>Ga0209712_10004266_pt1 | contig 11420 bp, 13 predicted proteins | sample ArcOceMetagenome_FD_187443 | JGI IMG/M metagenome (GOLD analysis project Ga0209712, IMG submission 187443) | Marine eukaryotic phytoplankton communities from Arctic Ocean - Arctic Ocean - Greenland ARC118M Metagenome (SPAdes) (version 2) | ecosystem: Environmental > Aquatic > Marine > Oceanic...
GCGACTACTTATTTATTTGTATAAAGGGCTTATGTAACAATATTTACCATTTAAAGGTCGTGTACTCTGATCTTGGAGCGACCCCGTGGGTGGGTTTCAAGATCATAACTGCATAGGTGTGTGCTGGCACCGGTCTATATTTTTTGAACAGCGACTTCCCAAAAAGATAACTCCCTCTGTTACATCCGATTTTTATGCAAAGTGCCAACATTTCAACGGAATTTGATCATTCTTCGTATAAACAACAAGTCGAATTAGCTTATCACTACACACCTTACTCTGCGTTCAAAATCAATCAGAACCTGGGATACCCTCAAGAACTACCTTCTCAAATGACTACTCAAACTAGATTGCGAGGGTATCCCATGTTCGGAGGCCAGGATGCCAATAAGAACACGTCCCCACTACCAGCGCTTGGTGCTCTCACCAGCTACAATGCCAATCCAGACAATGCCAATATCCTCTCTCCGAGGGCGGTCAGTGATGAAGCTGATAGTGCTAGAGGAGGCACACGCAAGGTTCCCACTGCTTTCCTTTTACAGCACCCTGATGACAAGCTGCATATCTACATCCAGCTGGCCAAGTATGTACCTTCCTTTGGTCTTCCTGCCGCTCAATGGGACAATATCTTGTGGGAGAGTTGATCATGAACCAATCAGTCCAGGTCAACTGGGACCCTGCCTACTTCAACCGCGCTACTGTGGTGCGCATGATAACTCCTGACAATATCACTACCCAGCTAACAGCAGTAGAAACGGCCGTCCGCTTCTTGGGGCCCCCTGCTGACCAAGACGGTGGCACTGAAGTCATCAGGACCAGGGTTTGTTGTTTTCTGCCTCCCAAGTACGTCCCTCTCTTCATGGGCGCACCGGTGGAGCCACAAGTAGCAGGACGATGTTAAGAGGTGCCATCATCCAAGATGGTGTCTCTGTGGCCTGCCTCCCCTTGATTCGCTTTCTTCAAGCTGTGGTCACGGTTACGTCTGCTGTTGCCGGTGCACTGCCTACTCTTGCTCTGGTTGCGCCTCCTACCACACCATTGGCCAACCAAGCACTCATCCAGCACTGCATCAACATCCTACATGAGGATTTCCCGGTGCTAAATGCTCAAGCCCAGGCTGGTCAGGCCACTCAGATCTCTGTGAGCATCAATCAATTGACCCAAGAGTACCAGCATGGTAGGGTACTTGAGGAACATCGCTGTTTGGCCGAGAAGCAGAAGAAGTATTCCACTTTGACTGATGATGCCACTGCCGCTCGCCTCTGTCGTTTAATGGACGTAGTTGACAAAACTCAGCTGCCTCCTCTTTGGAATCGCTTTGACAAGGTGTATGTCCTTCAGACGGCTATGGATACGGTGAAGCAGACCCTCAGGTCAAGCAGGCTAGAGTTCCTCGCCAGGCAGGCACTCGTGGACATTGTCATGCACCATGGCAAGTTTGCCATGCTTTCTGCATATCAACCCAGCACCGGCCTCCAGCCCTCTACCGTGCCTAGCGGCGACGCAGCCAAGCTAAGTAATATTGAAAGCACAATCATTTCATGCGAAGTTGAAAATGAGAAGACTAAGGAATGGTTAGCAAGTGCCGGGAAGAAGAGTGAGCCAAATCTTCTCTATCGTGCATCACGAGACGGATCGGGTGCTTCTCACTTTCATCGAATGTGCGATGGCAAGGGTGCGACTGTGACGGTTATGAAGAGCAGTGATGTTTACATCTTTGGAGGATGCACCGATGTTGCATGGGGACAGATTGATGAAGATTACCATTCCTTTACTGAATCGTTTATGTTTAGCTTGAAGGACCATGCAGGTATTGGTCCAGTGAAGATGCCCATCAAGAGTGCCATGAAGGGTTATGCAGTAATTCACGATTCAAGTGATGGTCCAATTTTTGGAAAGGGTGATCTCTTTGTTGCCCCGAATGTAAATTCAAATACTTCATCTTCTTGCAATGTTGACAGTGTGTATCAGCTTCCAAGCAATACCAGTGATCCCCACTTCTTGACAGGATCACAGAACTTTACTGTATCAGAGCACAAAGTCTTTCTCGTTTAAGCTCATCACACTGATTCTTCTATTCGGATATTCTACCTTACAATTGATTCGATTCATTTGACTCGCTGGATTACGTGTGAATGTTCTTCAGGTTGGAGACATGGCGGAATGTTTGTGGCTTGTGGAGAAGCCTACATGAAGAATGCCAGGAGGAATGGTTGATGATTTCAAATTCAATTCATAAATTTAAGATTTGTTTCAATATAAACTTCAGCCATGTTTCAGTATTCAAGCTTCCCTATCCTCCTAGGACGGAGCCTCTCTCCACCTTCTTCCACAACCCACGATGTCTTGATTTGAAGTGGAGTAATACTGACGATGCTTGTGTGTGTATACGTTTCAAAATATACTGTGATCCTAATCGCCACATCAGAACTAGTATACACTTTTACTCTGTAAACAAAATATTCCCTTACTCAAAGATCATCTCCGAATGCACGACGAACTTGTGCAATGCATCAAGGACCGCGAAAGAATATTTATATCTACGACCACTAAAACGAGGACTTTGATGAGACCGATGATGGGAATCCCTATCGTTATGAATCCCACGTTGGCACTTCTACTTCTTGCAAAAATACTTCCAATTAGTTTACCAGTATATTGTGAGCGCTCCCCTCAATTTCTTCTATTCCTCTCGCACCGAGGCGATAGATTCCTATTGATAAATTACATCAATTTCCTCCAAAACTTTTATAATCTTTTTGCAAAGGATACACGCAGTTTTCTCCAACACTCAGCACAGTCTCTTCATCTGTCGCGTATCCCTTATTATTCTCGTGAACAATCTCTTCAAACTGACAGTTTTTATACCCCATCCACTTGGCAACCTTGTTTAAAATACCTACATCTCTAGACCATTTATCCAAATCAACCAAAATTGACATTCCTGGCAAACTCTTGTGAAATTCTTGTTGAAACTTGTTAATCGATTGCAACCTTTCCATTGTAGGTCCAAGATATTCCTCCCCTTCCGTATGATTAAATGTTCTCTTATAGGAAATATACTGATGCGTGACATTCGTTTGAAAATTAACGAGAATGCGTGTACAAGGAAAGTGCGTCTTGATATATTCCGCCGCTTCATTCCCCGACCATCCCGATTGGTGCAATCGCACAGTCTTGAATCCCAGTATCAATCCTTCATCATACTCCTCCATATTAATGCTTTTATTAAGTTGTACATCCAAAGGTGGAGGATTGAGAGTATGAATAATGTCTTGCGCACGACATCCCATGCTTCCTTTGGGTATTGTATTATGCATGAATGGACCAGTGGGCTTATCCATGGGATGCTTCAAGAGATTCGGCCGATGGTTCAGTAAATTGCTCGTCAGCGTTGAAATGTAATGGAGTTCATCGTGATTTTCGCCTGCAAGCCGCATATTCGGCAAAGCATCAAACATTCGTAAGAGCGTGGTGCTGCCCGATCGAGCCGTGGAGACAATGATGAAATGTCTGCGTTTGCATGGGAGGCAGAGGGGTGAATTAAGACATTCGGCTTTGGGACACCATGATTCCTTGTATGGATTGGTTGCATTGAACGGTTCCCAGTTGGGATCAATGGACGTGCTGCCTCGGAGTGCAGTGGGAGTTTCTATGGCGACGGCTGGACGAGGGACAAGGTTGCTCTCCATGTTTTGCATGGAGTTGAAGATATAGGAAACCACGGAGAAAGCGATGACGCATAAGATGACTATATAAAATTGTACATTGCTGTTCTGTGGAGCTGGAGGCCGCTCCTTGAAGGATCCTTTTGATTGTAAAGGGGACATTGGCATGTTTATTTGTAGTGGTCAGAGAGGCCGGAAGTGTTTAATCTTAGTTTAAAGTTATTGACAACCCTCCTCTAGCTAGAGTAGTAGGTAGTACCGGTAGACAAACAACTGGTGCCGGTCGCCAAGGGTGGGCAATGACTAAAATTTAGGCCTTTCCTGTCATTTTTCTATTTTTCACAAAATCTAGAAATGACAATTTGTTCTGCACTCATACCATTATTGTACTACTTGTAGCTCTACAGGAAAGTATTAGCATGGTATGCTAGCAGTTTAATCATTCAAATTACGATCACTTCAAACTGTTATTTGCTCGCTAGATATTTAGCAATTTGAACCAGGTACAACTGCTTGTAGCTCACCGAGTCGGTGGTGGTGTCAATAAAACAAATCTGCCATCACCTCAAATGATCATGAACTGTTATTTTCTCGCTAGCTAGTAGATAATGTTGAGGTGTAACTGATACTGACAAAGGCAACAGGAGTTTTGCTTCGACTTTTTGTCTCATCCTTGACCTCATGTAAAGCAAGGTCGTTGAATGGAGACATTGTTTCTATAACATATTTACTATCAACTCTAGGATATAGAAGACACGGTCAGGATTTTTTTATGAATATGGAACTGGCAGTATACAGCAATCTCGTTGGAAAAAATGCGAATTATCGGTAGATGCTTATAATCTTCTAAGAAAAGAATATGCCGTTCTTAAACTAGGAAGACTTCGTACTCTGATATGGTGAACGAATCCGATCCAGTCAAGAAGTGGGGATCATCAGAATTTCTTGGAAGTGCATACGTTTCGCCAACATAGCAATAAGATGAATCATCTATATTTGAATTTGTGGCGACAATGAAATCATGTCCGCTTCCAAAGGATGGGCCATAACTTGAAGTGATATAAACTGCATTGGAAGTCATTTCTTTCATGATGGGCATCTTCACTGGACCAATACCTGCATGATCCTTCAAGCTAAACAGAAACGACACAGTAGACGGCTTGTAAGTTCCTGCACTCGTGCCACCCCATGCGGCATCCGTGTATCCTCCGAAGATATAACCATCACTGCTCTTCACAACCGTCACAGTCGCACCCTTGCCATCGCACAAACAATGAAAATCAGAAGCATCCCATCCGTCACGTGATGCACGATAGAGGAGCCTCGGTTTCGACGTCTTTCCAGCGCTTGCTAGCCATTCTTTAATCTTTACCCTATCACTGGTAGAAGTGATAATGCTGCTTGTTTCGAACATAATATTGATCGACTTGAACGCCATGAAAATGGGACTTTCATCCTGGAAGTAGTGTTTCACCATCCTTGAAAAATAATTACCCTCCACTACCTCATTGCCGAAGGTGGGTAGAGGTACATAATCAATATCCTCAGAGAAACCTGACATGTGCAGAAAATCTGCCAATGCCTTGAATACATCACTCGGTTGTTCAATGAGGATGCACTTCTTTTTATCCTTTGTACGGATGGTATGCTCCCGAAGCCATTCTTGATTTCCAAGATATTTTGCGAGGTTTGAGGTCTCATCGACACAAAGAGTAGCCCTCTTGTATGAAACAATTTCACCATTCAGATACAAGTCTAGAATTTCTTGACCAATGTCTACATCAACGACATCGGTATCTTGGCCTTTCCCATCTTCTTCTTTTGTATTATTGGCGTTGCCACCCCCCTTGGCCATTTTGAAGCAAGCCACAAATGAATCCTCTTGAGTTAATTTCTCTTCCATGTCATCTAATTTCCTCTTCATACCACCGATGAGGGCTTTTCGATCGTCAGCGGACAATTGATTTCCATCGCCTTGTAAGCTTAGCCGACGTACTATTACCTTTGCTGGTAGATCGAGGTTGGCACGAAGTTTGAAGAAATTGATGTAAAATTCAAACATTTCTTTCTTTGATTCCTCAATGACAGGTAGAGGTGGGACATCATCCGAGATCTTCACCATGTAAAGATACTCCAATATCTTCTTAAATACATCGAAATTGACATCAATGAAGACTCGCCCTGTACTATCGCGCAGAAGCTGGTTCTCCCACCGACCGCTGAAGAGAGCCTCCAAGCGACTGCCTGTGACAATAGTGAGTGTATCTCTACGTGCAAACATCTCAGTACCACGTACGCTGAGACGGATGATATCCGATGGTTTACAGTTCTCTCCTCCGTTCTTTCGAGCTGTGACATTTTTGCGTTCCAAGTGATCTTGATGACGTTCTTTCAGATTTGTGTGCTCATCTCTGAGCTTGTTGATGCTATCATCAAGTTGTTTGTTGAGGTCCTCTATTCCAGAATCCAACGCCATGTTCACACCTGAAGTTCAAGTGGGATAATGAGTAATGAGTACTCGAGTTAACTGTGAACTGTGAAATACTTCAGTACTACTAATCTACTACTGTAATCATCTATCATCTGTCATCTGTCATCAGACATCAGTCATCAGCCTTCTCTTTTCTTCTTTTTGTTACTAACCTGACCGCCAAGCCATTCCAGGCTATTCCCGTCCGTCCTGGTACGTCCAAAGAACATAAGTCAATAATTCATTCGTTAGATTCTCAAAACCAAACCTCTTCACAACACAACACGAATAAATAACTAGACTATGGGAATCGTATTCGGCAAGACAGGCGTCGTAGAACCAGCATTTGATGTTCTTCTATCAAGATCTTCCACTGTGCCATATCAATTGAGAAAGTACGGCGTGCGTTATGCTTGCGAAACAGAGTACCCAGTCTCTGCCAAGAGCGACAGTATGGGTTTCAGAGCCTTGGCGGGATACATTGGTGTTGGAACCACGCCACAAAATGACGGAGGGAAAGGTATCGCAATGACTGCACCCGTAGTCACTGAAAAGGGCGGTAAGGCGATAGCAATGACTGCGCCAGTGATCACAGATACGGTTGGAAATGACATGAAGAAAATGGCGTTTATTTTACCAGCAGAATATGACTCAATGGATAAGATTCCAAAACCCACCAATCCGAAAGTCAAGATTACAGAAATCCCCGGTGCAAATGGAGCTGTTCATACATTTAGCGGGTCTTGTAATGATGCAAAAGCAAAGACCACGGTTAAAGCGTTAATTGTCCAGTTGAAAAATGATGGCGTTGAGATTGATGAAAAGGTTGCCATGGAGAAATTCGAGCTTTGGCAATTTCACCCTCCTTTTACTATCCCAATGATGAGAAAGAATGAAGTTTGGATTGGTCTTTCGGAAGACCAAGTTAACGACTTGATGAAAAAATACAAAAACTAGGATATAATGTGCTATTTGTCATGATTAGTTTATGGACCATGTGCTGCGTTGTATATCAAGCCTTGAAAATCAAGCGAGGATTAGAAACGAATTTACAAAACATTTTTTACTTTGAAGCGACCATGTTGAACTTACCATTGATCAAACTTGGAATTCGTAAACGAGAGGAGCGTCGGGGGAGCATAGCTGAGCGATATATAATTCTCTCTCATTCGCTGAATCCTAGGCTTGATCCTTCCTTCTAAACTATACCCCAGTATTGCAGGCTGATACATGACCAATTCTTTCAATTGGTCATTCGTCAGTCCTGCTCCGCCACCAGTTGAATCCGTCAAGAGAAACGCGATCTTTGGTTGTAGGTTTGTTTCAATGGCCAGCCCCAGGATCTGGGGATACGTTACCATTGTATCCCGTAATTCGTAATCTTCGAATGCAAATTGATTTTGTAAGAAATTTACTTTTTCCGATAGGTTCTCCTCACTCAACCATAACACGGGGGGAAAGCCTGATATCATGTAACTCACATCCAACCATTTAGCCCCCGCGGAGCCCACTTTCAAATTTGATTTTAGAAATTGCGACCTATTTATCAAGCCATCTACTTTGATTGTCAAAACTTGAGGATATCTTGCAACAAGCTTGTGATAAAATTCAATACCCAAATCAACTTCCAGATGATCCAAGATTGGCCTAATCTTCTTCTCAATGGAATATCCTAAAATCATTGGTCTAGAAGCGATCATTTTTGCTATATGGTCATCGCTGAAACCTCTACTCTGCAGGTATTTGACAGTGGCCTCTATTTTTCCAAATGAATAGTTCAAAATTTGAGGCGCTTTGAGGATCGTCTTCGCGGCACAATCCCGATCCATTTCTAACGCATTGCGAAAATACATTGTAATCGATCGAGTGTTACCCCGATAAGTTGTCAGCTTCTTTGACGCATTTTCTAGTTTTTCCTTGCCACTTGCATCAACTTCCAAATCTCGATCGAGTTGGCTTGAAATCGATCTGAGTGTACTCATATCCGATGATAGGATATGATGCATCAATTCGGGATGCGTGTAGATCATTCGCTCCATCTTGGATCTTTTTATTTTGCCAACTTTCTTTATCAAGTTCAATATTGGCATTTGCATCTTTTCAACGTCAGTGTATAAGTTGGTATATTGTGGATTGTTTTGGAAGAATTCAAGCCAATCTATCTTTCGACGCGTCTCCCTAGATTGGTCATGTTTACTAAACCTTCCATTGAGTAATTTCAGATCAGTGAGGAAGTTTTCAACTGGAAATTGAGTTGATGGAGACACTAGCAATAACATTGGAGCAATGCCAGATAACATAATCATACTAACAGCCACAACCACTCACTATGATAGCAGGACAAGTACTACTGCTGTACGTAAAAATGCGGTCTACCCATGTTTTTAGTTTCTTCTTCATCTGTTTTATTTATGTACGGTACCCGACGCTCCTCGGTAGTAGTGTCGGAAAAGAAGGGAGAAGGAGAGAGTGAGTTGACCCCTTCGGGTAGGTGTGGAGATCGGAACCGCGCCGAGTTTTGCTTGGACTTGACTGACGCGACGCGACGATGTCTTCTACATACTACTGTTTGTACGATCTTGCCCGCATTACGCATTACTGTATTTATGGACTACTTCACCACCTCGCACCGCATAGTCAAATCGTTACAAGCAATAGACATCACAGTATTACAGCTCTAGCCCAATCGTACCCAACAGAAGGACAACCAGAGGAACCGGCATCCACAATCCTCCCCAAGGACGAACAAAGCACGCGGAAATCAAAAGGAGAAAAAATGGTGTGAGGTGTGAAAGAGGATGAAATAGAAATACAGTGGAACAAGTCTGGAGGAAAGATTGTCGTAACTTTATTATGCGAATCATTCCTGCAGGCTCACACTGACGGGCATCAGTGAAGAATCATGACCGAAGGTATGAACTTGGAATGTATACGACAGGATGCTCAAAGGCTTGATTCTGATCCTACGTCGTCATCCCAGTGTAGTATTCATTTGGCATCTTGGCGCAGCGCGTAAGAGACTGGGAAGCACTTCGGAGGAAATCTGTCCCGTCGTTGCTAAATTGGCTTGTGATGGAATATCATACTCAGAATAATATAAGGGATATGCAGGGAGCAGGATCCAATGTGGTTTACGGCTTGGCCAAATTCCATGAGAGTGAACGGGAGGATATGGATGTTCGAATGATCCTCCCTTCGGATGCGTTGGAAGCAGAAAAGGTGAATGCCTTGCGTGGCGCAATCAGCAAATCTGTTGGAAGTGGCAGACCGTTTTTTTGGAAGTCATTGATGCACATCGAATGCCATCTCGGTCAGGTCTTAGTGGCTTTAACTTATGAAGTAGCTCATCTTATCGGAATCTGTAGTCCGAGATAGAAGACAGGTGAAAATGTATACATGCCTTTGTTGGAGCGAGAAGACCATACCGGATCAAGAATAACTTGATGGTCTCTTGGGCAAAGCAAACCTTCCTCTGGAGATACATCAGTCAACATCGCTGCGAGTATTGCACAGGCGATCAGCAGCAATAAGGATTCGAAACGTACTTTCACTCAAATCTTATAAATTACACAATCATTGGTTTCGTCTCAGTTTATCCACCACTGCTGGAACTTATGTAAATGAGTTTTGTCACGGAGATTGCGGCGACGACGCCGATCTCGAATATGATGAGGAAATTGAGGAGTCGGCATTGGAGGAATTTGACAATGATTTCGCTAGAAATGACAGTGACAAAGTCGAAGAAGGAAAAGCTAGTGTTGCCGAGGTGGCTGGGGCTATTAAATTTGCACAGGGGTCTGTAGCAAACAATATCGCAGTCCACCACGAACTTGAAGTTACAACTCCAGCAGGGGCATCGGATGAATCATGTTTGAATCCTACAAAGGTTTCAACGTCTTTGTAGAAACCGATCCAAAAAGTGATGACAAAGTCAATATAGTAGTGCAAGGCAAGCTTGTCGAACGGAACAAGAGACAAAAGATTGTGAATGTTAAAGGACGTTTGCACAAAATTAAGAACGAGTTGGTCCTCCAGTGTCAAACTTCGGAAGGCTAAGAAAGAAAAAGGCGCAAGATAGAGACGCTTGCAGCTATTAGAAGAAGGAAGAGGTCAACAAAACAGCTAATCCATACACTATTTATTAACAAGTTACAGCAAAATCAAGTCAAAGAATATTTATAATTTCAAGTTGGCACCCTTCACTTCATCAGTGATATTCCAATCACAACATTCTTCAACAAATACCCTTCAACCTTCTGTCATTGCCATTACAATGCAATTTCAAATTACAAACTACATTACAAGACAATGCTTCGCGTAAGTTGTCTCGCAAAGGATTGTCTCCAGATAGAGGTGAGGTTTTTATTGAAAGAAGAGATGGCAATCAGCAGTTGAAGTTTAAGAATTGACGTTTCTTACCTATATGTAAATCCATTTGTTAGAAGAAAATGACCTTGAATTTAGAAAAAACAAATACCTCTAAAAAGTCGTCAATTCAGGGTATTTGAATTTGTTTTGCTCTAAATTTTCTTCTAAATTTTTCTTAATTTTCCCAGAACCCTACTACGACTAAAATATTCAGTCATGTATAGTAGTGTATTAATTGGTGGACTTTATTGCGCTGATGCCTGTTGAAAGGCGCATGTGGGTCTACGCTAAAGAAAAGAAAAGAATGGAAAAGGGAAGAGAAGAGAAGAGAAGAAAAGGACAAGGTACTACTAAAAAAATTGCCGCACTAGCGACAGGCCTTTGGCTTTGTAATGTTGAAAGGCAAATGTAGAAATACTTACTTCTTGAATAACAGGTCACACTTGTGATAGACCTTCGGCCTTGGACCAGCAGTGAAGTCTACGCAGTCTGAGCAGGTTTGTTATGGCATAGGAGGACCATTTTAAAACTCAACCAATAATAATTTCTGACAGAGATATGAGTGTCTTGAAGGAGGTTGAACGGATACCTGGCCTTGCCAAATATTGTAGGAAGCAAGGGAGTAGTGAAAGAACCTGATATGAAAAGAGTGTGTTTTGGGAGTATGCAGTTGGAACAAGGTATTAACCACAAATAATAATCATATCAATCAATATGATTGTACAAAGACTGAAGAATAGTAAGTAATGGTGATGATAACGACATTTATTTTCTGTTGATGTTATGATACTGTAGAATTGAATCAAGGTCTTATTGCAAAGATACCAGTTCCTTATTCTGCAACCATCTTTTCAATGTTGAAGTTCTTGGTAGTATAAGTTTGGAAATAATTTTTATATTTTTAAGTAACACTT
>Ga0209712_10004267_pt1 | contig 11419 bp, 3 predicted proteins | sample ArcOceMetagenome_FD_187443 | JGI IMG/M metagenome (GOLD analysis project Ga0209712, IMG submission 187443) | Marine eukaryotic phytoplankton communities from Arctic Ocean - Arctic Ocean - Greenland ARC118M Metagenome (SPAdes) (version 2) | ecosystem: Environmental > Aquatic > Marine > Oceanic...
CACTACTATTACCTGAGGGAATAACTTTGAATTCCTTCTGAATTTCCTCACATAATGATTCCTCATTTCCATTGTTTTTCGTCTTCATTGGCGGAGGCTCCAGCGGCTTTAGCGATGCCCTCGGTTGATTTATGGATTTGCTTTCTGAAGTGGTATCTCCGCGTTGAAAAGAAAGTGGCGACTCACAACTTTTGGCAGAAATTTCTTTACAATTGAGGTTTTTTTTCTGTTCGTGAGTTCCTTTGCTTTGTGCCTCTTCGCCCTCCCCTACCTTGTTGGTATTGGTTGAAGATAGGGCATTTGTAGCAAGAACTAATGAAGCCAATACGCTGTCTAGTTTTCTCCCTGACCAAGAGTCTTCTTCTGGATCTCGTAATAAATCTGCCTTTTCGCCGTGCCCATAAGTCACCCAATCGGCATTAGTCATCGGTACCTTCACGGGCTCATGATATGATGACTGTCTTTTCGCTGTGACTTCGGATACAGCTGCAATTTCTTCTGTCGTTCTACGTTGCTCGTGCTCCTTTTCTGTGGAAGCAATTCTGGTGGTCCTTTCATTTAGAGAGGGTTCACACTTCGAACGGCAAGCTATGGTTTCAGTCATCCGCTTCGTTTGCGATAGAGCTGCTTCAATTTTATCAGATAGGCCCCAGTCGAAAACATCAGAACTAACCGGATGTGTGTCAAAACCTTCGTTGGGACACAAAGTAATTGTGGGATCTGAATTCCGCAGTCCTTTCCTTCCAATATCAATCTGCACTTTTCCAATGACATGATCAAAGCTCAGATCATGCGCGTAAGTCCATGGACATACATACGACATAACATCTTTATCCCTCATTAAGACTGTCAAAGGGCAGCTAGTAGTACATATCAAACTAGCCTCTTTGGGAACAATAACAACCTGATCTGCGCTTGATTTTGGGTATTCTCCCAACATAGCATCTGTAACCACTGGGACGAACCAAAGCTTACAAACTAGCTTTTCAGACTGCAAGTAAGATTTCATTTCGGGGCTCCCATCAATCAAGACCGAGAATTCATGATTCAGTGCTATCAAACGTCTACTGATGCTCATCCTCGATATACCAGAGGAAAAATGAACTATTTTTGGTGCTGAGCTGATGCTAGAAGGGTCAAATCTGGCCCTACTGAGGATGGAGAATGAAACCAGAATACCTGAAGAGATCCAATCATGTGTACCAAAGGTGAAGGGTATTATCGAATCTCTTGTCATTTCATTATCGGACCATAATGTGATCATTTCTCTTACTCCAGAACATTCTCCAAAGTGGATAACGGCCTCGTGTTTTGAATAAAATGTTCCTGGGCCTATCTCCCTTCTTCCGACTCCAATTCCGTGTTTATTTGCGTTGTGCAGGTTTTGTAAGGAGAATTCTGGTTGTTCACCACATGCATCGTTCTTTGGGCTCGTGCCCACGTTTCGAGTCGTACGTGTAGTGGAATCTTGCACCGTACTATTTTGGTTGACAGCATCAGTATCACAATGTTGTCTGAGTTTATTTTGGTCTGAAAGAATTTCATCAATTTGGCTACTGAGAAATTCACTTGGGTCGTTTTTTCTAGTGCCATTCATCTTCGAAGGTGAACAATTGGTATTGAGGTACAGATGTTCGTTGCGTTTACGGATACTATTTCTTTTCTTTCCACGCCAAAGATTCTGGATCAATAAAGCCATTTTTGACACGAGAAGAGATGAATACTTTGATTCATTGGATGAGATTTTCGTGGAATCAACAGAATGCGATGAATTCTTCTGAAGGTCGTCCTTATCCTGGCAGATACATACCCACCATCGCTGTATCACCATTGCATTCTCCGTCAAACTTGCGAAACTCCGCACTTGTCTGAGCAATCCAATAGCCAAAGTTATCGGTAATGTACCTCGGTTTTTCATCTGGAAGTCGCCTTGGTTCTTCGTCTGGAAGTCTTGTACTTGTAATGTATCGTGCTTCACTAGACTGGGATGGATGGAAGATGGTGTGAGATGGTCAGGAATTCGGATTTGAACAGTAATTGTGCCAAGCAAAACATCTTCTTTCGTTTCTGTAGATTTCATATTTAAAGCAGCAATAGCTTTGTCTTCTATCGGAGCATTGTGGGACCAAATCTCTGTGGTAACAGTGATCCTCCTTTTGACCTTGTACTCGCCAATATTTAGAATTGTCATCCATTTAAAATCTTTGCCGTGTAATGTTCTACCACTTTCACGGTCCATTTTGATAATCTCCTCAGTGCCGTCGGCTGAACTAGTCTTTGTCCTCATGAATTGTTCAGTATTCAAGCTGCATCTGTTTTCATACGAGGTTTTGATTCGTATGAAAGTATACCTCGAAGAAATATCTTCGTTCTTTAAGCTTAGTGAGAAATACATCCAAAGAGGCATGGATGATATTTTGCGAGTAATAGTTGTGGATTCGTGTTTGTTTGCGCCTACCGTTCCTGTGTTTTTTGCAGCTGGAAGAGCTAAGGAACAATGTTCTGATAGGAGATTTGCCGATGCCTCCGAGATGATTGTGTCATCAATTAAATCCAACGAGCTGGTGCTACGGAGACCAGCACTGGTACCATTGCTTCGAGACATTCCTCTTTCTTTTTGCAAGGAATCTGATTTGCACTGATCTGGTAAAAGAAAAAGAGTGAAATCCACAAAACCAGATTTTGCCATTGTGCGAGTACGTGTAGAACAAAATGGAACTTTAGAATCTAATTCCAAGCTCCGTCGTGAAAACAAACGATCCAGCTTAACTTTAGCACTGGCAAGTTTGAAGCCTTTTTTGCAAACATTGGAACCACGCAGTTCCTTTTCTGCGAAGCGCAGTTGTTCGCCCTGGTGTCTTTTCATTTTGAGGCCTTTCTCGTCCAATCTTTCTACATTTGCAATGAGATCAAAGTCAAGCGAGGAATGCAACCACGTTCTCACATCTGAATCATCTTGATATTGAAGATTCCACAATGTGGAATGAGAAATTTCATGAGAGCCGTGGATAGAAGTAATGGAAGTCTTTGTTTTATGGCCCCGTGGCTTTTGATTATAGTTCATAGGAACGTTTTTATTTTCAATAACCCTTTCAAACACGGGGATGTAGCAGCTTTTTGTTTGATTCAACGGCAGCATGACCAAGGGAGGGGCCTGAAACTTCAACCAGCATTGGACCTTAAAGAGACAACCCGCTTCTCTTGTCAAGTCAATCACAGGTTGCAGTAATCGTGTAGAGAGCGATAGTGATTGTATGTTCAGTCTCGCAAATCTGACATTTGCAACTATGTGAGATTGTTCTGCCCACCGAACAGGCAATGAAGGATATAACGCCAATTCCTTCTGTTTTGGTTTCACATTTTCCAATGGAGTCAATATGGTCGATGTCCCTTTAGAGCTATGTACCTGGTGCCCACATGGTACTGCCTGCCTTGACGATTTTAGATATCTACCTTCCATCATTGCATCCATTAGGATACTATCATCTTCAGTAGCAAGAGAGAAGCTTCCATCATCTAAGCCGAACTCGGATAAACTTGTAGCATGGGCATGGCTTAATTTCTCTGGAGTGCTGATTTTTATCGCGTGTTTTATCTTTGGGGGGAGGGTGATGGAGGAAATAGAATCAGTGGGTGGGTTTGTCATCTCCTCGCCGAAATGGACGCTTTCGCTCTGGGTATCACCTTCAAGAGCGTCTCTGCTTGCACATTGCTGTATTGTGATGCACTTTCCATTTACATTCATAGGGTGTGTATCAACTTCATATGGTACACACATTCCACTTCGATCATCGCTCATCTTGCAAATATGGACTTTCAATACGAACTCAAGATTCAATTCCCCAATCTGTTGACATTGATATGGATGATTCAATTCCATAGCATTTGGTATGGATATCAGAGGGACTTGTATGTTCTGACTGCCAGTCAACATTGACTTTGTGCCGTGTGTAGTTCGAAGAGACTGATTAAGTTGACACAACACATGAGGCAACAATACATTTCCTTGACCAACAAGCAACACTGTACCTCCATCCGTATCTATCTTTCGGAAGATTGGTATCGGTAGGATATTCATATCCGCAAAGTAACGTCTGATACCCTCCATAGTGCCTACCAAAGGGTACTCTATTGATATTGGGTCATGAATTTCTTCAACCTCATTGGAACCAATGTCGACAAATTGATCTTCTTCTTGTCCCCAAAACGAAATGCGGCACGTGGTGTTCTGTGGATAGTCTGTTTGAAATCTTTTCAAAATGACTGTAATAGATCCGAGCGAGTCACCTCGTAGCTTGGGAGGGAGCACTGTCGAAATCAAAAGCTTTTGCATCTTGAATCTGTTTCTTAACGAACTCAAGTATAATACAAGTATAATACTGAATATAAAGGATGCGAGGAGAGGAGTTTCGGCATTTTTGAAATTTCAAAACAACTTTTCCTTTCCCATTTTCATTAATTTCTTTCTCAAACATCTGCACTGTGAACGATTCAAGATGGCGATGGATAGCCAAGATGCACCGCAAATGATTGAGCACCTACGTAAGGTATGAACATGCATGTGACAATCATTTCCTTGTTTATCGAATACACTCATTCGTCTTCTTGTAGTCTGTAGGTTTTACTCCTCATGACACCAAATGGATACCGCATTCAGCCAAATTTGTCTCATGCGGGATTTCTCCTAGTGGTAAGGGAGTTCTCGTTGTAAACGAATTAGCTCGGGATGAATTGAAGACCACTTTCGAATGCAACAACCTACTTCCACATGGTGCAAAGTGCGCAACGTTCGGAGCGAGCCGTGTCGAGGATCGCACCGTTGCTATTGGAGATTACAGCGGTGGGCTTTCAATGTTCGACTTGGAACAGCGTTCTGTTGCAAACGGGAAGGAATCTCCTTGCAAAGTATTCTCCGCTCAAGCTCACAATGGCATTATCAACTGCATCGATGGCATTGGAGGCACCTCGATTGGACATGGCGCACCGGAGTTAGTTACGGGTGGAAGAGACGGCATTGCTCGAGTGTGGGATCCACGTGTAGATCACCCTGTCGTCAGTTTTGAACCAGATGCTGGATCAGCCAAACGGGATTGCTGGACTGTGGCCTTTGGCAATTCTTATAAGGATGAAGAAAGATGCGTTGTTGCTGGATATGATAATGGAGACGTGAAATTGTTTGACTTGAGGACAAATGCCATCCGATGGGAAACGAATTGTTCCAATGGAGTTGCTAGTGTAGAGTTCGATCGGAAGGAAATCGAAATGAACAAATTAGTTGTGACTACCCTCGAGAGTACATTCCAATGCTACGATTTGAGGACTCAGCACACCAAAGATGGTTTCTCTGCCTTGAAGGAGGCAGCGCACAGAAGCACCATCTGGTTAGGACGTCATCTTCCTCAAAACCGTGACATCTTTATGACTGGTGGAGGCAATGGCGGTTTCAATCTATACAAATACCATTATCCTATGAATCGTGTTGGGAAACACCCCGAAGATGGACTTCCTGTAGGGAAAATGGGAGAGGTCGAATTGCTGAATTCGCGTGTCATTTCCACACAGCCAGTGACAAGTTTTGATTGGAGTCCAGACAGGGCAGGTCTTTGTTGCTTGAGTTGTCTAGACCAGATATTGAGGTATGTAAACGGTATATGCGAATTTGATAATATCTGTCGCCCAACAACAAAAGCTAGCCGATCGTTGCTAACCCATCGTTTAGAGTTTACATAGTCACGAAGCTAGAAAAGTACTGATTTTGATAGAGAAAGGAAAGATGAATAGCCAACACTTATTTCATAAAATGTTTGGAGTGGGTGTTACTTGGTGATCCATCGGCACTATGAATGCTTTCAAATCATAGATACCGTAGAATAGTAATGTTCAGGGTGAAGAAACATAATTTCTTAATTTTTTTGTCACTGTGCGCTGTGCGTTGCTTCCTGTTTTTGGCACTTAACTATGCCATCGACTCATTCTCAGCCTTCTGCCTCTTTGTTGGTCTCTCAGTCGTCTCACTAATCATCTTCTGAACGCCAAGCACCAATTTGTGCTCATCACCCAGTGCCAATTTCGCATATTCAAGTGCATTTGCAAGAACCGATTCACATTCTTCATCCTTTCCAGCTCTCTGTAAATCTATTCCAAAATTTATCAAACTCGTCGCAAGCGCGACTGGATCAAACAATTCCAAGATTGGCTGGACTGCGTCCTTAAAAGAAGCATATTCTTTTAAAGCTGCTTCTACTTTATCAGACAAAGATAGTGCTTTGGCAAGAAGCCTATGAGATTCTATCGATACTTCGTGAGATACCGGGATGCCCTGATTCCTAATGCCCCGTTTGTTCATCTTGATTGTGGATATACAACTCTCAAGCTCATTCAATTGTAAATTGTTGACATCGCCAGCCCGTTCTATTTCTAATAGCTGTTGGTTGCAACTAAACTGCATTTGTCGTATGCATTCTACGTCGCAATTTTCAGGAAGACGAACACTTTGATCCATTTTTTTAGACGATGGATTCCTCATTCCACATGCCTCACAATTGCAAATAAAATCATAGCTCTGCTCTAGGCGTTGTTTCCTTTCATCACAACTTAATCCCGACGTTGGTATGTAACTTATTGTCACGTTTCCCCCTTCGTCTATGTCTTGAATGCAATGTAGCCGAGCATTCAAGGCACACTGATGTTCTTCTGTGTTTGTATCTGGGTCACCGATACGACAAGACAAGAACGAGTTTGGTGTACAGCAATGATTGTAAAAACTGTGTTCCAAGAAAAGAGCACGTCCAATACACTGGCATCCTAGAGATGCAGTCACATCTGTGACAGCATGGCCGCACCCGACCACTTTTTCCATTGTATCGTTGAGATCTTTCTTGTTGATCCAACTACCATCAATCGGTTCCAATTGATCTTCATCTTTCAAGCAGAAAGATTCACGCATTAATCTACAAAGCTCATTCATAGCAGCATCATAATATTGAGATTCGTCCGGTGTTCCAAGCTGTGCTCTGTACAATTCATCTAATAGCGACCATTCTACTGATGGGAAGGGCGAGGGGACATTCTTTTCACTCCATCTACGAAGCATGAGCCGAATCGTTAGTACATACGACGAATCCACACCGTTTGCCATTTCGAGATTAATTAACTGCCTCTTTCCATTCGCATTTTTAGGCATTTTGTGGCTAGCGCAAACAAGGGAGTATAGGGCCTTGCATTCACCACTCTCTAGGTGCCACTTCTTGGAACCTTTAGCTTTGCAACCTTCACAAATTGACACCAAAAAACATTGTTTACATCTTGATTCATCAGTCGAATGCTTACAAGGACGAGCACAATACGCACAGAGATGTCGATGAGATGGATCTAGTGCAATCGCCGCTGCATTGCAAGAAAGTACTTCTTCACCCCGTTTCAATTGTCTTTCTGAGAGGACATGGACTCCTCCACCATTTTGATCAATGGAGGGTTTCACTAGATTGCTCGATGCTTTCTTTAAAAAGATTGAAACAAGTTCCAACTTCCTGGCTGCGGTGTCTGACATTATATAAAACAAAATCCTCCAAAAGCTTTATTATCGATCATATTCGTGCTCACAGTATTGGTACGTATGTTACTTACTGTACTTGTAGTGAGTGGCTAGTGAGTCTTTTAGTGAGCACAGTATCGATAGATCTTATCATATTTTTGGGTGAAAGTCCGACCCCCTGGCAAAAGAGTGGCGACTTCTGGCTAAAATAGAAGGGAAATTAAAAGGCCTAATCTGAAATCCCGGACAAAACTCTTGCTAAATTGAAAATAGAGAAGTGACCACTTGGCAGCAATCAACACCAAACAAACCACAACCTTTTGACACAAACACACCGAAGTCTTGAGGGAAATGGCAACTTCCAACGGTCCTCCATTTCAACCAGCACCTTACCGAACGCCGTCTACCGTTGTTTCAGATGCAGTTTATCAAGTCATAAGAGGATGCATTTACGGGGGCGTATGGGGAATGGTGACACCATTTCATGCCCCTGGTTCTGCAGAAGCAATCAAAGGTCCGTGGTCCGGCGTTGCCGCAGCCATGAAGATGACATATTTATAATTTGCTGTTGAACTTTCCTAACTTGCAATATTTTTGCATTTCTTCCTACGCGCACTTCCCGGTAGAAGCGAAAACTGGTATATTCAAAGCTGCTAGACCATTCTCATCTCTTCGATCGATAGCTCACAATGCGGCAATCTTTGGAACCATCATGGGCGTTCAAAGATTATCTTCAAAATCGATTGAACTTATACGGCAACGAGAGGATTATATAAATGATATCATTGGCTTCGGAATCACTTTCAAGTACTACGGAACATTTCTGTCATCATCAGAGAAAAGGTTGATAATGCATAATAGAGTGTTTGGAGGAACAATTCTTGCAGCAATAATTTACGGTCTTGCAGTGTAAAACAAAAGAGTTATTTTACTGCTATATTATTTCACTACCATCCTGAGATAGAGTTGCAGGAGAAGGCGCCTTCGCAACCTGATCCGGATTACTACTACCAGCACTTGTCTTCTCTACCATTGATGATAAGTTCATATTTGAAATATTGCTCTCCAAAGAAATTGCCATATCATCTTCATCCGATAGAGGAATAGGTGGATTGACTTTCTTTGACTGCTGCTTCGCAATTTCACGCTGTTGAAAAAACTCTTTCTCCAACTTTTGTAACCTTTGCTGTTGCTCTACTTCCGCCATTTTCAAACGTTTTTCTAAAGCCGCAGTCTCCTTTTCGTGCTTTTTAAGTGTCTGGAGATGCAGAGCTTCCTTTTCTTCTCGTGATCGTTGTAGATTATCCATCCGGGTGCCAAAGGCCTTTCGTGCACGTTGAATCCTCTTCTCATGCTCTTGTTTGAGTTGTAAGAGTTCTGCCGAGTTGCTCATATCGTCTTCATCTTCGTTCTCATTTTTAAGTTCAATAGTTGAACCTAATAGATTACCAGACGGGGACCGATTCAATTCCTGGTTTGACGTCTGTGTTGTGCTGGTCACACCGCTCAACGATTTTGTGGATGCAGCATGATAATTACCAGTAGTTCTAACTGGTTGTTGAGGCAAACTGTTTGGTGCAGTTGCGACGAGATTTGTGACTGATATTGTGCTAGATTCAGCGTTTGAAGGATGCTGATGTAATGGTACATTGGCGTGAGGAGGTAGACTCTTTCGTTCGGGCGAATTTAGGTTTGCGACCGCAGAGCTGGATGCAGCGCGTACAGGAACCTGATGTAATGGAATGTTGACGTTAGGTAATCCATTGGACAGCAAAGATGACAGAGGCAATGCATCGTTCGTCGTTGGTAGACCCATCTGAGAAGAGGTCGATCCCTCCATGCTTCGGTCTAAATGGTTATCGTAATTTGCAGCATTTGGTGGATGTACTGAGGCACTATTTTGAGCAACAAATGGTGCGGAATTCATCGAGGGCACAACCATCTGAGGCTCAATCGGTAAAGAAGAGATCGACTCCATGCTTCGCTCCAAATGGGTATCATAATTTTGCTGCTGTATGATGTTCTTGTAATTGTCTTGCTGTATTCTAGCCTTCCGAGCCATTGAACTTATAATCTCGCTTGTTTCCAGTATTGCATCAGTTGGGAGGTTCAACTCAGTAACCATTTCTTTAGCTACTTGAATCGCATCATCCTGTACAAGATGAAACCCAAATTGAATGTGATGCTCTTCATGACCTACTGTGAGCGTCATTCGCAGTTGCATAATGTCATTGGAATATACACCTGCGGGCTCATTGTTGTCAACAACTGCCGCCGTCAGCGAGTATTTTGACTTGGCAGCAGGTAGCGAATTTTGACTTTCAGTACTAACCAGAGACTGCCGCATTTCAGCTGGGTCTAACCTTTTCTTACTTGTACCGTCGTCATCGTTGACTACAGGTACCGCTTGCTGGTATTTTGGTAGGGGAATCGGTATTGGCATTGATGATGCAGCTGCAGGGGCTGGCAAAGGTGGTTGTGTTTCAGTAGGAATCACTATGTGTTCATGATGGTTCGAATCATCAAGTTCTTGTCCTCTTCCCATCAAAACTTTCACAGGTTTCATATTAATTTCCGTCTCTGGCATGCTTTCAAAATCAAAAGATGACTTTTCAGTTGGTTGAGCCATTGCACTAAACTGCTGTGGCGGGATATTTTGCTTGTTCAGGGCATCAAGTGTGGCTCTGTTATCATTGCCTTCGACACTCGGCTGACGAATTGGGGCTTTCGAGACATTGAGCACCGGAGGAGATTGATTTCCAGCGATAACTGCGCTTTGGCCAGCATTTACTGGATATTCAACCGGCGAATTCTGTGCCATTTGATCACCACCCGCCGTTCGACCAGAATCAGAATTTGTATGCACCGGCGGCTCAGCATAAACAGTGGGTTGAATTTCACCGCTGCCATCATGCTCTGATATCGGTCGTTCTCTCAGGGGCGGATCCACCAGAACTTCCGAATCATCGTTTTGCCGCTTCTCAAGGAAAGGATGTGCCAATAAATATGATGCGCTGGGGCGAACAATGTGACCATTCTCATCGGTCGTCCCTAGACACTGCCTTATAAAGTCTCTTGCATTCGAGCTACATATCCTTTTCAGACTTTCTGGCTCTATCCCAGTACTCACTTTTTTATAAATTTGAGCAGGGTTAGTACATTCCCTATACGGAGCTTCCTTTGTAAAAATCTCCAGCATGCACATTCCAAAAGCGTAAATGTCAACCTTTTCATTGTAGGATTCGTTGTAGAGTTCGGGAGCCATAAATTCCGGTGTACCAAGGACACTCAATAACTAACAAATAACAATGAAACAAAAAGTTAGACATACAAGTCTGATGATACAGTTGATAATTCACGCATGTGAGCGCAGAAACGTCGCAGTACATACCTGACTCTTGTTGCTAATTACAGTGCTCAAGCCCAGGTCTCCAATCCTCAAATCACCACTGGTTCCATTAATAAAGATATTATCACACTTTAGGTCCCGATGAATTATCGGCGGATCATTGCTATGCAAATACTCCAAACCTTTCAGTATTTGAATAGCCCACCTCTTGGCAATCTTGTACCGAATCACCTGCACCTTATTAATGAACGACTTTAAGGTCCCCGAAGACAGAATCTCTGTGACAAAAATGACTTGATCCAAACCTCGATTGACCCATGATCCATGAAAAGAAATAATATTGGAATGATTTAATTTCTCCAATAATCTCACTTCATTGACAATGTACTGCCGTTCTGTTTTGGGCACACCGGTGAGATTCACGACATTCCAGGCTACTTCAATACCTTCACTTGTGTCATAGGCTCGATAGACGTCTTTATAGGCTCCAGAACCGAGTTTCTCCGAGAAGCGGAGGTAGCGTCCTCCAGGTGATT
>Ga0209712_10004272_pt1 | contig 11415 bp, 6 predicted proteins | sample ArcOceMetagenome_FD_187443 | JGI IMG/M metagenome (GOLD analysis project Ga0209712, IMG submission 187443) | Marine eukaryotic phytoplankton communities from Arctic Ocean - Arctic Ocean - Greenland ARC118M Metagenome (SPAdes) (version 2) | ecosystem: Environmental > Aquatic > Marine > Oceanic...
ACGGTGTATCTTGGCGAAAGGCAATCCCAACAACATACTATGCCAAAGATGAGCCGAAGACATCCAGCGAACTCATTGCTGACTTAACTGCAGCAGTAATTCCTATCCCCCCACATTTTGTTAAAAAGAATCTGGTGGAATTGGCAACCCAACATAATATTGCTCTAAACAAGATCGTTGAAAAGGGAGTAGCCAAGTCGTGGGTTGGGAAGTCTAAAGGAATGCTCCAGATTGCATGGGAAAGAGGTCTGCTGGATCTTGATTCATATTACGTCGAAGATTTCTCTGAAAAAGGGATGTTTGATGACTTTGGCAATAGAGTTCCAAAGACCAACTTGAGGATACTTCTTGCAGAGTGCTCTGATTTTGCGGAGGAAGAGTCTCTGCTGCAACTGAACATCAAGAAAATTGGAGCAGTTTGCATACACACCCCAAAATATCATTGCGAGGTTGCTGGAGAAGGAATCGAGTACAGTTGGGGTAATTCCAAGGCGAAGTATAGAAAGATCAGAGCCAAGGATAAGACCACGGCACAACAGTTCAGGGTTCAGGTTAATTGTTGCCTGGGGAGGGATTTTCTTGATGCAGAGAGGATACGAAAGAATTCCAGGAGAGCAAGGGAGTACATGGTGGCATACTTCATTCTTTCGGTAGACGAGAACGCAGGCACTGAACCAATTTCTGACATTTCCTTTGAAGAGTTAAGGCCCTGTGCAATGTCAGCGCAAAAGATTGAGACGATGAAGCAGAAGGTGCGAACGCATCGAGCAGCACTTGACTTTGATCTATCGTTCTGCAAGGCAGGTGTTTGTTTGATTGATGATTAGTGTAATTGCAGTGTAATTGCAGGGAGCGAGGATAAAGAGCCTATTTTGATGTCAACAATAAATTATACTTAGCGGTGTTGACATTTGTATATTTATTTAATTAACGTCTACGGGGCTTCTACCTGAAGGAGGTCCAGGACGCAACCAGCTTGTAGCTAGATCCATCATCCAAATCGATCATCCCTCCCCACTCCCTCACCCCTCACCCCTCACCCCAAACACAAACAGTCATATTTATTTGCTATTTGATTCCTCCATTCATTTCCTATGTTCTTCGTCAGCGAGAAAATCAATCTACTAGGAATAACAGTTGCTATTCTATGTTCTTTTGCCGCTGCATTAGCAGTGACAAACAAGAATTCACCGCAAGGCGATAAAATCCAAGTGTATGACAATGTTCTTCCAAAACCTGCTCGAGATATTCTACACAAAGCAGCATCAGAATCCGGCCTTGGCCACAAAATTTTCACTCGTCCTCTTTCCAGTTCTGGAGAAAGTCCTGTCATAGAAAGAGCTTTAGACGCCATCCTTTCACAATTGGGCGATGTTGCAGACGAGGAGAATAGACAGTATGTTGAATACTGGACGAGGCAGGAATGGAGACATATTGAAGCACATTCTGATGTAGACGAGCATCTTGCAAAAGAACACGACGCAATGATTGCAAACGGAGATTTAGATTCGGATCATGTGGGATATCGATATCCCAAAAATGGCCATGTTCTTTATCTCAAGATTGGCAACAATGTACGAGGGCCTACTTGTGTCTTTCCTGACTTACAATCCGGCGGAGATTTGGTGAAAGGGAACAGCAATCTAATCAATCAGATTGATATGGTGACTGTACCCGCAGTCAATGGTAGATTATTAAGATTTAATGGAGATTCATTGCATGCAGTACCCAGACCCGCCGACTTGTGGTTTCTCTCCTTTGTCAGGGGCGCTCCTGAATACACACCAGAAGAAGCATGGGGCCGAAGTGTTATTTTATTCAATACGTGGGGAGATAATGCTCCAAAGGATGTACCTCTGCAAAAGATCAATCCCGAAGAGTTTGATGCCGACGAAGGGCAAGACCTTGTAAATGACGCGAGCGTTTGGACCAAGGCGTTTCCTGCGAGTGGCGATGATATCGTTTGCAGTGCGGGAAGCAATGGAAGAGGGGAGCGAGAAAATGGGAACGCCATGTCTAAAGTTAAGATATGGCTTCTAGGGAATGAAAGAAGGAGGAATCATCAAATGCGAACAGTGAAAATGGCTGCCGAAAGCTCTGTGCAAGACGCATTCTTGGAAACCAGCGCTGTATCTTTGATTACTCTCCAGTAAAAAGAAATTATAATAGTACTCATCATCCGAAACACGCTCCATTGAACAATGGACAGACACATTACCCTGGGGTATAACAATTCTACTACTTTGTATTTTGAATTTGTATGATATGGTACTACTTACTACTACGGTATGGTACATATTGTTACCCGAGTTCAAAAGCGGGAAACAATTTGACGGTTCTTTCACTCCCAAGCCTAGAGAGATATTGCTATGGAAGTGAAGCTAAATTAGTGACACACCCCTCCATTATTATTTGTTGGCAAATAAATGATGAGGAGTGACGGGGGGGGGAGATTAGGACAACAACGACAGACAACAACTTCGAAACTTGGGACAACCAGAGATTACTTGACCACCAGACGACAAAATTAATTCTTTGGTGGTACGAGACTACTAACGCTGAAGCAACAAACGGAAACATCTTTGAACACAAGTAACAACCATTTATTTAAACATCATTGGTTTTCTTGTTTGTTAGGAATCTATATTATTGAGAAACGGACCTTTCGCAATTTTACTTCACGACTCACGACGTGAAACGCGATGGAACAACGACCAAACCAATACGACTGCATGGAAAGGTCAACTTCACCGAGAAGTTCCACTGTTTCTGAACTAAACAAATCACAGTCATGGAAGAAACAATCATTAGTTGGAAAAAATTGGGAAATCTATTGGTCTCCTGACACTCAGTCCATACAAATCAATTCCTCATGTGATCATTCGAAACGACCACCGTCATCTGCTACCACTGACGGATTTTTCGGAGAAGAGGAATCAGCCTTTGATGCCGATTGGTATAATGCCCATGTCAAATCATATCTGGAAGAGAGAGATATTTTTGAAGTATCATTTGTGGGCGAAGAGAACAAAGTTCATCTGATGAAGTTGGAACAGAAAATCGTGAGGCCGTTGGAAGCTAATTCTCCCGAGTATTATTGTCCAAGAAGCGAAGATGATGACGATCATGCATACGAACCAACCGCGGAACGTCTTCCACAACATCAAGTAGATCTGAAGTGGAAAGATTCTTTGGTCGGTAAAGATTCGGAAATATTTTGGGAAAGTACATCTCAAATCTCGATTGGTGACGCGGGTTCAACTATTGGCTACGACGAAGTTGACAACTTCAGTTCAGATTGGTATGATGCTCACATCGAGTCTTTCAACTCGGAGACAGGACTATTTCAGGTTTCTTTTGTGGGAGAAAAGGATCGATATAATATGCCTCTTTCACAAATCAATGTTCGACCATCAGCGAGGGCATGGGTGAGAAGAACTAGGTTCCTTCTTGATTTGAGAACTGACAAAGTTTCAGGAAATGATGGTGTAGTCATGAGTTGTGCAGAAGTCTTGACATTTATCCCGTGTAGTACAGAGCGTTTTGGAAACGAAAATATTGTGCAATCGAATAAGGGAGATGATCCTTTCACAATGTCATTGTACAAAGACTTGTTGGTAAATCAATTGAAGCTCAAGAAAGAACTTCGATTTGTCCTATCAGACGAGGATGACGACAAATCAAAACGAAAAAATTTCATTCCAAACAGTGAAGAACATGTGGAATACCTTGCTGGGCGTATCCAGGTAGCACTTGATGCAGCTACATGGTTCGAGCATCATCGGCGAGGTCCACTTGCACTCGAAGGCAATAGAACAAAACTAGAGCTGCAAGAGATTCACTCGCATATCTTCCATGGAATCGTTCTTTTTCTGAGGACCCTTGTGTTTCAATGCGACGAGAGGCCATCGACAAAAAAAAATAAACGAATGCATCCTGCTTCCCCCGTTTCGTCGAAATTCGCTTCCTCAAAGCGAAACAAAAAGCGCCGACTTTCAATGAAAGGAGAGGCAGACTTCAGCAGACATAACGGGGATTTGATTGACTTTGAATATTTGGCAAATGAAGTGGCACAATGTGAACTTCTAGGTGATGGGTGGATTGAGATAGTGAAATACATCAATGCCGTCGCCAGAAATGGAAACAATACTGTACAGCTTTCCTCGGGACTGATTGCTTACATTCTTCGTCAGTTCACCATTGAGCAGTCTCCCAGATTTTTGAGCTGGCAAGTATCTTGCTCTCTGCAAGACGCTCTTGACCGAGTATGGAATAGAATCGAAACTTGGATATGCCAGGCAACGCTGGCGGTAGGAAAACAGTACGCGGAGAAAATACCTACCATAGATGCTCTACGATGCGACGAAACTAGCAACAGGTGTTCACTAGATGATATCCAAAGATGTGTCAAGGAATCAGAAGAAGACGTAATTTTGCGGAAGATTGATCTTAGCGAAGTTGTCCAATGGCTCTTACGAATAGTAGGTGAAGTTGTAGAATTCCAAAATAAGGCATGGGGAGCCATCGCTGAAGGCATGGGTGGTTGTGTGCACTTGGAATCTTCGGTTGAAATTGAACGCAGTCGCGAGGATCTGGAAGGAGGCGACGCCATATTAACCCACCTAGAATTTCTGACTAAGGACAAAGCTTGTCCAAATCAAACGGGGATTGTTCAGGATGCTCACGTCTTGACTGCGAAAACAATAGAAACGGCAATCTCTATCCGAAAATGGATAATTTTCTACCATCACACCAGAAACAATAGAGAGCGAATCAAATCCATAGAAGAGGCCTATAGTCAGCGACCTACAGAACCACTACAGATTCCTGCGAAATATAACAGTATTTTTGGAACTATTCAACAAGAGGCAATCACAGAATATGTATGTCTTCTATTAACCCACGCCCAGCAGGTTCTGCCCATGAACTGGAATGAAATTCAAAGCGAATGTGACTGTCGCAAGGCCTTGGAGCAAATGTCTAGTCGATACTTTCTCTTAAAAGATGAGGAAAAGGCAGCTGTTCTTTCCGACGCATTCGCTTGGAGTGAACGAGCTAAAGACCTTTTCCAATCTGATTCGCCGGATAGAGAACAAGCTAAGAAGATTGATTTCAAGGCAATCGAAGCGCTATACAAGGAATCACAGTCCCTCAAAAAAGGAAAGTCAAAAACTCGATTGGTCAGATCGATATCACTCCTTCTACAAACAACAGTGGATTTATCCGTCTCAACCTTTGCTAAACAGCAAATCTCCCTTCGATTTGGGGAGATTGAGCAACAAGTGGTAGAGAGCTATACGAAAGGGTCTATATGGTGCAAAAAGGCTAACATCATCATAAGGGCGTTGAGGCATTATGGCAACGTGAATGCGCATTTGAGCAGTAGCATTTCGAGCAAGGTGAATAACATGGTCGATTTGAAGCTTATTGACGACCTCGTGAAGGAACACGAAGAAAGCATTTTCAACTTCCCTGAGAACTCAGCTATTTTATCTAGAGTAAGCAACGATGCCAATGCATGGGTCCGGACTTGTTTGCATCTACTGCCGGAATCTTCAGCATCTTTTCTCGACCCAAAGAATCTGCTGAATTCGCTCCAAGAGCACATTGCTCAACGGCCAAAGGGGTAAGTGTGAAGGTAGCTACTTATATACATTCACGCATAATTATATCAAACTCTCACGATGATCTCGTCTTTTCAACCCAGAATCGTAATGTTTCCGTCAAGGCAACTAGTCAGCGAATGGGTAGACTTGCTGGATTGGTATTGTCAGTGCAGTCTATCTCTAGACGTTCTAAGGACTTGCCATGAAACGAAGGTATCACCAGAAGGAGAAATGACAGAAGACTCTTCTATTCTCTTACAAATCGTCAATACAAACGGACAGGTTGAAACACTGCTACGAAAGGGAATTGAAATTATTTCTGCGCCTCCATCAATAGCCAGTGCTTCTGACTCTCGGAGTTTTCAAATGAACATTACAACATTGGCGGAGTCAATAAAGCTCGACTGCGCCGAGACTACAACACCGATTTCACTGGCAAAAATCAGATTATGCTGGCACTCTACGACGCTACTCTGCGCCCTGGAGTCCCACGATCACAACCTTGAACATAGGGGTGTTCTATTTGTCTTGAAGTTATTTCTCTGGAAGCACGAGGCTCTCAGCATTCTTAGCAAAGTTGGAAAGAATTCTAGCCAACGTGGGAAGAACAATGTCGTTCCATCGCTAGAAGAAGCAAAATCTGCTTTAGACTTATTGAACAGCCTACCTGATTCATTTGAGAATCTGTCGAAAAAGGATAACTTGCTAGCATCTGTGTACTCAACGAAATATTCTCCACTATACGAGCTGATATCTGACTCTGAACAGGTCAGCAAAGATGTCTCGCATGTATTGGACGAGATGAATAGCCCCAATTTATTCATCACGAATGAATATATTGAAGTTGCTTCTGCCATGCTAAGAAGTGCCCGTTCCAGAATAAAAGCTGTGAATGATCACGGGCTTGGTATTGATTCTTCGAAAACCAGTGCAGTTGAAAAATGCATTCGAGATTTCAATTGGTTGAAGACTGCGTTTGATTGCCCAGTCCTTCGGGATACAAAATACAGCTCTTCTCGTAGAGGGGTCAATACCAGTGATTCCAGTTTTGAAGCCTTTTCTCTCGACGAAAAACGGATCTCCCTTTCCGCCATTCTCCAAATGTACGAGAAAGCCCCCCCGCGCTGTCGTTCGGAAGGATCATTGGCAATGTTAGACTCTGAAATGAAATCAATGTTTGATAGGACATCGGCAATCAAAGACCAAATATCGCAGTGGCAGGCCGAAGTTCAGACCTACATCCCACGAGCGCTTAGATTATCAAAGAGGCGCATAAACAAAGCTCGTTCCATGACAGATGAAGAATGTGATATTGTGTCCGAGTCTGAACTCAGAAAATTTCTTCAACATCCCCTTTTAAGATACATCTCAATGCCAGAAGAGGAAGTTATCCAAGATGCGCTTGCATTTACAATGTCGATGGCTGAACGGATGGCGGTGATATTTGGAAGAGACCATCATGGCAAAGACGTAGATCGGTCATGCATACCTCAATATGCATCTTTGCTTGGGGAGACTGGCGAATTTTATCTCTACCGGGTCATTCATAGCCCCGAATATTTGGAATTAAAAGCAGAACTTGAGGGCATGGAAAGCTACGCAAACAGTCTACCCGTTCGAACTCTCGACAAGGAAACTTACTCGTGGATCACTAAAGTCGTGAAGTGGATTGAAAGTGTAGCCAATGCAGTGGTGGTTCCTGCTACCAATGAGAGCAATTTGGACAAGTCTTACATTTCATTGAGTGACAGCATTGACATCATAAATAAAGGTCAGCTCGTCTTCCTTGGTTTGCCAGATGAATCAAAGAAGTATCTCTTGGATCATAGATTATCGGTGAGCGTTAGATCTTCAACTGGAAAATTTCACGTTAAGAACTGCAAAGGCGGGTCCAACCATTCCATCGGTTGCACAGTTCTGAAATGGATAGCATTCTGTTACAATGGGCTTAGAAATGATTTGGCAAGCACGGAATTTTGGACGAAACGAGTAGATGCAGCATTGAAACCTCCAAATTATACGGCCGAATTGAGGACTTTCTTAGAAGAAGCAAGGGATCACCTGGTCATTTCTCCAGACGACGTGGTTCTTGACAATCTTATCAGTTCCATTAGCAACTGCTCACCTGCAACGTCTGATGTAGACACACCCGTCAGTTCTGATACGGGGCCAGTGTTCGTTCATAATCTTCTTATGCATTATAACGCGGATAGAGAAACCCAAAGCTAACTCAAGCAAGAGTAGCGATTCTACAAATTCCATGTATAACCAGGAAAGAAAAAGTCAAGCTTCACACTAATATAAATACTGCTCAAAATAAAATTACAGTTTACTCTGCATTTTACCAATCAATGAAACGACTGCATCGTTGACATCCCCACGTCTGATCCTTTTCTCGAACGACAACCATTCCTCGACACATACTCTCTTCAGGTGCTCACGGCGCTTCCCTCGCACAAGAGACACGAATTCCTGTAATGAAAAAGATCGCAGGTGAGCAATCTCAAATCTGCGTTTGCTGTGAATTGCATACATCGGATGGAAATTTAGTTACGTACCTTTGCAGTCTTATCGGCGTGGGCGAGTGAAAGCAATTGATTGTCCAAATCATTGCAGACTTTATAGCCTATACTTTGCTCGTCAAAACAATCACCACTTTGGTCGCAATTTCTCACGATCTCGGTGACTAGCCTGTCTGAAACAGCTTCGTTGGCATTTATTTGTTTGCCCATCAAAAGCAAATTATTAGCCCTTGCCAAACCCATTGCTTCCACAAATAAAACTGACGAACTAAATTCAGGTACTATTGCAATTCTCGAAACTGAAAACATGAATTAAAATTCAAACAAGTGAGCTGACAGTGACCAGTAATGTAATTTCAAAAAAGTCGCACGCAAGAAAAAACTCACACGGTGTCCAAAACGTTGAGTTTTCTGTGCAATAGACAAGGTCACAATGGGGTAACAAAGTCACACCAATTCCAATTGCTGGGCCATTCACAGCGGCGACTAAAACTTTTTCAAAGTCGATCATCGCAGTCATGAAGCGAGCTGCTGGAGTTTTGAGTATAGCGCCTTGCGTTTCATCTTCCTCCAAATAATCTGCCAGGCCGAAAAAACTGCCAATGTCAGCTCCACTTGTAAAGTATTTGCCCTGTCCGGAAATCACAATAGCATCGATTGAATCTTCCTTTCCTGCCAAGGCTAATATTCGAATCAAATCCTCATATTGCAGATCAGTGAAGGAATTTTTCTTTTTAGGATTATGGAGTGCAACACCAAGAATTGAACAGCGCTTTCCAAGTCGCGTCGCTTTGAGGGTGCTGCCAAAAGACTTTCCTTCGATATCATCTTTATGTGGCAACGAGTACATGTTCCTTGTAGATGATGGAATTACCACTGTCCACTGGTCGCTAGTCGCTAGTCGCTACTAGTCGCTGACAGACAACCTGTTAGTCTAGTGTTCTTGTAAGTAGTTTTGTAGTCAATCAGTTTTGTGAAATAATGCATTTACTTTTTATTTGTTTTAACCGTTTCCTGCCCACAGAGAGGCTTCTCATTTTCTATCTAACTACAAAATGCAACAAAAAACAAAACACTGATACTACAAGTACTGATGAACTCCACATGATTTGTTGACAGACAGACGGCCCCTAAAGGCCTATCTTCAGTTTCCAAAAGAGCGATAACTAATATCCTCGCCAAGTACTCTGTAAAACAGACTTTATAAATTGGTGCAGTATAAAATAATTAAAACAGTGCTTGGTAATTCAGTTTTCAAAATCCCATAATCCCCCGGGCGAGGCGATTGGATCAACACAACAGATTCTATCCACTACTCTGAACTCATAGATACCGGAATGGTGAAAATTGCTAACATAATCGTAGAATTATTAGCGTATTTTCCAGAAAAACCAAGTCCCACAAAAGAAACGGTTATTTCGGAAGAATCGTAGTCAACCTTGTTGTCAACCCCAACACTGTTGACAAGCGTGTCGTATATATCAATTCTTTTCGCATTTTCTGGTCAGCGTCAGAGTCAAAACTAGACGAGTGGTATTGAGAGGAAGTTGATCCTCCATACCCCACAGGAGTTTGAAACCGACTGGCAGTTGGTTTCGAGCACCCAAAACCGGTCTATTTTAATAATATTCATAACAAATATTGGTCTCTCTTCCCATGTGTGCTCCTTAATCTCGAATATCTCTCTTCACAAGTTCAACTTTGATGACTCCTTTGTTCACATCGACTTGGGTAATCTTGACCCGAACACGTTCACCGCTCTTCAAAGTACCTTGAACTCCACCGCAACGAGCAAATAATCCAATGCCTGATAGGACAACCTCGTTATTATTACCGGTGCTCAAGGCAGGAACAATACGCTGTTTGTCGTCTACCCCCTTTGACGCAAAATGCGAAGCAATCGTTCGTAATGCCTTGTTCTTCTTGATAACATCGTTATCATTTCGAATGTCTATAGATCCCTTCTTTGATGACTTGAGATTGTTGATATTGTTAATTGCCTCTGTTGCGATCTTATTTGCTTCTGAACACTCTTTCCGTGTCATTGGTGGACCTCCGTACTCACACAAGACAGAAAGCGCTTGTCTCTGAGCAACCCCATCAATATACCTACGAAGGGGAGCAGTGCCTAATCGACCCCCTCGATCCATTCCACTTCCCGACGCGCGAGGAATTGGTGCTTTTGATTGAATTAGAAGATCAGACAGAGCAACTCCATATAGATCTAGGGAGTTGTCTACTATTCTATGCCCTCTCGAGCGTTGAAATGACCCTTTAGCGCCATCATCTCTCATTGACTTTGTGCCCATAGTTTCTTTGGCCACCATTTCTTTAACTTGAAATCTTTTTTCACGTTTCCTTGCAGCCTCACTTGTTTTCAGACGGTTTTCTTTCCAGGCAGATAGACATTGCTCAATAACTGTAAGAAGGGATTTCGTTTGTTTCGATTCAGATGAGAGCGCTTCTAACTCAGTATCCAGTAATTGTGATGCATCTTCAAATGCAAATTGGAGAGGTGTACGGATGAGAGTCCTTTCCAGGCCAGAATCAATTACACATCCACTTTTAGTATCAATGTAAACCCACAACGTAACGCAGCGATTGACAGAGTCTACCTCATTTCTAGGTCGTGCACCACTTTTTGTATCTAAAGCCAAAGCCTCCAAGGCTATGGGAGGCATAAGGTGAAGAGGGCCTAAAGGCAAATCATATCGACTTGACCCTCTACTTTCAGCCGACTTTTTGAGCAACGTTAGGTCGAAGCCCGGATCCGGTTTGGGTTTTGGAGCATATATGTCTGACACATCAGCAATATGAACAAGCAATTCAAACTTGCAACCTGACTTGATTTTCCTTCCTGTCGATGACCGGGGACGGATACCTATGGCATCATCACGAAAAGACGCCCGCTTGGCATCTATGCAAACTGCAGGCAGAGCTGTTAAATCTTTTCTTCCGTCAATACGTTGCTTGCCTGATTTGTTCTTTGAGCATTTGCGAAATAATTCACTTCTTCGAAGTCTTTCATTTTCCTTAAGTTTCTTTGCACAATTCAATACGTCTGATGACCAGGGACTGTGCACCTTTTGCAGACCTCTACGGCCAGCTTCGATTTCTTCCTTTTGTAACTGTGACCACCTTCCAATCTGAACAAGCGCTTGCTGAGCACCTTCGGGAGACTTATTTAATGATAGAGCTGATAGCGCCTCCTTTACATCAAGTTCCAAATCCTGCAAATCGCCAACCCTTCCAAGCTCTTCGCCGATAGCCAGACATTCTAAGCGATA
>Ga0209712_10004273_pt1 | contig 11408 bp, 12 predicted proteins | sample ArcOceMetagenome_FD_187443 | JGI IMG/M metagenome (GOLD analysis project Ga0209712, IMG submission 187443) | Marine eukaryotic phytoplankton communities from Arctic Ocean - Arctic Ocean - Greenland ARC118M Metagenome (SPAdes) (version 2) | ecosystem: Environmental > Aquatic > Marine > Oceanic...
TTGATGCCCCTTGACAAAAGTGCTATTAAAGTGCTTCACTGCTCACTGCTCACTGCTTTCAGCTTCACTCAGACTATTATTGTGACCTATTTCAATCCTCAAAATGAGCAACCTCGATAATTCCAGTGCACTTCAACGTGTACCTTTAAGCACAACCATCTTTCATCAATACCATGAACAGTTCCTTCAAGAACAAAAGCCAGACCCATTGGTCCTGAAACAACTTCAATCACTCCATATTGAATGGAAAGACGGCGACGACAACGATGTCAATGATCTTCCTAAAGGCGCAAAATTCCAAATAGACAAACACACAAATGGCACACGTGGAATATTAACCATGATGGGAGAATACACAACAGTTACCCTAAAGGCATGCTGTAATTGGAAGGTACCTGTAGATAATGCATCTAGCATGTGCAAGATGCATTTTGAATTATACGCCCAAGCATCTTTCACTCCTAAATCGCTGTGGAAAAGACACGCACAACCTCAAGAGAACATGGGGAAAAAGGAAGAACGATTGAATGATAAGATTCGCAGTGGCGTAATGAGTCGTATGAAAGAAGATCCTTATGTGAGAAGGATCATGAAGGAAGAGACGGTACTACTTTGCGATACATCTATTCAGTTCAAGCTACATGTACCTCCACCTCCACCTGCACACACTGTTGAAAACAAAGAAGATATTGGAACTGTACATCCTACATGTACGGGGGTTTCACCTTCGTCTTCTTCGTGCATTGATGAATTGGAAGAACGTGTGTATGTATCAGAAGACGCTCTGGAAGGATTGCACAGAGGATTATTTTCTCATATGGAAAGCTCAATATTTGCAATGGAACTATTGTTGGCAATGCCATATCTACCGCAGCGCTCCCCTTCCAAGAATTTGGATGAAAGAAATTACAAAAAGTTGGAGGTTATGCTCTCCGAACGAGTAGTTTTACGAGTCCTTGAGGACGTCATGATAAACGAGTGCGAGAAGGAAGGCGAGGATGATTTACTGAGTGATTTACACATTTCAACGAAAGACAAATCACACAAAGGAGAGGGTCTAAGCGAGGTGCAATCCTCAGTTGGGAAACGGCATAAAGCTGAGAGTTGAGAGTTGAGAGTTGAGGATTTTGGATCTCCTTACCCAATGTGGATTTTATTAAAGAACAACGAAGAATATCACGTCGCCTCTCACCTCTCTCACCTTTGGACGGCATCAACAATCAACAACACCTCAACACTCAACACCCAACCCTCACTGTTGGAGCATTCTTGCATTCACATTCGCCACCCTCTCTCTGCCATGACAAAAGACGCTGCCGCCACCGTCAATCGAAAGCGACCCGCTGTCCAAGAGCTTCAAAGTAACCACGAGTTTCACCACGGGGGCACAGAAGATATCGGTCTTGATGGAATCACCGCTATCGAATTCAGCGGCCATCATCACGACGACGATGACAAGGTAAGTCCAATATCAATACCAAACGGTTGGTCACTGCATCATTTCACCTGCACAGTTTACTCATTTCCATTTCACTTCAAAACGCAGTACCCCCCGGACAATGGCGACTACGAGCACGATGACGTTCTCCAAAACCACACCGACGACGAGGATAACAGGGGCCAATCCGATTCAAACGAACATTGCCTTGGTGGACACGAAACATCTTCTCCTTCTGAAACCAATCAACTTGCACACTCGCAATCGCACTCTCAAGATGACATGGATGATGATCCCGAATGGGATTCAATTGCTCAAAATGGGCCGGCGAGAGATGATGTCCCGCTATTCCTTGCGGCGAGAGAGAGGAGGATCGAGGCCGAACAGAGATTCGAAAGATCGCTTGATACCGCGCATTCAAATTTGAAAGATTTGATTGATGGATTGGTAGATGTTGCAGCAAATGTGATTAATGACAGGAGGATGAGGTTGGATTCATTGGAGGCGGAGATTAAACAGGAATTTGTTGACAATGAGAATGCAAGGGCTGACATGAGCAAGAAGTTGGAGGAGTTTGCTGCAAGCGCTCAAGCTCAATTTCAACAACTCATGAATCGCCTTGCAAATGCAAGAGGCGGTATCGGTAGAAATGCTAGTGCCTAGGTGCGATGTTCCCAGCGGTTGAATGGAATGGAATCCAATCACTTTTCTTTTGTTTCCAAATGCTTGACGCAATGGAAATACTATTAGTTATGAATGCATCGTGCACCTACGCAAATGAGTTGAACTCGTCGGCTTGCATGGCATGCTGCACAAGAGCAAAACTGTTCATGTAGTGAAATAAAATTCTGTACGTGTACACTACTTATTTAGTCTTCCATTGTTATCTCTCAAAACGCTGCGAAATCAATCGCCAATCTCTACATGACTGTCCTCTAGCCTCTACAATTACGGGCATCTTGTAAGGCTTTAGAAAATTGGTTCTGCAAACCTCCAACAGCTTTGTGATTGCTTCGTGAGCAAAACGTAGATGGAATGAGTATAATCCTGCATCGTCTGTATCCAATGCAATCAAACGCTGTAACTTCCCACAGAACTCCACATTCACAATTGTATTATCTGGGTCTGCAGGATTTACCAGATGCCCAACTTCTGTTGAAGGAGAATATTTGATTTGTATCGCATCTTTGAATGCCACGAGAATGTATCTCGTTTTATCATCGCAGATTGTAGTTACTGAACAAAGCTCATTGTCTAAAGATAGACCCTGATTCGTCGTACTCACATTAGCCATGTGATGCACGCTCATTTGAATTTGTGATTGTAAAAAAATCTCCTCTATCTTTAAAAATATCTCCAGCCTTTTGTAGATAGCGATGTAAGACCTGTTTTTTGCTGTCAAAATTGATGATAAAGGCTTATATTGCTTGCGCCAGTAGCTAATCTGAGGCATAGACTGCGTTGTCGGTATTGAATGTAGAGTCGATTGAGTTTGTGATAACGCGTGCATTGTATTTGTGCTTGTATGTACATCATTCTGGCGACTGTTTGTCATAGTCATATTCCAATTTCGTCGTGGTCTTCGTTGGAATGCTTCGTTGACTAAACTTGCACTTGCGGCATTTGCAATTTTGCAGCCATTGAACAAATTTAGAGTGCTATGAAGAGTTTGCTGTGGTGCCAGTTTCCCTGCACATATCTCCTTTCCTGTTTCTAAAATATGTATCCAGGCGCCAGCCTGTTTCCTTGACGTCTCGATCCTCTCACATTGCATAACAACGCCGAGCTGACGAGGCAGTAGAAAGGCTGTGAAGAGAAACCGAGTTCCTGAAAGGATTTCTACCCATTGATATTTACCTGGGAATGTTTTGGATGTACCAACAATAGGGTTCACAAACGATGGCCGTTTTGGATGTATCAGAGGTTTCAATTGCGACTGAGTTTGGGGTGACGAGACGAAGTCTCTTTGAAGGACACTCTGACCCTTCGTTGACGTGCCGTATAGCGCAATTGTGTTCCTTTGTCTCGTCCTTTCCGTGTTTGGAAGATTTGGAACAACAAAGAATAAGTGAGTCGATACCAAGCCTCTGGCAAACCCCCTTTCTTGTGGATTCATTGTTAAAAGTTGCTTTAACAATGACATAGCGTGAAGTCCAATTTCTATCCCATTGGGTATGGACCATTGGCCACGTGAAACTCTCGCAAGTGTTTTCTGCACCACATTTCCTTCACTTCTTCGCTCACCACCGCAGCCCATAGAATGAGGTGGATGTGAAAATGGATAACGACCGCAAAGCATGACTGCGACCCAGACGAGCATTCAAAGTTCCGCTGTTAGAGAGCATTGTTACTTCTAAAATGAATTTCAAGTCCAACTTCGCTGATCTTACCGTAAAGCAAGCATCCTGCGGACCATAGATCGGCAGGAAGGCCATAACCGACGTTCTCTTCCACTGCTTTAGTGTTGCCATTGGCATCGACAAAATTCTTCAAGACAATTGTATCAGACTTTGAAGATCCGAGTATTATCTCTGGTGCTAAACAGGATGGAGTGCCACAGAACGTCTGCTGAGCTACGTCCCAGTCATCTTCGTCCGACATTTTCACAGCTAATCCAAAGTCTCCAATCTTGAGTATGCAATGAAGGAGTGAAAATTCTCTGTCCTCCTCATTCGTTTGATTTGGCATTGGCGATAAGAGAATGTTCCCTGCTTTAATGTCTCCTAGGTACATGATACAATATTAGGTTGAAGGAGTGTCAGGAATATGTTGTGAAATCTGTAAAGTAAGCATCCATCCCTTTGCACTCACTCACGGTGGGCGATTCCGATTGAATGAAGGAAAGACAAGCCGCGAAGGATATGTCGAAGTGCATGTCTTGCTTCATTCTCTGGTAGTAGAGTGCTATTCTGTACGTCCCTTTCGACCCTCCTCTTTTTAAGATATGTATGCAAATCTCCCAAAGGGCAAAACTCCATCACTAATACTGCAGCTTGTATCTTCATTGGCAGATCATAACAGAATGAATCCAAAAGAGCAACAATATTTGGGTGACTCTTCTTAGACGCTTCTTTGTGAACCTTTACTTCTCTTTTGACCATTTCTTTGACAGAAACAATCTCACTGTCTTTTCCATTCGAATTATTTCTTGCTCGCTTGACCGCTCTAGACGGAAAGAATAACTCTTCTGTGTCCTCCTCATGAGAAGTAGAGTACATAGAACATGTGCCACACGCCCTAGAATTATGACGTGTCATTAGCCTCCTCTGATTACGTCGTCGTTGAGCAACCTTGTGAATATTTATTATTTTCAGTGCAGCGTTACTGCTAGGTTGTTTATGAGAGTGCGCCTTGAAAACTCTTGCAAAAGCACCTTTTCCGAGTAAGTGCTCTACATGGAATTTTGCTTGTAACTCGGTGACATTTACTTCCTCATACTCTCTTGGCTGTACACTCATTCGCAACTCTTGAAGAAATGAAGCTTATTTTCTTTGTTTTTTGTTTGAAATTAAAAAGAACTCGCATCTTCATTCTTGTCTGAGTTTTTTCGTGACTAATCTGCAAGTGAATCATTACAACATTAACTTGTATTCACAAAGAGCGAAGAGAAGCTGAATGACGAATGAGTGGAATGGCGACACATCGCAAAAATCCAATGATGTTGTAGATTGGCATTGAAAGGGTTCGAACCCTCAAGTGATAATGGGCAAGCAGCATCCAATATAGTTTATACTCCTGTGCGAATCGAGGAAGAATCTATGCAGGAGATGGGTCATTTTCCACTGACCGGCTTGTGTCCTTTTGCAATGTTGTTTTGACTTTGACATAGTTTGCAAAATTGTTTTGATTCCAATTCCGAAAATTGACGTAAGATGAGCTGCTGGTTGGTTGATGAGTCAATCTTGCGTCAATGGACGAAGATTGAAATGGAATCAGGAATGCTTGAAAACATTGCAGCACCTCTCCTGTTTCCGTCTAGTCTGCAATTGGTTGCATAAGTTCAAACGTCGACGAAGAGTGAAGGATGTGGCGCTAATACTACGCTGCATTATGAACAGCTAAAGAAATCATCAATGCCAAATATTGACTTCTTATAACAAAGCCTCTACAGTAATGAAAAGTATAAATTCGTTTCGCGTTAGAAATGTTGCAAGAGCTATGCATTAGTAGAGACGCCCACTTCCACATTGAAGAACCAGCAGCACAGTACAGTAGTGGGACTGACGTCCCGAAAGTGGAGGAGTGAGAGAATCAACAACAGTGCTGTATAGGCTTAGATTTCACTTCTCTGTGTCCATTTTTTCGCTTTTAACATAGCCAGCTTTTTATACTTTTCGCATTTATCGTGATACCAATGACTACTGGGTATGTCGGAAAAGCTTCACCGGTAGCAGTACCCCGGGTACATGTTGTACTCGTCACTTCGGTTGCAAGTAAAGCTTGCTTGCTTGTTGCTTGCTCGCTTGCAACTTGCTCGCTTGCAACTTGCGAGTAGCAAGCAAGTTCAAAGTCGCAAGTAGCTACGGTACGCTGGATGACACCATTCATAACAGCAATACAGTACGGGTAGTGATTACGTAAATACTGTCCAACGTTTAACCTTCACTGCTCATTTGTCACAAGTAAAGAAATCAAAAATATAAATTAAGACATGCAGAATGATAGTCAGAGAGGAGATCAAGAGACGACGCTGAGTAGTATAGTAGGAGAAGGTCCAGGGATTGTTGAAGACCAGCACGAGCAAAATAATTTTCGCTCAACGGTAGATGAGAATTGTTCACAAGACAATAATCAAGAACCGGATCAAGACTGGGACTTGCAATCTCCTCTGCTTTTGCAAGAACCTCATTATCAGGAACCTATAAGAGAGGCAGGGTTGACACCATCGCCTTTGGATGTAGAATTGTTTTCTGAAGATGATGTTGACCCATGGAAGCTTCTGTTGACGACATGTTCTTCTACAGCATCCATGCTTTTCATTGGTCTCGTCGCCGGTTCATTTTTCTACCCTTGGTCAAATACAAATATTAGGCTGAAAATGGATACAGCAGAAAACTCGTTTCCAGTGGATTTTCAAGTGGTGAGTTATTCCCTGGAAATATGAAGAGAAGAATGACTTCTCATACAACTTCAACCCAATTCATTATTTCAAAGTTCCTCATACTACATCATGCATTTTAAAAGCCTCTCTTTACAGATGCATTGTTTTGGGACACTTTGAACATATTCAGATCTTCACATTCATTGCTTTTAGTTTGCCTCATGGTAACATCCTCAATCGTAGCGCCGTTACTTTGGATGGGTTTTCAACTCTTCCTCCTCAGCAGTGCAACCAGTGAAGAATCTCCAGTCGAACAGATCTCGAATGCAACAGAAGATAAAGAAGCAAACGGGTGGCAGATCCTGAAATCTGAATTATCAAACTATCTCCCACTGAGGGAGAAGATCCCATTATTCAATTCATTTGCACTATATTTCACAAAGTTTTCCATGATCATTGTGTACGTCAATGCATTGTTGATGGTGGCTACTTCCGATGTTAGCTTTGCAATTGGCGGAGATTTCTCGCCTAGTACTAGCCAAAAACATAAGAACGAGGACTTCATTCACGCACAGGTCGTCAGCGAAACAAGAGGAGGATTAGTAGCCTATGTTCTGGGCATTACGTTTGGCACATGTGCCTTCATGATTTTGAGGGCTCAGTTAACGCAAACAAAAGACACGGTCAGCTCCAACATATGCGACAATAGCTCTAACGAATCAGAGAACAGCACTGCTCACGAAACGAATTCAAAACCCTTCCTTTCACCACCACCAATGGCTTTCAGGATGACTCCCAATTATGACGAACTGAGAAATCAAGGCAATCAGTCAGACTTAAGTCTGAGTATGAATGGCAGCATGGAACAAGATTTTCAGGAAGAGCTGTCCACCCCGCTTCTCAGACGGCTTAGAAGAGAAGTAGAAGATCATCCACTTCAAATCAGCCAACAATTTTCAGATATGATTACTCCGGACGAAGTAGAGTTGCCTTTGAACAATGGTGGTACCAATAACTGGCGCAGTATTGCTGCATTCGAAGCTTGTCTTATTGCAGCACTGCTAGCTTTTCCATTGGCGACGGAACCTGTGTTAAGGTTAGAATATGCAGGATTACTTTCCCCCATCTTCGACGAGAACATATACAAGTCAAGCAGCTTCACCCTATTGGATCTAATCATTGCAATCACGTCAAAGAGTGGGAAAGGAGTATTTCCCTTCTTGACATCTGTACTTCTTTGGACAAACGTAATACTAATGCCGTTCCTGTCTCTGATATGTTGTTGCGCCGCGCTGCTGTTCAAAACGTTCGCGAAGGAAAGAGTGGCTTCGAAATTCATATCATGTGCGGCTTGGGTGCACCCTCTACATCACTTTACTCCCTTTGCGATGAGTGTCGTTGCGACAGCAGTTTCAATAAGGCAAGTCTCGAGCTTTCTCTTCGACGACAATGAATTTTGCTCAACCGCAAAGGAGCTCATTCTTAGCAGTGTGGATGAAGGAGGGAAGTGTCTCGAGATATCAGCATCCGTACAAATGGGTCTACTTTATTTGGTTCTCCATACAGTTGCATTGGACATCCTACTACAGACATTCCATTTTGAACAAAAACAAAACTAAGGTTATAACGGTTTATTAAGAAATATCGTTTAGCTATCCTCTGGTTGTGTTTTGCAGAACTACCCGAGGTTGTGATAAAATCCTATCAGTTTCTAGATAAAGCCACACACGATTCATTTGTTATGCATGGGACACGAGATGATTAAAGGATATGGGAAGCAACAGCAGCAGCAAGAGATACTGCTCCTGCAACTCCTACAACAGCTGATGTAGCGGAGGATTCTTCCTCACCAGTATCGGGTCCTACAGGCTTATCTCCTCCGAACATAGATCTAGGGCAGATTCTATCGACCTTACGCCCGTTCAATTTTTGTACAGGGCGACTAGTACTTCCTGCCTTGTTAGCAACGGTCATCCTTTTACATTCTCCGTTTACGTCGTGGTGGGTATTGAGGATGATATCTGCCAAATCATTGAATTGTCTTACCGAAATATCCATTACAGAGTCGGACAAGTTCCACCATACGATTTCGTCACAAGTGGGTGTGGTAAGTCCTCCATCGTAGTGGTAAAAAGTGTTTCCTTCGACCAACTTGTATGGGTGAATGTCATTGTCAGAACCAGGCATTGCTGTTCCTGCAACTTCATCCTTCAAGCAGTCAGAGCACTCAATTTCAGCTCTTGCAGCTCTGAAACTCTGGAGGTAGGGCTCGAATACAGGGTTATCAGAAACTCTGGAGGGCTCAATCATGGTTCCAACTACTGCAGCGCGAGTCATTCCTTCATTAAGGTGTACCATATGCAATTCAGCAGAGAAGAATTCATCATCGATGGTGTGCTCGGAACTAAGATGGATGTGGAACTGAGCAAAGTGGAAAACGTCCTCAATTCCAGGGATTACAACGTTGGAGGGGGTGCAGGTAGAATCGTCAGAAATTCCAATCTGGACACCATTCTTCAAGATGGAAGTCTTCGTGGAAGAAAATTTACAATCTCCGTGCTATGGAATGAGTAGACAAAACACGAGTTGAGCACAGGCATTTAATGACAAAAGAATTGCAAATGCACCAGAAGCTGGATTTATACACAATCCATAGTGTCAAGATCCGAGGCGCAGAGTTATAAAGTCCAAGCCAAAGATCATTCCATTAAAGTGATCGAGAAGTTACTTACGGTCATGGCGTAGTCCTCGTATCTGGTACACTCGGTGGTCTTTACGGCAACGGGACTGTTCTTCAATCCATTACATGCAGATCCAGTGAAATCATTCCATGCTCTGAAGTCTTCATAGTCATAATCCAAACTTCCAGCAGCCTGAGCAGAGGCAGCGAAAAGTGCAATGACAGCAGCAGCAGAGCGGAACAACATTGTAAAAGATGTGATGTATTTGTAATGAAGACTTCAATAAAGTATGAGAGACCGGACGATGAAGATTGCTTCAATTATTTTCCCGAATCACTATTTATTCATGCTTACGTAGGAATTTTGAATTTGACATTTAGAATTGCCCCTCAATCAAAAGTTTCATTGATGGCGGTCAGAAGTCTGTTTAGCCCCCCCCCCCTTTACTAACATTCCAATGACTTTCGCGTCAAAACTTTCTAAAGTTCTACCCCCCTCTGTGCGAACAATGAGTACCATCGTCACACACAATGAGTACCAACGTCACCGCTACGTCACAAGGTGCCAACGCGCCAAGATGAAGTAGTGATTATTGATTGAGGATCGAGGATCAGCTTCTCTTTCACCACTTGTAATCATTAATTTCCAAAGCATTCAATCAAGATGTTGTTCAGTTCTGCTGCTACTTTTATTGCTCTTTTCGCTGCCTCTGCTCAGGCTGCTAGTGGCACCTATGATTATGACCACGTTGACACTTGGAATGCTGATTTCGCTGCTCCTAACGGATCGTGTGGCGGAAGAAAGCAGAGTCCCATTGCTCTTGAGACCATGGATTGCTCTCTCTACGCTAACTATGAAATGAACGTAAGTTGTCTTCAATTCTCTTTGACCGCTTTGCCTTCTGTGTTTACATGTCAAAGTTTTTATAATGGAGCAGCTGTGGTGGCATTGTAATATCCTACCTATATGTTGGTTCTAACCTTTTCAATCCCACATATACATTCAGCAAGGAGATTGTACTTTGGATGACATGGATTTCATCATTAACAAGAACGGAGTTCAGATGAACTGGAAGGAGAATCTTACTTGCACTCAGCCTTTCTTCAAGATCCCTTACGCTGAAATTACTGGAAACCCCGATGTGACCGATTTCGTAGGAGGAGCAGCTTATGTTCACCAGACTCACATCCACTTGAGTTCTGAGCACACCATCGACGGAAAGTACTTCGGAGCTGAGTTGCACATGGTTCATTTAAACGGTGATGGAACTCGTGCTTCTGTTCTCGGAACTATGATTAGACCTGTTCTTCCCTACGACAACCCTGATTTCGAGCACTTTCTCAAGAGATGGGCTGATGTTAGAGCTGAGTCCGGATGCGACTGTACCGACCACTACACATTCGACCCTCCAGAGGACTTCAAGCTTGATGTCTATGCTAACATGGAAGGAAAGGATTTCTACCATTACGATGGAGGTCTCACCACCCCCACATGTGATGAGATTGTTTGGTGGAACTTCAATACTGAGGCTTGGAATATTTCCGTAAGACAGTACAACATCATGGCTGATATTATCCTGAAAAACAAGAAGTTAGAAGCAGACGAGGCCGGTGTTGAGAGTTGCGCTTCCACTCCCTACACTAACGCTTCCCTAGGAGGAAGTACTAGTCGTCCTCCTCAGCCCCTTAACGGACGTGAGGTTGTCAAGGTTTGCAACTTCAGTTAAATTTGACCCTGTACCTTGTTCCCACTTGCGAACTGTGAATATAAGAGTACTCCCAACAGAAATATTGAAGTGCCAGGTCCCGATACACAGCCGCAGCAGCAACCCAGCTTGATCGAACCGAACATTCTTGGTGTATATATAATTTTATTAACTATTATACCTCGCTAGATGAGACAGCAAAGACTACCGCACCTAAGGAAATAATGCTTATATAAACGTTTTTCGATGTTGCCAACTGTAATACAGTACCCCCGTTCCTTTTAGTACCGGTGTGTATAATAACCTGAATTCAACCGGTATTTATTGCTACATGCCAGTGATATCAACTGCCTACAAGACGACTGATCTTGTAACCAGATTCTATTTTTTCACGCGCAAGTCACAATGCTGTAACACTACTTACAAAATGGTAGGTAACAAACGTCACTGCAACCAACTTCAACGTCTTCATAAAAATCTTCAATCTAGAATCTAGAATCTATGAATCTAGACTATGCACCCAAGTCATGATGCACCACCGTC
>Ga0209712_10004274_pt1 | contig 11406 bp, 11 predicted proteins | sample ArcOceMetagenome_FD_187443 | JGI IMG/M metagenome (GOLD analysis project Ga0209712, IMG submission 187443) | Marine eukaryotic phytoplankton communities from Arctic Ocean - Arctic Ocean - Greenland ARC118M Metagenome (SPAdes) (version 2) | ecosystem: Environmental > Aquatic > Marine > Oceanic...
CGGAACTTTTTTTTGGATTCTTGATAAACTAAAATACTTCCCAAATTTCAAAAACATCTTTTCAAAATTCCTTGTTACCTTTGCATTTATTATTTTAGGTATAAAGGTGTATAACTTTCGATATTTACACCTTAAAATATTTATACCATAAAACCTTAAAACTAAGACATGGCGAGTGCATTAAAAAACTTATCAGATTATAATGAGGCAAATATACCTTCCGTAGAAGGACAAAAATTCGGGATTATTGTGGCCGATTATCACACCGATATTACCTATGCTTTATACGAAGCCTGCCACGCTACTTTACTAAAGCACGGCGCAAAAGAGGAAGATATTCATACGGTACAAGTTCCTGGAACTTATGAATTACCAACAGGTGCGAGAATGTTAGCACAATCCAAAAGTTTAGACGCTTATATCTGTTTGGGCTGTGTTATCAAAGGTGATACACCACATAATGATTACATTAATTCAGCTGTCGCCAATGCTTTAATGACGATGTCTGTAAGTTCAGGGAAGGCATTTATCTTCGGCGTTGTAACACCAAATACACATCAACAAGCGGTTGATCGTTCTGGTGGAAAGCACGGAAATAAAGGTATTGAAGCCGCAATTGCTGCGATTAGAATGGTAGATTTGAAAAAGAGTTTGGGCGGTAAAAAATCTACGATTGGATTTGGACATTAGTTTGGGTTATTTGAACTCATCCTCAATCCTGCCCTCAAAAATGGAAGGATTGAGGATGAGTTCAAACAATCAAACACTCGAATATTGAAACTTTTTTTTTACAACAGTCTCGCTTTCAAGAAATCTAAAGCAATTTTATTTGCTTCCGTTGCCGCTTCATTATTATAACTTTCGCCACTTGGATTGGCAAAAGCATGATTGGCTTTGAAGATATGATTTTCGATATTTTTCCCAGTCGCTTTCGCTAAATCTTCAAACGCATTCGCTACTTCTGGCGTAATCCATTGGTCATTTTCTGCAAATATCCCAAGAATATCTGATTGAATTGGAGCTAAATCTTTTGCTTCCGTCACCGGCATACCGTAATAAATTACACAACCTGCACCTTGTTCACCCGCCATAATCGAAGTTTTCAAAGACCAACCGCCACCAAAACACCAACCGATAGTTGCGATTTCTGCAAATTCTCCAGCTTCCGCAATTGCACCTTGAATAATCATTTTCGCACGTTCTTCCGAAACGCCAGCCATAAATTTCTTGGCATCATCACGAGTTGTTGCTACATTTCCATCATATAAATCCAATGCCATCACCGTAACTTCACCATTCAAAGATTCATATAAACGGTCAGATTCTCGCTTCACGAAATCATTCAATCCCCACCATTCATGAATCACGAATAAATATTTATCCACTTCCGTTTCTTTCGATTGTAATTTATAAGCAGCACCTTCTTGCTCGTCAGCCGTTGCAAAAGTAATCATTTCACCTTCCGCATTGAACTCAATCTCTTTTGGAATATCATGCGCTTCCTTGAATGCTTGGTCGGAATCGCTTTCTGTTTCTGTGTTTTGACACGCCACTAAACTAAGCGACATTAATAAAATAAGTGTTCCGATTTTTTTCATAGTTTTAATATTATTTTGTGTTACTGCATTAGAACGATAAATAATTCATTGTTTATAATTCATATTTAATTAAAGAATAACCACTACTCTATTCAAGTGTTTTGTATCAATCATATTTATTTGAAAATAATAAATGCCTTTTGGCAAATCAATGCACTCTAAATCTAGATTTTCAATTTCAGTAGTCTTCCCTAATTTATGCCCATCCTATCACCAAAGGTAACCACAAACTCGCCAAAACTGTACTTATAATTATCGCACTCACGATGATTTTTTTATCCATATCATAGATTTCAGCTAAGATAAAAGGTGTGATTGCGACAGGCATTGCTGCCATGATTATTGAAACCGTCATCTTGTAATCTGTTAAAATTGTCACTGAAAATCCAAAAAATATAAATGGTAAAATGACTAATTTTAAAACAGAAATAAAGGTAGCATGTACCAATGATAATTTGACGATTTTATTTTTGGCAATAAAAACACCCAACGCAAACAGCACCACAGGTGATGCACTCGCGGATACCATTCCTATCGTTCGTTTGCCAAAATCGGGAATAGAAATCTCCAAAACGGTTATCATTATACCAATAAAAGTCCCTAAAAGCAACGGATTCAAAACGATAGATTTCGTTAATTTCAAATAATCTAACGCTCCTTTATTTTTAGAAATTTCCAACTTCGCAATACCTAATGTAAACATCACCAACAGATAACCTGCAATGTGCAAACTCAACGAAATACTGTAATTTGCGTCAATCGAATATAGTAATGGAAACCCTAAATACGCCACATTTCCAAAAGTAGCACAGACAAAATATGTGTTTTGCAGTCGTTCATTTTTTAATAATTTCCCCGTCATCCAAATCACTAAAAACATGAAAGCCACCAAAATTCCAATATTGATAAGTGCTGTTTGAATTTCTACTTTTGGAATAATATCTATTGACAAAAAGCTATTGATAATTATTGCCGGAAAGCCGATATAATAAGCGTAGCGATTGAGTTCAGCAACCATTTTTTCATTGAAACCTTTATTTAAAAAACCAAAAAGTCCACCAAGTAAAATGAGGAGAAATAGCGGTAAAATTTGATAAATAATTGTCAGCATCTTCTTTTATCTTAAAATGATAAGGTTGTTTGAGAAATCTTATAGAAAGGCAATTTTTTATTCTTGTGAGAATATTTTTCGTATTGATATTCCCACAACACATCAACACAGAAATATAAGTTAATTCTAATTTCTGTTTCAGAAACGGTATAAAAAATAGGCAAGGATTCTCCCGTTTAACACATTTTGAAATTTAAAAAAAATCGGTATTTTTCAGCGTTTTCGGCGAAGTCAATCCCGTTAGAGCGATACCAAGCTTTCTAACGTTAGAAGGGTAGCCAAAAACAAAACCCCAATGTCGAGTATGACATTGGGGTTTACAAATAAACGTATATCTTGACCTGATGAAATATCTTAGCCATCTAATGCCGCCGCACCACCAACGATTTCTAAAATCTCGTTGGTAATAGATTCCTGACGAGCTTTGTTGTATGTTAATTTTAATGACTTCGCTAATTCTTCTGCATTATCAGTTGCAGCAGCCATCGCAGTCATTCTTGCACCATGCTGAGAAGCATCCGTATCTAACATATAACGAAATAACGTTGTTTGTAAAATACTTGGAACAAGTGATTCTAACAATTCTTTTTCATTCGGTTCATAAATAAAATCTACATTATATGAGGTATCCTCATTTGTAGTTTCATTTGTAATTTCCTGTTCAACAACTGGTAAGAATTGTTCTCCTATGAAATATTGAACTGCCGGATTACGGAATTTTGCGTAAGCCACATCTACCGAATCGAATGTTCCGTCGTTGAAACTTCCCATAATAAAATCTCCTACTTTAGAAGCTTTCTGGAAGTTCAAATCAGTGAACAAAGTCATATAGTCATTAATAAAATTAATGTCTTTATAACGTTTAGTAAAGTAAGCATGACCTTTCTTACCAATGAACATCATTGACAATTTGCCTGCCTTATGAGCGTCAGCATATTTCCCTTCGATTAACTTTATGGCTGCTTTAATAACACTTGCATTAAAAGCACCACAAAGTCCTCTATCAGAAGTCATTACGACAACCAGTGCACTATTCACCGGTCTTTCGATACCGTAAGAAATAGATACATCACCATCTAAGTTTGATAAAATGTTTACCAACATTGAATCTAACTTATCAGCATAAGGACGCATCTGCGTAATTGCCTGTTGAGCTTTACGTAGTTTTGCCGCAGATACCATTTTCATGGCTTTGGTAATTTGCTGTGTTGACTGAATAGACTTTATTCTGTCCCGAACCTCTTTTAAACTTCCACCCATTTTATAAAAGATTGTTTGAGTGTTCGATTGTTTGAATATTGTAATGTTCTAGTAACACTAGAACATTCAAACACTTGAACACTCGAACAAGAAAAATATTATTTAAACTGCTTAGATAATTCAGCTGCGACAGTTTTCAAAATACCTGTCAAGCGTTTCCACTCGTCAGTTTTTGGTTTAGCCGTTTTTAAAGCTTTCAAATCATCCCCATGACGTTGCTCTAATTCTTGCAAGTATGCTGCTTCGAATTCACGAACACGATTTACAGGAACAGCTCTCAACAAGTTATTTGTACCTAAATAGATAATCGCAACTTGTTTCTCAACTGATAATGGAGCGTTTTGTGGTTGTTTTAAGATTTCCACGTTTCTTGCACCTTTATCAATAACTGACATTGTAGCAGCATCTAAATCCGAACCGAATTTAGCGAATGCTTCCAACTCACGGTATTGAGCTTGATCTAACTTTAATGTACCAGAAACTCCTTTCATCGCTTTAGTCTGTGCAGAAGAACCTACACGAGATACAGAGATACCTACGTTAATCGCAGGACGGATACCAGCATTAAACAAGTTAGTTTCCAAGAAAATCTGACCATCTGTAATAGAAATTACGTTGGTCGGAATATATGCAGATACATCAGATGCTTGCGTTTCGATAATCGGCAAAGCAGTTAATGAACCGCCACCTCTTACGATACCAGCTTTCACTAATGATTCTGGAATATTGTTCATTGTTTGAGCAATACTATCATCACCGATGATTTTCGCAGCACGCTCTAATAAACGAGAGTGAAGATAAAATACATCACCCGGATATGCTTCACGTCCTGGAGGACGGCGTAATAATAAAGAAACCTCACGGTAAGCAACCGCTTGTTTTGATAAATCATCATATACTACTAATGCAGGACGACCAGTATCACGGAAGAACTCCCCGATAGCAGCACCTGTAAACGGAGCATAGAACTGAAGTGGCGCAGGATCAGCAGCAGATGAAGAAACGATTACAGTATATGGCATTGCACCATTTTCCTCTAATGTTTTTGCAACTTTCGCTACTGTAGATGATTTTTGACCAGTCGCTACATAAATACAGAAAACTGGTTCCCCTGCTTCGTAAAATTCTCTTTGATTAATAATCGTATCAATCGCTACTGTTGATTTCCCGGTTTGACGATCACCAATGATTAACTCACGTTGACCTCTTCCGATAGGAATCATCGCGTCAATAGATTTGATACCTGTTTGTAATGGTTCGTTTACAGGCTGACGATAGATTACACCAGGAGCTTTACGCTCGATAGGCATCTCATACAATGTGCCGCCCAAAGGACCTTTACCGTCAATCGGTTGTCCAAGAGGATTCACCACACGTCCCAACATACCTTCGCCTACATCCACAGATGCAATACGACCAGTACGACGAACAATATCACCTTCCTTGATGTCACCAGTTTCACCTAATAATACCACACCAACGTTATCTTCCTCAAGGTTCAAAACAATCGCTTGAACACCGTTTTCAAATTCTACTAACTCTCCCGCCATTGCGTTAGATAATCCATAAATACGAGCGATACCATCACCGATTTGAAGTATCGTTCCAACTTCTTCTAACTCAGCAGCCGTTTTCGCACCAGAAAGCTGCTCTCTTAAAATTGCAGAAATTTCATCAGGTTTTACACCAACCATTTTTATACGTTTTTGATATAATCGTTTTTAGAAAATTCTTTTTTTAATTGATTCAATTGATTTGCAACACTTGCATCGTAAAGTTTATCCTCAAATTCAAGGACGAACCCACCAATGATGTCCGCATCAATCTTAGTTTCTAACTCAACGTTACCGCTGATAGCACCACTTTTTTCCAATTTACTTTTGATAGCGGCTACCATTTCATCAGAAGCGGAAGTTGCTGTGGTTAAAGTAACAGAAGAAATATTTTTGATGGCTTTATATTGTTCAACAAAAGCCGCTGAAATACCTGCTAATTGAGGTTCACGTCCTTTCTTGATAATAATTTCAAAGAAAGCTTTGGTCGTAGCATCTATTGATTCACCAAAAACAGCGTTGAAAATGCTTTGCTTTTTGTCTGATTTTACAATCGGACTCTTAAGCATATTCGCAAAATCACGGTTTTTTAGGATTCCAATGAAGCCTTGAATATCTCCGTACACTTTTTCTAATTGATTTTGCTCTATTGAGAGGTCAATCAATGCTTTTGCATAACGAGCGGAAACTCTTGACATAATATTATTTCATTGTTTGAATGCTTAAATGTTTGAATGTTTAAATATTTGAATCATTATAAAATAACAATCAAACAGTCGAACAACCGAACAATCGAACAATCAATTAATTCAATTCGATTTCTGAAATCAACTTATTAGCGAATGCCTCTTGAGCAGCATCACCTACTAATTGTTGACGGATAACTCTTTCCGCAACCTCTAAAGCTAATTTTCCAGCCGTGTTTTTCACTTCTGTCAAAGCTGCTTTTTTCTGATTGTTAATCTCTTGACGAGCATTCACAACGATTTTGTCAGCCTCAGCTTTTGCTTTATCTTTTGCGTCCTTGATAATATTGTCACTCAAGACTTTCGCTTCTTGCAAAATGCGAGAGCGCTCCTCACGAGCTACTATTAATAATTCTTCATTTTTAGCACCTAAAGCTGCAATTTCTTGACGAGCTTTTTCTGCTTGCTTTAAAGCATCATCAATAGAGTTTTCACGATCTTTCAAAGCAGACTGAATAGGTTTCCAAGCCGCTTTTGTTAAAAAGAAATATAACCCTATGAAAATGATTGAAGTCCAAAAAATTAATCCCGGATCTACACTAATTAGACTTGATAAAAGCATAACTATATTTATTTGAAGTATATATTATTTTTATTAAGGTATTTTTCAAATCAAATGTCGGGCGATTGATAACCAACCGTTATATTTCACCCGACATAAACAATTTTTGACTATCCTAAACTTGCCAATAATGCAACAACTACTGCGAATAACGCAACACCCTCGATGAAGGCAGCTGTGATTAACATGTTAGAACGAATGTCATTAACAGCCTCTGGCTGACGAGCAATAGCTTCCATAGCTTTTGATCCAATCATACCGATACCTACACCAGCACCAATTGCTGCCAAACCTGCTCCGATTACTGCTAAACCTGCACCCATAATCTTTAAATTTAAATTGTTATAAAAAAATATGTATTTGAAAAAATCTTTATTCTCGTTATATTAAACCTCATAGACTTTGAAAACCTATGAGGTTTATAATTATACTTAATGGTGTTCCGGTGCTTCTTCAACTGCCGCACCGATGTAAGAGGCTGACAACATTGCAAATACGAATGCTTGAATGAAAGCAACTACCAACTCAATTAAGTTCATAAATAAGGTAAAGGGGATAGCAATCGCTGCACCTGCTGCTGCGCCACCTGCACTTTCACCGTCATTTCCAAAAAGGAAAATCAGACCTACCAAACTTAAAATAATGATGTGACCCGCTGTGATATTTGCAAACAAACGAATCATTAATGAAAATGGCTTGATAATCAAACCTAAAATCTCAACTGGTGTCAAGATTAATATTTTTAATGGCGCAGGAACACCTGGCATCCATAAAGTATGTTCCCAGTAATGTTTATTCCCATTGACGGTCGTTACTACAAAAGTAATCACTGCTAATGTCAACGTTACTGCAATATTTCCTGTAATATTTGAACTTCCCGGAAAAAACGGAATTAAACCAATCATATTACATACCAATATGAAGAAGAATAATGTCATAATAAACGGTAAAAAACGTTCATAATGTTTCTCTCCTATCATTGGAATTGCAACTTCGTCACGAATGAACGTGAAGAAAGGTTCCATGAAGTTTTGGATTCCTGTTGGTGCTTTTCCTGTATTTTGCTTAGCACGTTTTCCAACCGTTACAAAAATAAGTAACAATATCGTTGATGCCAATAACATTCCAAATACATTCTTTGTAATCGATAAATCGAACCAAGTCGTCGGTTCATTTAAAGTGTAATGAGGTTCTAAGTTATACGCCTTCCCGTCAACATGGACAACTGGAGCATGGGCGTGATCATCGTGAGTTTCTTCACCATGTGCGTCATCTTCATGATCTAAATGAATCATACCCTCTGGGCCATTTTCCATTTTCCAAACTCGACCGTCATGTAGAACGAAACCGTCAAGAGCCATATGTCCGTGTTCAAACTGACTTGACATGAAGAATTTTAAACCTGTTTCCTTTGAGTAAAGAATACATGGTAGAGGCAAGTGAATGTCTCCCCAAATATGAAACTCATTAGAGTTCGCAATATGATGCATCACCGGAGCAATAGGATCATATTTTGGCTTTTCGTCACTTGCGAAAGTAGGAATAGCCATCAGTAGTGTAGCGAAAATCGCAACAATTTGTGTAACAAATCTTCTCACGAGTATTTAGTTTATTTTAGCACCGTTCTTAAATTTGGGACAAAGCTACAATTTTCATTTATTAAAAAAAACCTTTTTTAACAGTTTTTTAAATCTCTTTGCAATGTTTATACCTACTGTAAATCAATCAATTATGGTAAGACCATAGATTTCTTACGGTATTATTTCAAAAATATTTATATCAATAATATTTTATTCTGCCAATATAGGAAAAATCCAATTTAATGTTTTGTAGAAATCTTTTTTAAGTTCTGAGTTTCAAGCTGTGAGTTTCGAGTTCTGAGTTTCAAGTTTTACCCTTTTTATGGTCTTAAAATGGAAGTTAAATGATTTTTTTTGCAGATTATGAATTTAGAGTTACGAATTTGACCATTTCTATAAAAATTCACGAACGCTTCATTCTGCATTCATAGATTATATAAAAACGGTAAAATTCGTAACTTAATAACTCCCTAAATTTCTCTACCTACTTTTTCTAATAGCGCCTTAGTTAATTTTACGCCTTCTTCTTCTGTGTGTTCACTTCCCTCATATTCTACTCCAACGAAACCTGTATAACCACCATCTTTAACGATTTTCATCATTTTTCTGTAATCAATTACCGTTTCATTTCCATCTGCATCAAAATTGTAAGATTTCGCACTTACCGCTTTTGCATAAGGCATAAATAATTCTACCCCTTCGTATTTATCAAACTCCTTAATACATTTTGCACCCCAACGTTCGCCATCTTCTCGCTCTACACAGAAATTACCAAAATCGGGTAACATACCACAATTTTTTAGATTCACTTCTTTCATTACATTTGCCATCCAATTTCCATTAGAAGACATTCCCCCATGATTTTCTACTAATATATTAATATTCTCTTTCGCAGCATAATCCGATAAACGAGTCAAGCTATCTTTTGCAGCTTCCGCCATTGCACCGGGCGTTCCTGTTCCAAACACATTTACACGAATAGAATGACATCCCAAAAAGTGAGCTGCCTCTACCCACCTGTAGTGATTCTCAATGTTTTTTGTGCGTAATGCTTCATCATCTGTGATTGCCAAATCGCCTTCTCCATCTACCATTATTAGTAAACTTTGAATGTCATTATCTGCTGCACGTTTTTTCATTTCCGCTAAGTAGGCTTCATCCTCTGCCTTATCTTGAAAGAAATGTGTTACATATTCTACCCCTTCAAAACCCAATTCCCGGGCTTTCGCTGCAAAATCTAAATGTTCAAGTGTTACCTTCTTATCATCATTAAGACCTAAGGCTTTATGAAACGACCATTGTGCTAATGATAATTTGAAAAATAAATCTGCAGATTGTTCCGCTTGCTGTGCTGATTCTTCTGCACTATTTTCACAGCTTGATAATAAATTCATTGAACCTAATAAGCCTAATCCTAAAGCCGCTTGACTTGATTTTCGAATAAAATTCCTTCTTTTCATTTGGTTAGTTTGATTTTATGAATACTTTTCTCGTTCCAATATTAATACAAAATTTACAATTTGAGAAATAAAAATTGTGTTGATGTCTGGTTATGTTGATGTAATTGTGACGTCAATTGAGTTGAATTCATTATAATTCTAATTTTCTTACTCTTTCAATAATTTAGTTTCAATATTCATTCTCTAGATACCAACACCTCAAACACATCAACATAATTTCAATTTAAAAGCAACCATTTATAAATTAAAACCGTGTAGTGATTAGATGTTGTTTAGTTAATGAGAAAATTGCTACTGTGAAAGGTCGGTAAAAGGCTTCGAAAGGTTTATAACTTACGAATACGTTTTTGAAGCAAACTGTCGTTAGAATAAGAGATATTAAAAAGAAGGGATGAAGCCCTTTCCGACCTTGAACTATTACACAGTATAATGCCAATCAAAAAAATCCTATCTTGAGATTTGGTGTTCAGCTCGATTATCAATAAATCCAGCTTTTTAACTAAAACTATGCAAGAAAATAATCAAAAAATAGAAGCCTTAATAAAAGCCTGTAAAAAGGGTAAAAGAGCAAGCCAAAAAGAACTCTATAAATTATTTTATAGTTATGGTATGTCTATTTGTTTAAGATATTCTCAAAATAGAGAAGAAGCACAAGAAGTATTAAATGACGGTTTTGTAAAGGTTTTTAGTAAATTAGAAAAGTATGATTTGAATTTATCGTTCAAAGCTTGGCTAAGAAGAATTCTTATTAATTCTGCCATTGATTATTACCGTAAACATCACAAACATCAACATACGCTCGAAATGGTTCAAGACCAATATTTCGATGATGCACCAAATGCGTTACATAATTTATCCGTTCAGGAAATCATGGATTTGGTACAAAAACTCTCTCCCGCTTATAGAATGGTTTTCAATCTTTACGTAATCGAAGGTTATAAACATCAAGAAATTGCAGCACAATTAAATATCACAGTTGGAGCTTCCAAATCGAATTTGGCGAAAGCCAGAATGAAGTTAAGAATAATGTTAGAACCTACCTATCATTTAAAATATGGGGGACACTATGGACGATAAATACTTAGATAATATTTTTCAAGAAAAATTGGAATTTCCTCAACATCATGATTTTGAGGAAACCGCTTGGTTGGACTTAGAAAACCGACTTGAAGATGAGCCAGTTCGTCGAATGGCTTGGTGGACATGGGTTGCAGCAGCTGGTATTTTATTACCGATGTTGCTTTCTTCCATATATTTTTATCATCAACTAAGAAAAACGGAACAACAGTTAACGAATATGGAAACGAAAATAAATCGTTTTCTGCAAAGTGACGTTTCTAAAATCATTACCAAACAAAAAGAAGCCGATGTTTCCCTTGTGGAAAATGATGAAAGCCGTGAAGCTGTAATTACTGCCAAAATTCCGGCTGTAATATCGAATCGTGTAATCGCAGAAACTCCGACTTATTCTACTAAATCAATTGAAACTAAGCGAAATTCGCAATCAAATGATGCAGAAACAAATGGTATCATTGC
>Ga0209712_10004276_pt1 | contig 11402 bp, 6 predicted proteins | sample ArcOceMetagenome_FD_187443 | JGI IMG/M metagenome (GOLD analysis project Ga0209712, IMG submission 187443) | Marine eukaryotic phytoplankton communities from Arctic Ocean - Arctic Ocean - Greenland ARC118M Metagenome (SPAdes) (version 2) | ecosystem: Environmental > Aquatic > Marine > Oceanic...
AATGTGAGGTGTCTGTAAAGGTTCACGACTGAGAATATATGTCGTAGGATATGTGCTATTTTAGTTAGTATAAAGTTTTTATAAAGCAATGGCCGTAAAGCAGCTAAGACTCCTCTCTCTGAGGCTGCCCCTGGTTGAGGTAAGAACACCAGGTACCTGAAAGGTCACCTTACCGCAACTTTTCTCCCAAAAAAATCGTTACAGAATGTAATTACAGAATGTATCAATGTATCAAAGAAAAGTTGTATTGCACTGACTTCGTTTCTACTGTCATTTTTTATAAACTCAAGAATTCTCGCAGATTTCTACGCAAAAATATACCATAAATTACTGCTCTAATACCTACAAAATGAATCAAAACAAAGCATAAAACATCTTACCGATATATTTCAGTTATGAGTGAGCTTGATTTGTTGATTTCAAGTCTTTCTTTTCATGAGCTTTCATGCCACTCTGGTGAGAAATCCTGGAATTTTATTATGGTACAAACCTTTTAGTTTACGTCTCAAAAAAGTCGGTCTTTCTTCGAGTACATTCTAGATAATAGTGACCGGACGCGTGCCATTCGATGACGACAGTATTTCGTGGCAGTAAAAGTTACAATATCAGAAGGAAGGGGTTGTTCTAGAAAAAGACATTTTAAAATGTTTAAATCATTTTACTTATAAAAAAGCTTTATTTTAGATGGTAGTGAACAGGAAATCGTCATACTGTACAGATTTTTTTGAAGATGCAAGAGTTTATCCGTACAAAGTACAATAATTGCACTATCTACTGTATAAGTAATCCATATCGCTCACACCTCCAGCATTGAAGATCTTTTTCGGGAACATAACAAGTTGAGGTCAACATAGTATTTGATGCAACTGAGATTTCGATTGTCAAAACATAAATTGCAATTACATACCTTCTTGTACCCAAGAGATTCAAGTGTATCTTTTGCTGTCTTCGACCGGGCACCACTTCGGCAGAATACCACAATCGGGGCTATGAAATTTGACATACAGTGTAACAGTGTTGGTTAGAAAGATCTGGAAGTTCACAATTGTCCATCCTTTATCTCTCTGTTAGCCATAGAGAAGTTCTGAATTACTGATATCTGATCTCCCTACCAAAAAGTACTGCGCCCGCACGCGGGATCACAGCACTCACCTTCCTTGTTTGGTAAGATTTCTACAGCTTTGCTCGCCAATTCGGTAGCGTCAGTTCTACTGCATGGAATACATACAATCTTGTAGTCCCCTTTTAACGGCTCCTCGGCAATTTCAGTGTCACCCCTCACATCAAGAAACACCACCTCTGATCCTTGCGCAAGAACAAGTGCCTTGATTTCGTCCTTGTCCGCGAAACTTAGTGTTTTTGCTCTTTCCTCATAATCACCCATCATATTTACAATAATCTTTCGTCGATAGTTCAACACTCTACTATCAATTTTTATGAGACGAAGTAGAGATTGTTCTAGCAGTTGTAAGGACTTACTCCGAAATAGAGATTCTATTTTTCCATCCGATCCGTTGAGTGTGGACACTTCTATTTCCGGGGCGCCGGTATGTTTTCTACAGGAACATTTACGTAGAAATGTTCATCAAAACATTATACATTCACAACAAAACATGAGCCAAGGAAGGAAAATTCTTGTTTCTCCGTTCTTCTTCTAAAGGCTTCTCCTATCTCTCTGTTGTTTGTTCTGCCGTCGTCCTTATTACTTATGATGGTTCGGCTTCCGAAAATAGCATTGTTTGACCTTTAACCTGATACTTATTACTTGAAAATGGAATGAAACCATGTATTAAAAAATAATTTGATTTTCGAACCATATCGAAAACACAAGAACGAACGAAAACGTGGAATCAATTATATCCAGCACCACCCGTGAAGAAGATCCATTCAGAACTATCATACGCGCAGGAATCAATCCTGAAGAACACTGATCTTGATCCGTACAGTTGGGATACTGTACCAACATTGAAAATGCATGAAGATAGGATCCCTGTTGATGAGCAAACGGACTCAGCATCATTCCTTGAAGGCCACGCTTATCACTACAACCTTCCCTCCCATTACATAGATAAAAATGATGGCATTCCACTCGTCACAAAATACGCAGAAAGAAAGGCAAAAGATGCCCTTGAGATCGCGTATTCCATTCAACTCTCTGAAGAGTTGTTTCTTGAAGAAAAAAAATGTGGTGAAGATGAGATCATGGATGGTCACGACGATGGAATGGACAAGGAGAACGAGAAAATTACATGGGTGAGTAGCCATTGCATTGATCAAAAGTAACCATCAATCGTCACATCAGTGAAAGTACATGCCATGACATGTTCCATGTTGCTAACTGTATTTATCTGGTTTAGACATTGCTTTTGCAAAAGTGCAACCGCCTTTCATCTCTTCTATCAACTTTACAAGATTTGAAATACTGCGGAATTTCACAGCTCGATTTATGCCAAGTTCTCATCCATATTCTGCGACTCCTGTCCGCAACTGTAGTATACTCTACGGAAGAGGGAAGGAATTGTGTTGTGATCCACTATGACGATGTGGGATATTTGTATGATACTACCGAAAAGAAGATTATTTTCAATGAACCAACCAATGGCGGGTTGAAAGATGGCGGAATGCCGTCAGATGAGTATTTAAACGAGAAGTTTGCGCTGCCTACAGCAGCCAGAGAAATCCTGTTAGGAGTCGTAATTACATTGGTTACGAGTGATGATCTTCTCAGAGCTGTGTCTAATACTTCGTTCCGTACACCTGATGAAGAATTTGATGAACCTTATGGTGGAGAACTGCTAATTGTCCTGGAATGGAAGGCTATGCTTAGAATGCTGTTGAGAACAGCTCCCTATCTAGATGAGAAGAAATCAGGTGGTGTACAGATGGATTCATTGACTCGCCAGAGCTATGTTTTGAAGAGGACAGTTTTGATTATTAGATACCTTCGTAGATTTTATGACCAGGGATTGGATGTGAAAAACAATGTTCTAACGGATCGTACTGCAAGGGAGTTATGGGAAATGGTAGTATCTGATTTAATGGATCAGACGCACTCGAATGCCAGCTATCGTGCGCTCATTATGCTTTATATTTTCCAACCAAGTCACTGTTCAAGGCACTTCTACACCGAAATGCTACCAAAATGGCTTGAAAGTTGGACTTCCATTGATCGATGTCCGGACAATGATTTTCTTTGGCTGACAATGTTTTGCAGGGCGAGGAAATATGTAGAACCGGAGGACTATGATTGGGGTCCAATTCGCACAAGGTTATTGACACTTTGTGGATACTGGCTTCAAATCCCAGTTGGAGGAAAATCTAGTGACACATCTTTTCCAAATGCAGCCCAGGCAAAATCTAGGCGCATCCCGGCAAGGTTGAAAGCTTTCATCGGGAATGGTTCATCGTACCAGGAAGGTGTCGAGTTTGTATCAAAGTTGTCAAAGTTGCTCATTTTCTGTTTAGGGAAGAATTGCCCCCCGAAAGAAATTGATACAACTCAAGAAAATGAAATGGAGTCCGCGAACAAAGATAAAGATCCTTCTGATGGAACAGAGGATGTCTTGAGATTCCTAGCATTTGTAGCCCCATACTTCCATCCATCAAACACAGGCAATTGGACATTCCCTCTAGGAGTTTTACTCCATTACGTTTCTTACGAACTTTGCCGTAGGCTCGCCAGAGGTGCAAGTCAGACAGCTTTGATGAAAAGGTATCCACTTCTGTGTGCGAAGGTGGGCGAAATTGAGCCCTACAAAAGATCTTCCCTTCCGGCTAGTGAAGTAGTTTTGATCATGGACGCGCTTCTGCCCCTATGCCAGCAAGCACTTTACAGTAAGAATGCTCGAGTTGCACGAGCTGGCGAATCAGCTTTGCTGTATCTGACGCAAATTGACAATAAAATCTGCCCGCTATTTCTTGACTTTGCAATGAGGGCGCTTGATATTTCCTCCGTCACTTTGAGCCATCAAGCCCCAGCAGCATTGTCTGTATTGTCCAGACTAGTACCGCCATCTCTGAAGACCAATCCGGTCTTTTTCTTGGAAAGACTTCCTGAAATGTTGCGCTTGACATTGGCAGGTATTGATTGCAATGATCAAGACAAAACTATCAGGACACTAATTTTCTACAGGACGGTTACTTCGTGGATTCCAATTGGCAAGTCAGCATCGCCAAAAGACCGTTTATCATCTAACCCGAAAGAAAAGGGAACTTGGGTCTTCGGCAAAGAAATAGCAGAATCTGTGGCCGATCTATCAGAAACTGATGAATACTGGACATCTCTACGAAACCTTCCCAAAAGTTCACTTTTGTATCAAGCGGAGACATCTTATCAAACAAATCAAGATGAGGAGAAGGAAAGGATGTCAAATCTGTTAGAGGAGGCTTCATTTGCGTTGGGAGATTGGACACTCTCTTTTTTGGAGAGGATATATGATATATTCCGCGCAGCTGGCGAACAAGAGAAAGTAGGGAAGTCTCATGGCATTGCATCGAGACACTCCTCTGCTGATGCTTCACAGGCAAAACATTTCAACTTGCTGCTTAAGCAATGTCTAAACCAAGTTTTCGCTGCAATGGACGACAAGAATTTTGAATCTGCAGTGCGATCTGTTGAGAATTTTGTATGCAACAATACACTTCCATTTGCGTCAAAATATGCTTCAATTCTTTGCGAAGCAGTTTGTGCTGCCAGAATAAAGGAAGATCACGGCAATTATAGTCCAGGTTTAGATGTTTTGCTTCCTTGCTTAAGTCAAGGTCTGGCTACGAAATCAAACGCGACTATTTTTTTTCGAGTGAGAAGTCTTGCGGGAGCTGTACGCCAAGCTGGGCCGAGCGTTTTGAAGTATAATGAGCAGTTGAAGGTGGTGCTTCAATTAACACTTGATGGTCAAGCTGACAAGAAAATCTTCAAAGCTGGATGTAAGCTACTGCGTCATTTGCTTTCCTCGCAGTGTGAATCTTATCCAATAGCGTCAGACAACTGTGCACGGTTGTCAGAACACAATCCCCTAGGAAAGCCGTCCCAACTAAGCAATGACCATGTCCGCTGGCATATACCGACTGGAGATCAGTTAAATTTTGCAACTTTAATGTTGAAGGATGTGGCGCTGACGAGTCTTAGGAAGTTAGCTGTACAACAAAATGGTGAAGATTTCAACCAGGTTGTAGATTTATCACAGTGGCGACGCTCTCTAAAGATTTTAAGATATTCCCTTCGTGGTGCAATTGGCATCCTTCAAGAGGTAGATGCCAGCTCGGGATCGAATGCAGAACATTTCAATGAACTTCATCCCCATGAAATTGCACATGCCGAACTCGCTCACGCTTCTTCTGAAGACACTTCCAATTTCATGCTTACAGCGAGAGGTACTCTCACAAACTTCATTGGAGTTTTACTCGCGCTCATCGCGAATGGATCGGAGACTGCGGTTGATACAGATACAACTGAATCACAAAAAAGAAGTCCTGAAAATATAATTGCTTCTGATGTTAAGCTATGCAAGGAAGCGATTCAAATCTCTATTTTACTGTCAACAAGACGCGGCACTAACACCAATTGCCAGGACGCGAAGTCTTTATGGAAGCTTCAAAAGGGTTTGGCTTGTGATCGCGTGCTGGGTATTACGAGGAAAGAGATCTCAACTATTTTGAGGAAATGCGGGCACAAGAATTCCCCGTCGGTTTGCCTCTATAACGATGGTGAAGACGGCGGTAAATCGTTCCCCAGGCGTATGCTCACAAGTCGTGTCTACATCTTCCTCCAAACTGTGCAAAGAGATTCCAGCTTTGAAATTCCTAGAAGATTAAGAAGGAAAACACAGCACGATTCTAATTCCCCAAAACAGTTTAAATTCGATACGAAATTCAGAGATATCTGTGTTCTTATTGAATCGACGCTCGACGTTAAAAACGGCACTACGTCGTTTGGCATTGGAACAAATCTTCCACTGTACGAAGCGCTCGTTGATGGAAGTTTTTCTCTTGCTTGCCATACAAATGCACAGATCCGCACATCTGGATTTCGCTTAGTTGAACATCTATTCTCACGATTTGGGTGGTTTGCTAGCGAAAGAGTTGAAAGACTGCTCAGTTCACTACTTTTGAACGACGAAGGCAGAAAGGGTGAATATGGTCTTCTTTCGAGTGCCGATCTCAGCTCAAACAGTTCAGCCTCAGCCAGAAAACGGCTTGCAGAAGTATTAAAAGGAGTGTCAAATTTATTGCACCAGGGCAAAATTGCCAAAGACTTGGTACCATCCGAAAACTATCGACTAAGCCTTGTCAAGGCCTTGTGCAGATCTCAACGAGTTATTTCTTTGCTGCCGGCTGAAGAAATACAAAAGATGACGCACTACTACAACGGAATATTTTCCAAGTTTCGGTCAAGATATTTTACAATCCCTCAAATTGGTGCGCAGGCAGGTATCTTGCGCAGAGAATATCTCGAATTCCTCTTACAAGAACTTCGCGATGAAGGCAACAACGATGACGAATCTGGAGATTTGACATCCGCGCACTGGAGAGATCGTCTGATAAGCGGCTGGTTTCTTCTCATCTTCATTGACTATGAAGACATGCGAGACGGGGAGTTTGCAGAAAAAATATGGAATACGTGCTTCACGTGTATACAAGAAGAAGCAGGGCAACCCATTCAAAAGCTCTCTTTAGGTTTATTTGGCCGTCTATGTACTCTGTTCGCAACTGCCAGTGGAGTTACTAGTCTACCTATTTTGCAGAACAAAATATCTGATGAAACATTCTGTGCTGACATTTGCAAAGCGCTGGTCTACAATCACAAGGAAGATAAAAGCATCGGAGGAGGGCACGGAGCTCAGTGGTCTGTTGGCGTAGAATCAATGTTGAGAGATGCCCAGTCAAACATTGCCCCCAGGGTAGTGTTTCCCTTCACGAGAATGGGAAGGAGCTCTGGAACAGTGATGCTTCAGCACATGCAACTCTTGAGCACAATGCTGAATCTTGTCGACAAAGAAAGCACTCGAGCATGCGCGAATTTCTTCCTAGCACATGCAAAGCAGCTTGCTTCCGCGCCTCCGTCAGAAGATCAACGCAACGAGCTCTGTACTTCTGCTGAAATTTTTGGAGGTGTCGCTCATGGACTTCTGAGCGTTGCTGCATCCGATGTAGAAATCATCGATAGATGGACTTCGACCCTGTTGCCATTCTTTGACGAAGTCATGGATAAAATTCCAAGTAGTGCGCTTGCAGCATATAGTGATGCTCTAAGATACGTCATTCATCATTTAAACCCTTATCAACAAGGGCCGCTTAGAGAGAAAATTATCCAAAAAATCGAAAACTCTCTCTGGAGAAGAGGCTCTGAAGAAGATTCCGATAGTGCTGCTGCATCTGACGGTTTTGCTGGACAGTCTAAGTGGGTTGGTGTCATGTGCGCAATCTTAATTGAGCTTGAAAACAAAGGCATAGGCTCAAGTCATCAGCAGTTTGGGAGTAGCACACGACCACTCGACAATGGGCAATCATATTTGGAGGACTTTTGGTCAGAGATCTATAATCGTCTATTTCCTCGACTACTTGATGCTATTGGACACCCTTATCAGAAATGCCGTGAGCAAATTGCTTGGTGTTTGTTTTGTATGTGCAATTGTCATGCGAAGCTGCTTCAGCAAGGCAGGTGCAAATCTGATACTTCTTCCGACTTTAGTCTACCAAGCCCAGGAGATCGTGTTCTTGAAACTTTCAAGGGATTGGATAGCTTGAGTGAAATTTCTCTAAAAGAATTGCAGCTATGTTTGACAACGGCAAGATTCTTTGTTTTCTATTGCTTGCACTATGGTGATAACAAGAATGAGTATGCTGATTTCATTTTGCCACTGTTACCAATGGCTTTTGAAGCTATCAAACCAGACGGACTTTCGGAAGACCAAGAAGAAGTCGACTCCGAAGTTAGAATGTTACAAGCGCAAGTTGTCAAAGGATATCGTCACAGTATTGCCGAAATCAGCGCATCTTGTTTTGTGACATACAACAATGAACATGATATCACAAAAGTATTGAAATCTTTAGATATCGTCTCCCATCATGAATCATGGCAAGTTCGTCACACTGCTGCACACTTCTTGCGTTGTTTCCAGGGGTGTCATAAATTTCTATTTACTGCAAATCAAACAAAGAAGACAACGCGCATTGTTGCCAAGCTTTTAGCGGACGATAGAAAAGAGGTGTCAGCAGCGGTACGTTTATATCGAATTTCGTAGCAACATGCTAGTGCATTAAAAACAATTCTGACATTCATGTTTAATCATTTCAGGCAATGTCGGCTCTGACTGGTATCCTCGCATCGACCCCGACCAAGAACGTAGAGGCAATGGTCGAAAAGTATGTAATAAAGGCAAACAACTCTGTGATCAAGAAAAAGAAAGTCAAGGCAGAGCTGAAGGGTGAAGTTCTTGAAAAGGAGTTTAAGCGGGCCACCAAACAGCAAACTTCTGTTTACTTTTTAAGCGCAGCTGTTCTTTCCAGGCCCTACGAGACGCCTGGCTATGTCCCCAAAGCATTGGCTGCATTGTCAAAGCATTCATACGAAAGATCTGCTCCGTTTACGGTAAGAGAGGCAGTAAAGTTGTGCTGTCGTGAATACAAGCGAACGCACATGACAGACAACTGGGAACTGCATAAACAACAGTTTACTGAAGACCAATTGGACGCGTTTTCAAATGTCGTTAGTACACCGCATTACTACGCATAAGTTTTGGGAGAAAGACGACGAAAGAAAGTATCATGGCTTATGAATGCGAAAACATCATACTTCAGTTATCACTGCACGAAAAAAATAAAGTGGACAGCCTTTTTAACCAATTGGACGCATTTTCAAATGTCGATAGTACACCGTATTACTACGCATGAGTTTTGGGAGAAAGACGACGAAAGAAAGTGTCGTGGCTTATGAATGCGAGAATATCAAACTTCAGCACGTAGAAAAATAAAGTGAACAGCCTTTTAACAAGCTTGGATAGATTATTCAATTCATTTTTAATTTATTGAACTTTTATAATTGGCAGCTATGGAAAAGTTTCCACAATCGCTTCGCTCTCAGCATTTCTCTGTCACACCAAGTTATTACTTGATGGCACCGAGCAATAATTGCTTGATCACATTAAGAACGGTGTCAACATTCTCTTCTCTGTATGGTGAAGCGTGCAATTGCAGTAGCTTTATTGATTCGCAGCCCAATGTTTGCGCCTATTATGATAAAATGCTGCCATTAAAAGTGTTCACCGGATCCCATTTGTTGTCTTTATGGTATGAATGCTTGAGTGATTATGGATACACCTACTCGTATGAGGAATACCCGTTGTCACCAACCCAGTTGAAAATACTGAACCATCTCACACGATTCTACATGATCTGCGAACACTCAACTCGTTTTCAGTGTGTAACACTCGTAGTAAAGATAACTTGACCTTATCGGCATTACCAGGGTGCATATCAAACACAGAGTGCCCAGAAAGTAGAATGACCTATATTAATGAGCAACAATTTAATCCTTAAATATGATCATAATGTCGATTCAAACATTCAATCATTGCGACGAGAGGATGCCTAGGATTTGGGACAAAGTCTAACTGCAGATCGCCATACTTATTTGTCGAACCTAATTCTGCGAACGAATAAGAAAGCCTCTTTGGTAGAACAATGTCATCTTCACCATTTAGCCATCGCGTCAAATCTCCTGTCATGTCTCGGTTTTGCGCATCTCGAAATAGATCGTTCGACAAAATGAATGCACCGCCCATCGCCGTCAAATCGTTTGAAATTGACCAATGGGTACATGCATGTGTCTGAAGCGAAGACCCCTTTCGTCGAGCACAAAATTTAGCATCAATCCTCCTGGCGATTGCAATGCAATAAGAATCATCGTCGTCGGTTGGAGGAGAGCAGCAGAGGATATTTTGATCCTTCAAGGAATTCAATATGTCGAGTTGTGGTAAAGGAGCAAGAGCATTCGCACTGTAATTATTACCGTCTCTCGGCTTTCTTCTCATGAAGTACTGAGGAACAACTACCTGGACACGGCAACCGGCCTTGAGAAAGTATGAAACCGCAATTTTAATGCCTAGCATATCTGGCTCTATAGAAGAGCTCCTCTGCGAGGACGTGGTATTAAATGATGTAGAAGTGGTTCCGTTTGCTTGAGCGTACGCATATGCGATATTAGCTCCATCCATTATCACGAGGGGAAGTCTTTGAAGATGAATGTCGTCAATTTCCATTCTCTCAGTCTCATCACCATGTAAAATTTCTCTCTCTGCCGCCATACGTTGAGGATGTGAATGTTGACAAACTTGGTGGTGCATTGTAGACGGCACCGAATGTTGGGGAGGATGAAATTGATGTGAATTATCGTTGTGCCCATCTTCCACTTCCATCATGCTTGAGCATGAATCATGCGAATTCTTTCTATATTGACTGTGACTTTTCGAGCCTTCTGATATCTCGAATTTTGTAATGAGTTTTCGTGTGTTTTGCAGTGGTTTCTCTGCTATCTGATCACCTGCGCCGCCAATAACAAACTTTGTCTGTAATTTGTCTGTTCTCCTGGACGGAGTACGTGTAGCATATGTTGAAGACGCAGCTGATGCTGCTTTCAATGATGACGGACGATCTGATTGTTGTGGTTTGTGATGATGGTGGTGACGGTTGTGATGATGGTGATGCCTGTCACTTTCATTGGCAATAGCCTTTTCATACTCGGAATTGAGGAAATCATCAACATCCTCAATTGATGAAATACCAACTGGCTTGCCAGCTGCAACCAATCTCGGTCTGTATGACATGCCCTTCAAAATTGGTCTCAGTGCACTTTGTGATCAGGAGAATATGGCGATTCTGCCCAACACAGGAGGGATGAAGTACCAGGTAGTGATATTGCTTCAATTAATTAAAATTCGTTAAATGCTCGGTTGCTTGCTGCTTGCTTGTTACCGGTATTATTTCTTCTTCTTGTCGCTCTCTCTTCAGGTGAGAACCGTATTGAAAGAGGGGTGGGAAAAAAGTAGTCAAATGTTGTAGTATCCCTACCAGACTTTTCGAAATAAAAAGTAGAAGGCATCTTCAATCAATCTCGCATCTTACTTCTTGGGTCACGACAGGACCCCTGGTAGCCTACGGTACAAAAACTTGGCGGGGGGGGTGAAATTCTGGAATGGCTTCGTTGGTACATTTGTTGTGTATTATGACGTCACAACTTGCTACTAGAGGCTAACAGTAGTGTACATACAGTAGTAGTAGGAGGGGTGAGGCTCCACGAGGAATAAAGTGACCGCGGGGGTCACTTCATTTTCAATCAGGCAGCCGGCAAGTGACCTCTGAAGTGACCCAGTACTAACCAAGCACTTTTTTAAGCAAGCTGCACA
>Ga0209712_10004279_pt1 | contig 11397 bp, 10 predicted proteins | sample ArcOceMetagenome_FD_187443 | JGI IMG/M metagenome (GOLD analysis project Ga0209712, IMG submission 187443) | Marine eukaryotic phytoplankton communities from Arctic Ocean - Arctic Ocean - Greenland ARC118M Metagenome (SPAdes) (version 2) | ecosystem: Environmental > Aquatic > Marine > Oceanic...
ATCTGACAAAAATAAACTGGGACAACTATGTCGGTTCAAAAGAAAGAATTTTATATTGCATGAGAAAAATAACTAGAGCGCAATAAAATCTAGACATAAAAAAACCGCTAAATTAACGGTTTATTCAACACAACTGAGGTTGAGGGGCTCTTCAACCTCATTACTGGTTAATCGTTATCATCTACCTTTGAATTACTAGCAGATATTACTGCAGGTTTAGCTACTGCAGGTTTAGCTACTGCAGGTTTAGCTACTGCAGGTTTAGACACTGCAGGTTTAGCCACTGCAGGTTTAGCCACTGCAGGTTTAGCTACTGCAGGTTTAGCCACTGCAGGTTTAACTACTGCAGATTTAGCTACTTTAGGTTTAGCTACTTTAGGTTTAGCTACTGCAGGTTTAGTCGCTGCAGGTTTAGTCGCTGCAGGTTTAGCAGTGGTTTCAGCTGCTTGCTGATGGGCTAATTTTGCAACTACATCAATCAAGTGATCAACGCGTTGCGATAAATCCTCAATTTTCTGATCACGTCTATTGTTGCCAAAACTAAGCTTTGCTCTTAATGCTGAAATTTTGTCTCTTAACATTTTCCTAGCCTCTATTTTTGCTTATAATTGCGTTTCTATCAACTCACCTTTTTCTAGTAAGTTATTGACAATGTGCTGCTCCATCAACAAATAATTGGTCAAACTTATTGTCTGCTTTTTCGTGTCTACTATCACAAGCATCGACCCCAGGTAACCAAGTTTTATATACCAAAGCTACAGTTTTTTGGGCTTTTTCAAACTGATCTCCCTAATATCTTAACTTACGAAAATACAAGGTAAAGATGAAGTACCCAACGATACCTAGAGCTTATGGCCCTAAGCTTACGTTGGATATTAAAGTGATTACTTGGCTGCTAGCTTCGCAACAGCATCGGTAAGTGCATCAATTTTTGCTGATAATTCTTCAACCTTCTGATCAGCACTTACGTTGTCTAAACCTAGTTTTTTGCGAACTTCTGCAACTCTGGTCTCAACTTTGTCTTTTACTTGAAACTTGTCTTTGGCTTCAGTCTCAATTTTTGAACCTTTAACAACTAGTTCATCAAACATTTTGTTTGCTTCAACACTGATTTTTTCGTATTGGCCTTGTGCTTCATCAAAACTTTTACCATAAGCACCTAAACCTGCAAGCCATATTTTGCGAGCAAATTCTTCTGCTTCGTTCACTTTACCTTTAATAGAATCTAATTTACTCATGTGACTTTCCTCGTTTAAATAAATGGGTTTATCTAGATTGATAGCAAGACTAAAGAAAAGAATTAGAAACCACATACTAATAAAGCAATTATTTTGATTTTTTAAAAAACTATATATTTTTATGTGTAGGACGCGACAGACAGAAATGCCAACAGCGTCATAGTATATTAATTACTAATCTGCCAAGCCTTTTGGCATATCCGCACGTAATTCTTGCCAAATCTTGCCACTCTCGATGCCATAGGTTCTGATAACCAAAGGTACACGTTCGTAATCCCCCTTCTGAGCAAGCTCCAACAGCTGCTTATAATAACTACGAGTTAAATCCCTAGATTTTTGATTCGAGAAATAATAGCCACCAATTCGTGCGTACATTCCTCTAAAACCATTCATCATCAGCACATAAACCGGGTTGCCAGAAGCAAATGCTAGATCATGATTTAATTGATAATCACATTGAGCAAACGTTTTACTATCATCAGAAACATCGCTATATCTCTTCAATATCTCAATAGTTTTATCCTGCTGATGACGGATAGCTCCACGAATAAACACCGCACTTAAATTAGTCCTAGCAGCCAGTAAATGATCAACAAGTTCAGGAATACCGTTTTCATCAAGTCGAGCTAAGGTTTCTAATATGTTAAGACCCGACGTTTCCCAGAAATTATTAACTTTTGTAGGCTTACCATGTTTGATAGTCAACCAGCCATCACGGGCTAAACGCTGTAATACTTCACGCAAAGTTGTTCTAGTTACACCAATAAGCTCGGATAATTCGCGTTCTGCTGGAAGAATTGTGCCTGGGGGGAAGCGTCCGCTCCAAATAGATTCCACTATATATTCTTCAGCGAATCCTGCTGGGCTTTGTGCCTTGTATATCATCAACCACTCACTTCGTTATTATTGTTTTTTAATTCGCATGACTGATTGTACCAGATGAATTTTAACGATAACAAGTAATCTCGGCATTGATAGTAAAGTATTGTTAATAATGTAAACAATATATTACTTGATTTTGCTCTGTCTCTGGGATTTTACGATGATTTATATGTACAATTCATTAAACGTTGATTCAATAATTATAATATTCAGCAAGGAATTTTGCTTATGCAAATGTCAGTACCACAAGCAGTAGCCGCCAATTTTCTGGGCAAAGCCCCGACTTGGTACAAACAGGCCATTGTCGCCTTTCTTATCATTAACCCTATTTTATTCATATACAACCCTTACATTGCAGGATGGGCTTTAGTTCTAGAATTTATTTTCACTTTAGCGATGGCATTAAAATGTTATCCGTTACAGCCTGGCGGCCTTTTATTAATGGAAGCTATGTTTATCGGAATGACTACACCAGAGCATATGAAACATGAAATGGTAGTCAATATTGAAGTCATTTTACTATTAGTATTCATGGTGGCTGGTATCTATTTTATGAAAGGGTTGTTGCTTTACCTTTTCACTAAACTACTGATAAAACTCAAAAACAAAATTGCTTTATCCATAGCCTTTGCTGCTGCTTGCGCAGTTTTGTCGGCATTCTTAGATGCGTTAACAGTTGTAGCAGTTATTATAACGGTAGGTTTAGGTTTTTACTCTATCTATCACAAAGTCGCATCAGGTAAAGACTTTCATTCTGAACATGATCACTCTCATGATGATGAAGTGCCTCACCTTAGTCGTAATGATTTAGAAGACTTCAGAGCTTTTTTACGTAATTTGATGATGCATGCTGGTATAGGTACTGCTTTAGGTGGGGTAATGACAATGGTGGGTGAGCCGCAAAACCTAATCATCGCAGATAAAGCAGGGTGGGACTTTGTGGAGTTCTTTATTCGTATGTCTCCTATTACAATTCCTGTATTTTTTGCAGGATTAGCTACTACTTTTATTGTCGAAAAATTTAAACTATTTAATTATGGCGCAGAGCTGCCACCAATAGTTAGGCAGATTTTGACTGATTATGACAAAAACATCGAAACTAACTTAACCACACAAGACAAAGTCAGATTAGTCATACAAGGACTGATTGCAGTTTGGTTAGTCATTGGCTTGGCAGGACATTTGGCCGCAGTAGGATTAATTGGACTTTCAATTATTGTTTTGACGACCTCAATGGGTGGTGTAATTGACGAACACTCTATAGGTAAAGCTTTCGAAGAGGCTTTACCTTTTACAGCGTTGTTGTGTGTGTTTTTTGGCATCGTAGCAGTAATTATTGACCAGGGCTTGTTTAGCCCGGTAATAAATTGGGTATTAACCTTTGAAGGTAACACTCAGTTAGTCATGTTTTATCTAGCCAATGGTTTGTTATCTATGGTCAGTGACAATGTGTTTGTTGGCTCGGTGTATATTACCGAAGTGACAGCTGCACTTAATAGCGGTGTCATCACTCGTGACCAATTTGATTTATTAGCTGTTGCTATTAACACAGGAACCAATTTACCTAGTGTTGCCACTCCTAATGGTCAGGCCGCGTTCTTATTTTTACTGACATCAGCCATAGCGCCTCTGCTTCGACTATCTTATGGCACCATGGTATATATGGCATTGCCTTACACAGTGGTATTGACACTCGTTGGCTTGGCTGCGACTTACTTTGGATTGTATGACTTAACACAGTGGTTATATGACATGCAATTTATTGAGCATCACTCTGGAACGATACTAGGTAGTGAATCATTACCTCATTAAATAAGGACGTAACTTGTTGAAAAAAATAACGTTATTATCTACTGACAGGCGCGCGTGGGGGCTATTATTTGTTTCTGCGCTGAGCTTAGAAATAGCCGCCTTGTATTTCCAACATGTCACGGATTTACGTCCGTGTATCATGTGTATTTACCAACGTACCGCTTTATTTGGTGTAATGTTTGCGTCTATTCCAGCGATGTTAGTTAATAATCTTATTACACGATGTATTGGTTATATTGGATGGGGCATATCCGCTATTTGGGGCTTAAAAATAGCCATCGAACATGTGGATATTCAGACTGCTGCGAATCCTTTTTTTGCTACTTGCGAGCTTGTACCTAATTTTCCTTCCTGGGCACCATTGCACGAATGGCTTCCGGCAATCTTTGAGGCAACTGGTGATTGTGGAGATATAAATTGGTCATTTATGGATATGAGTATGCCGCAGTGGATGATTATAATCTTTTCAGTTTACTCTGTAATCTGGGCAGTGATGTTGGTTAGTATCGCTTTGGTAAAACGTGACTAGTGACATATATTGGATAACAAAGATATCAATATGTTGGCTCTTCATTCAAACCCACATATAGCTTAAACCAGCATATGTGGGTTTGAATAAATATTAAATTCGATTGAAACCTTAGTCAAATGTTGTGAAGACTTGACAAAACCAAGTAGACAAATATCGCAATCTTTGGCTAAATCTATAGCTAAACTAGACGGAGCACTCATAGCAATAATATACTTAATATTGACCATTGCCGCTTTTTGAACTAATTCAAAACTGGCTCTTGAGCTCAACACTACACCTAAGTTCAACCCAGTCGGATAGTCATCAGCCGTAAACATGTTTATGTTGGCGCCTATAAGTTTATCAAAAGCGTTATGTCTGCCCACATCTTCATGCACATCTAATACTTGTAACCGTTGATCAAATAGCGCCACACCATGATTACCACCCGTTTGACCAAAAATCACTTGTTTGTCTCTTAATTGTTTTGTTAACAAATGAATAGCTGTCACTGAGAGCCACGGTCTTTGGGCATTACCCGTTAAACCTAGGGGTAACTTGTCTAATATATTATCGATACTTTGCTGGCCACATACCCCACATGCTGAATTCATCACTTCGATACGTTGATAGGTTGCAAAGTTAAAATTTGAACCTGCTGACAAGTTGACTTGTACCCGATTAGTGGACTGAGATTTCAATCGCCCCGTTCCAGTATGGTGAATTGACAGGATCTTTGTTGTGTCCTGGATTGCCCCACTTGAATATAGCCACCCTCGAACTAAATTAAGATCGTCTCCAGGGGTTCGCATAGTGGTAAATAATAATTCTGGAGGCGAATTGGGGTGGGCAGCGAGCCAGATTTCTAACGGCTCTTCAGTCACTATAACATCATCACACCTCAGACGCTCTGGGGTTCCACCTAGGTCACTGGAGTAAGATACTTTAACTACTGAATACTGTTTAATTGATTGCAAAAAAATAAGCTACAACAAAAAGTGATAACGTATAAGCTAGCTTAGGTTATTAAATAGGTAAAGACGTGACACCTAAAATAAAAATCCATCCTGCAAAAAACAGCTTTAAATTTTTGGCAGAAAAATACAACACCAATTTTTTGGCTAAAATACCACCAACTATGGCACCAGCACCAGCAAATAGCACTACTGGCCAATATATGGCTTGAGTGATGAATATATGAAAAATAACCCCTCCCCATACAGTCAACGCACTCAATATAACGGCAGCAGCAATGGCAAAAGTCACATTAAAGCGACGAATAATTAAATACACAGCCACCAACTCTCCAACACCTATAGATAACCACGCCGTAATACCACCGCCGATTAAAGCAATTATCGGCAGAGCAAGGTAGTCGGGCCAAAACAGTTGTGTAGTAAATTCTTGGTTGCGTAGTATGAATACTGTGGAAAATATGGCTAATGCTAAACCTATTGAAAAAATTCCAAAACCGGTATGCAAACTCGTAGGATCACTAAAATGAACAAAAAATTGAGGATTGATTTGCACCACCCACAGGCCTAAAATAGAAAATGGTACAGTTAATAACAGGACTTTCCCTAGAGGGTGCCAATGTGCAGACTCTGCCAGGTTACTAGATTTAAGCTGTTTGTAAAACGTTAACCACGTAACTGCTCCAGCTGTCATCCCGCAACACTGGATTGCAAAGCTGGTAGCTACCGAAGCGGTAACAGAAAAGTCCATTTGATTAAAAAAAGGTACAAAAACAACGCCACCACCTGCACCAGTAGCATTGGCAAAAACAGCGCCCAATAAGCCCAAAAAAGCAAAACCTCCGTATTCTTGCAATAAAAATAGCGTTTGGGTTTGCCAAAACAATATGATTAGCCATACAAATAACAAAAATACACGAATATATTTGGCTGATATTTTTGACAACATAAAATTTGCATGGCCTATACTAAAAAATACTCTTTCCAATAAGAACTTAAACAAAGAAAAGATCAATAAATGGTTAAACTAAAATATAAACATGACTCGGTTACTTTAATTCTTCAACCCAATCGCTCAGCTAATTGGCGACAGAATAAAATTATCATTGTGATTATGGCAGTATTTGTAATGGCCATTGCGATTGCGTGGAGTGTAGTAGGCGTTTGGATAGTTTTGCCCTTTGCGGGTTTTGAAGTCGGATTATTAGCATTTTTAATGTACCGCGTATCCTATTCCACTTATCAAAAACAAATAATTACCATTCATTCAGACAAGGTTACATTTCAAGCTGGCGTCTATTACCCCGACTGTTTTCATTCATTTTGTACAGATGAACTATTGATCAAAACCATCGAAGCACAAAGCGAATTTGAACAAACTCACATCACCTTAAATGACAAACATCATACAATCGTCATAGGCCAATTCCTAAATCAACCGGATAGATTAGCCACATTAGACCACCTTAAAAAAGCCAAACTGCATATACATACTGATAGGTGGTGGAAAACAACATAAAATAATTAATATAGTTAGGCAATACCGCGGCGTATTGGGTAAAGATATGATACTTAATCAAAACTATAAGTATGCTGTTGCACACTAAGCTAAAATTGTTAAATTAATGGAATTCACTTTAAGTATAGAAAATATCAATACAAATAAAGTAACAAAATTTAAAAAGAGACTGTTATTAAATTGGGTCTGTATATTTGATAAAACGTCTCAATTTTTCTACCCCGTAGTGAGCAAAATATAAGGTATTCTTAGAAAAGGTCAATTAGCTAGTGGGATCATCCACAAAATTAGCCCCTCACACAAACTCACAGATTAGTTCCATCATCACTTATGAGTTTAATGGCAAAGACTCTTATGATTATTAGAAAAATAAATAAGGGGGCAAATGAAACACATACCTAATATTTTAGTTAGCTTTGTCCTCAACTTCGGTCAACATTGGAACTATCAAAGCCAGCCACATGGTGCTCTAAAAGTGAACCTTTTGGCAGCGGTCTTGATCATTCACTGCCTAAACTGAGTTCGTTAAGTCTGGTAACTGACTCACCTTCACACCTCTTCACGCCTAATTCACACCTAATTCACACCTAAAAAAGCCATTTCAAGTAGAAGCTTGGACCATCAGTGTGGGTAAAAAAATATTTTTTATGGCGCGAAATAAAACCAATATACTTACGGGTTTCATTTCGTGATCATGGGTTCTTTATCATCCCAAAACGGCAAAATAGTGACTCTTGTAGGTGAATGAATATAGAAAGAAATTAGCCAAGTACAGGTTGCACATTTCAAAAACGACTTAACTAGCAACACTGATGAAACTCATTTAACCGATATGTTGCAAGCCGCTGTGGTGTCTAAAGCTATAGCAGATAACGTGAAAATTCTTTTGGTGAATAAAACGTAATGCCAATTTTTTGGATTTACGGATGAATAATAAGTGAGTAATGCCATCTCTGGTAGTACCCACTTTAAAAGATTATCCAGCTAAAATTTCAGAACATTGATTTCCAAGTTATTTAATTTATTGTTAAGGCCCGTGTGATAAAGCGCTTCAATCGCTTTCACTCCTGAGTATTCTGCCACTGAGACTTTGTCATTCATATGAATGGCAAAACTATGCCAAGCCTCTGCATAACGTTCAGCAAAACCAGCATGTCCCCACTCACCTGAGCGTTTTTTCACTTGGCTAGGTGCAAAGAAAAATTCACTGTCTAAGTGCCCCTCTGGTTTATCTTGCTGTGCATCCACATCGGTTGAGCCAATTAAAATTAACTTGTCAAGATTGTCAGCAAACTGTTTTTGTAAATTCAATAGCAAACTCTTGTTGCCTGCAAAGTCTAACACCCAGCTAGTATTATCTTGGTCAAGTTTGAGAATTTCATCATAGCTAAGTACTTGGTCATAACAGTCTAAATCTTGGGTAAAGGTTTTGTTATTAGCAGAAGTTAGACCAATCACTTGATAGTTTAGCCCTCGCTCCTTTTTGTGCTTCATCAACAAGTGAGCAGTACCATAAGCCGTTTTACTAGAGGCACTGGTTAATATCACTTGTGTTACTGCTTGCTCGGAAGCAATCAAACCTTCACCGACATAATCGTCCAACACAAAAGAAGTCATAAATAACGGCCGATAATTTAACTGCCATGCTTCTCTCTCAACTTGATAACCAGGATCAGTGGCAGTGCGTACATAGTTGTCATAAACAGGTGAAATACTTTTACGTTTTTCACTGAAATCAAAAAAGTGAGTGGGCGAAGTTTTACCTGCAGTGATCACTAAATGTGAAGCCATCGGCAAATAACCATACACTTTTTCACCTACGTTTACTTCGGCATGATTTGACTCAAGCACAGTGGCAAATCCCCACATAGGAACAATACCCCAGGTTTCATTAGCTGGGAAAAAACCCCAATAACCCATTTTATCCCCAAAAATAGAGTAAGTGACATTGTTTGCTGAAAAACCTAAAGTATCTATTTTAAGTAACACCTCATCAGTACTTAATTGAGTCGTGTCTAATTTTTTTTCAACAACTTTGGTATTGGCTACATTGGACTTTTCAATCCAAATTTCAGTTACATTATATATTTCTCTCATTATGTTTCGCCCTAAATTGAATATATTCTGATAGATTAAGTATAAGTTTTTAAAACGTTGTCACAGCATCATACATTTGAATACTGTGAAATAAATTCAGATGATTACTTCAAAGGCAAAACGACTATGCAAGACGAACCCCTCAAGTTTGATATTATAATCTTTGGTGCCACCAGCTTTGTTGGGCAAATATTAACTCGATACATGCTTACTCAGTTTACAGTTGGAGGCGATCTTAAATGGGCGATTGCAGGACGCTCACAAAGTAAATTAAACGAATTGAAATTATCTTTGGGTGCAGCAGGAGAAACACTTGAAATTTTAGTTGCCGACGCTGCAGATGAAGACAGCTTACGCTCATTGTGTGCGTCGACCCGGGTGGTTATTTCAACGGTCGGACCTTATGCACTCTATGGTGAGCCATTAGTAAAAATCTGTGTGGCTTTGGGCACAGACTACTGTGATTTAACGGGTGAAGTGCAGTGGATAGCCAAAATGTTAGAACGTTATGAAGATGTGGCTAAGATAAGTGGTGCACGTATCGTTAACAGTTGTGGTTTTGACTCTGTACCCTCTGATTTAGGGGTATACTTTTTACAACAACATGCAAAACAGAAATTTGGCCAGACTTGCAGTAGTATCAAAATGCGGGTCAAGAAAATGAAGGGTGCAGCGTCAGGTGGTACTGTAGCAAGTATGACCAATATATTTAAAGAAGTCGCCAGTAACCCTGCCCTGCGTAAAGTTTTAGCTAACCCTTACGCGATTTGCCCACCAAATCATGGTAATACTGTGCGCCAAAACAATATGAATCGCCCTCAATTTGACAACGATTTTAATAGTTGGGTGGCACCTTTTGTAATGGCCGTCATCAATACTCGAATTGTACATAGAAGTAATGCGTTAGTTGAAGATGGCTACAGTCAACATTTTGATTACAACGAAGCCATGTTAACGGGTAAAGGGATAATGGGCAGTGGCATAGCGGCCGGTGTCGGAGTGGGATTAGGAAGTTTTGCCATGGCTGCGGTTATCCCACCTACGCGTTGGGCAATGGAGCGATTTATTTTACCCAAGCCCGGTGAAGGCCCAAGTCTAGATGCTCAAGAGAAAGGTTTTTACGATTTGCGTTTTTATGGTACAACCGATAGTGGTCAAGAAATTCGCTGCAAAGTAACGGGCGATCAAGATCCAGGTTATGGCTCTACCGCTAAAATGTTAGGTCAAGCCGCGGCATGTTTAGCTCAAGATATAAGCAAAGATAAAGTGCCAGGTGGTTTTTGGACACCCGCCAGTATTTTTGGCTCTAAACTAATCTCACGTTTAGAAAATCATGCTGGCCTAACCTTTGAACTTATCGAGTAATGATTAAAAAATCGATTGAGACGCCATTAGAATAAGCATTAGACTCTATGTGTCTAAGTACTCATCTGTGTTGGTAATGATTTCTGCTGCCGTTTTGATTGTATTTATCAAAGCAAATATTTTCACACTTACTTATACCTGTGGCTAAGTAAGCGAAACCATTGTTGATGTTAGATTAGTCACTGCAATCAATAAACTTGTGCATGAATTGCAAAAAAAATGAGGCATGTTTACGGTATTTATTGATTCAAAAGGTACCGTGTTTGCCTCTAAACTTAAGGCTCAAAAGGCAATAACTAACACAGCAGTAAGCAACCTTAAAACGTTTATAGTCAACACTATTTGTCACAAACAGACCAACAAAACTGCTCAGTAACTATCCCAAACAAGTAGACACCTTGAATATCGTGTTGCTAAATACAGGTGGCTATTACACGGTTAATAATCTGCTTATCCTGGATTTAAATAATCAATTAGCATCTGAGCTAAAAGAAGCCAGTCCATCGTAAAGGTTTCTTACCCTTTACAATATAAATCATGCCAAAGAACAAGCAGTTATTGAACGTGCTGTTCTTAACAATGTATTTGTTAGAGGTTCATTCACCTCAGCATTACTTTCTAACCACATTGAATTGACCACGAAACAGGAACAAACGATGGGTTGTTTAAGCTAATAGAAAATCTCAACTAAGCGCATAATATCGAACTAAGCGCACAACCTGTCAAAAAAACAGACTATCTGTAGCATAAATCTACTTTCACTCTTTGAGCTACTTTATTGAATAAAAATAAGAGGAAGTGACATATTTTTTATCTCACATGTAAACGATGATTATCGATAATATAATTTGCGCATTAGATATTTTAATCACTCCTTTTCAAACTAGCCGTTGCCCGTTTCGTAAAGTTAGCACTTCCTCCATTCAGAAGCATTGTATAGAGTAGGGATAGTGTTTAATGTATGCAATGCACCTCAAAGGCGCATTAAAGCTTCAAAAA
>Ga0209712_10004282_pt1 | contig 11390 bp, 4 predicted proteins | sample ArcOceMetagenome_FD_187443 | JGI IMG/M metagenome (GOLD analysis project Ga0209712, IMG submission 187443) | Marine eukaryotic phytoplankton communities from Arctic Ocean - Arctic Ocean - Greenland ARC118M Metagenome (SPAdes) (version 2) | ecosystem: Environmental > Aquatic > Marine > Oceanic...
CCCATGAACCCCCCCCCAGCCCCGGCCCCCCCCCCCCGAACCAAAGATGCACCCAAAACAAGCATGCAATCGTGTTGTTAGTGGTCAGTGCATTCACACCAAACCCACGCCCACATCTCCTTGGGCTCCGCCACTGCTAGGTAACCTGTGTTGCCGGCTACGGCCTCCCTAGACCCACTGCAACCATTAGCCACGCCGAGGACAGCGAAGGCGACGACACAGAAAATAAAGTAAAATGACACACTGTGTATACCGGAACACGTGTTGGCACAACCAGCACCGAGCAAGGACAGGGGGGGGTCGGCACCAACGTGGTCGGCGTGCGGCGTGGCAAGCTATTTAGGCGGCTGGCTGGCCAGCGTTACTGCAGCCGTCGGCCGCATGGTTCCTCTGCAGGTGGCCAGTTAGCCTGCGGGTCCGCCGGCATCGACGTGGTCGGCAGGTCGACCAGTTCTTCAGCACCGGCCCCTGCTTGGGTCGCCCTATCTGTCGGTGGTCGCAACATCGCGGGCCGCCTCCGCAGCCGCCACTGTCGAAGCCCGCCTCCGTTGATGCTTGTTGCCTTTCTCTGGGCTGCGGGACCCCTGCCGGGGGGTTCCTGATCCCGACCGCATGCCCGCCGCCGCTGGCCGGCACTCCGCACCGCTACTCTCCACCGTCGCCCGGTCTCCTGGCTGGGCCCGCGCCCGCCTGGGACTCTGGGCCTCCGTCGCCGATCTCTGTTTTCGTTTTGGCGCCGCCGGCGCCGCCGCCGGCGCCCACTCCTCCCGCAACACCTTGCACCGAACCCGCCGGCACGCTGGGCACGACCCCACCTCGTCGTCCTGGTTGCGGTGGCAATCCTCGTCTGGGCCTTGCTGGCAGCAGAAAAACTCCGTGTCATCCGCCGACCGGCTGGCATCCCGGTCCACCGCAATCACAAACATGATCTCACTCGTTACGATCGCCTTCCGGCGTCCATACTCAATCATGTCGACGGCTGACTGGCATCGGCGCGGGACGCGTTGCTCCTCCATGGTGATCGGCGGCCGCCCCCCCCCACTGATCGCGTGGCACTGGGCCTGGAGCATCGCCTTGAGCGCATGGCGATCCGTCCGCTGCTCCATCGGCGGGGGAAGCGGTGGCGGCTGCTCCGACGACCGCGTGCGCTGCAACTTCGGCTGCGCCAGCGTCGCCACCGCACTTTTCGCGCGTTTCGGCCCGTCTCGGCGGCGAGCATGCACCGAACTCTGCACCGTGGCGGCGCACACCACGCACAGGTACACCCCGTCCTTCCGCAGCTGGCCTCGCAACCCGTTCAGCATGTCCACCGCTTCGACAGACCGGTCGCCATGCCGCAACCGTATGGCTGCGGTCACCGTGCTCACCGCTTGCTGCTCAACATACTGGTCGGCCAGCGTCTGCACCGGTTGCAGCCGGTGCCGGTAGAACCGGTGGGCCGGACTCCTGCATGTCTCACAGTGCCGCTCCCGCTCCCCCACTGCGGACCCTTCGCGCTGCTCCAACCCCAATTGGTCGTGCAGCCAAGCGTCACCATCCACCACAGCCTGCTCCATCCGGCGCGCCGCGCGGGCCTGCTCGCCGACGATGGCGGCTGCAGCCATCTGGACCGATGCTCTCGTGGCCCCGTTGCTCACCGCCGCATCCACAAACGCTCTCGGTATCGCGCCGTCCCGGACTGCATCTTCCCATCGGTCCCCAACACGGGTTCGGGTTGCCTGCATCGCGGTGGTGGCCGCCACACTCGGGCTTTGCCCCTGGCCGCTCGGCTCGGGCTCGCCGGCTGGCTGCCACAGGTACCGACGCGCTCGGTGCAAGAGTGTCGCAGTCACCCGGTCGGTCTGGTCGCCTAGACCGAGTTTGGTCTGCCGCCCAGTCCCAGCATGTCGCCAGTACGACCTCGAGCACCCCGTGTCGCTAGGCGGGGCCGTATGCGCCATGATCCTAGCCAATGCCGCCAGCTGCACCGGGCTGGGGCGGGTGTCGATCGCTTCGTTGGCTGGCTGTACCACGTACACTTCCACCGGTCGTCGGTTCGTTGCGGCCTTGGTCCGCTGCATGGTCGCCGGGCTCTGTCCTTTGGGTGCTTTCACCGCCTTGGTAACGCTGTCCACGGTCCACACTGCCCGGGGGGCTCCCAGCACTGCCGTTGCCGCTGGTGTGCCCCATCCTTGGGCGTCTCCCATCACCACCTCGCCGACTGCAAACGTCGCCACCCGTGTCATCACCGGCCCGGCGTTCAGGGCAGCTCCTTCCTTGGTCGCCGCCAACGCGCACGCCTTCTGCAAAGCATTGTTCCTAGCGCGCCATCCCCCATCGGTGATCAGTTCGGCTACGAGCACCGTGCGGTGCCCATAGGCCGCCCGTGTCGTAGCACGCGCGGCGGCCATCAGCACGTCATCGGAGCTACCACCCATGACGACGAGCGCGTGACCTGGCTCCTTTCGATCGGCTACAGCATCGTCCTTCCGGCCTGCGGGCACTAGCCCGACACCACACAGAGCGGGGTCGAGCTTCGCCGGGCGCGCGAAGACTCCCGCCGTAACCATCGTCGGGATCGCACCCAGCTCCACATCCAGATCGTACACCTCCTGGAACCACGCCGACATCGCCGGGTGGAGGCATCGCGCCACGGATCGCGCCGCACCGCACACCGTTGCCCTCAGCAGGTCGCCTACTTGCAGCAGCGTGCGGTTTACCCTCACCACCTCGTCGTCTGCCTGGACCTCGCATACCAAAGGTTCGAGCGCTGCCACCCGCTGCGCCGGTATGCGATGCGGCTTGAAGCCCACTCCTACCGCAGGTTGCACATGAAGCATGGTGTTGCTGCCTGCACCGACGGACCGGGCCGGGGGTCGTACACCACCCACCTCGGTGGCGAACCTGTCCACCACCCGGGCCACCGCGGCGGCTGGGCAGCTGTCGACCGCCACGTCGGGGTCCATCGCGAAAACCGGTCCCATCTGCACGACAATCTCCGCCGTTCTGTCCTGCAATGCACGTCGGATGTCAGCGGTCACGATGCACTCCCATCGATAGTGACGATACCGCTGCGCGACCGTCACCTCTCGCCCACAATGGTGGCACCGGTTTCGCCCCCGGCCTCCCGCCTTCATCGCCTCCGACATCAGTCTCATCGCCGGCGTCGTTCGATCCCTTCCCTTGAACAACTGCAGCGCCTGCCTGGGCAGGCGGTCTAGCGCCGCCCGCACCACCACGTCGACGGCCGTCCCCGGCAAGCTCTCCCACACGTTGCCCATGATGTCGACATCGATGTCTCCCGCCAGCATCTGGGCGTACACCTGGTGCGACTGGGGTGCATCCCGTTCCGATGCCAGTCGGCCATCCCGACGCACCGGTTGTGCCGCCCTGTCCAGCCTCCGGGCGTTGAGCGCCTGCCGCACTTCCGCCACCATGCCGCCCAGCGCAGGCTCGCCATTCCGTGTGACATACAGCGCGCCGACCTCATACTGCCACGGCACCCCTTGTCCGGCGTAGTGTTCCTCCGGGCATTCGCGCATGCGTGCCGCCGCCAGCTTGCTGCGGGCGTCGGTGTTCTCATTGAACGCATACGCTGCTGTGCGCGGCTGCCCGATGGCGCTGTTGTGGCTCGCGGGGGTGAACACCCGTTCTCTCGGCGGCGCGCCAGTGCGCTGGTGGTGCAACCACCTTTCTTCGTCGAGTGCGGCTACCGCCGAAACTGGCCCGCCGTCTGGCCGCTTGTACACGCGGGCCAAGTTGGTTTCCGCCCGGCGCCAAAGCACCGACTGTTGGCCCGACTTGCTGTCGGAGCTGCTTGTTTCATCCGGCATCGCCCCCGGGAGCATTGTCGCGCGGGCCGCCGACAGCATCTGCAGGGTCTCGCCCGCCATCGAGGTGGCCCGGTCTCCGAGCATCCGGTGCGTGGTCGTCGTCGCCTGCCTGACTTGGTGCGCTGCCTCATCATACTCCACGGTCGCTCCCGCGGTGACGGACCGCTGATGCAGCGCTCGTACGTGCACCTCGTTTTCAACCGCCGTCTCGCAGTGGACTTGGAAGGCTGTTTGGTCTCGATGCCAGGCTCCGCACACACACGTGTACCCCCCGTCGGCCGGCGAGTCTGTCATCGTTGTGGCCTGCATCCCCTCTGCCTCAAGGACCCTCTTGGCGGCTCGGATCGCAGCAAAATCCACCCCTAGCACACTCGCCCCATCGTTCCGCACTCGAGGGCACACCTCGGTTGCATTACTGGTGCTCAGCACACACGGGCACACCGGCGAAATCATCTTGGGAAAGCATCGCGCTCTTGTCGTCGGCCCCATCTCGACCCACGCTTCTGCCATGAGCGCCACATCCGGGGTTATGTTGTCTTCCAGCGGCGTGCCAAGTTTACGGGTCGGGTCATGCATCCTCCTCAGTCGCATCATTGCGCTGTCATTGATGGCCGACCGGATGCCAGCTCGCTCACATCGGCGTAAGAACGACAGCTCAGTCATAGCAGCTACCCGAGCGCCCATCTCCCGTGTCGCTTCTGCGACAGTCTCACGTAGCTTCACATGCTTGGGGAGCGTAAGCACAACACCTCCCTGCTGCACTTCGGACACCGTCCGCAGTTGGGTGTCGTCGCTGGCCAGGTCCCACACAACGGGGCTCTCTTCTCCGATAGCAAGGTCCAGCCACATTGTGGCACCTCCGTTCACTGTCGTCAGCCGGCGCGCGACCACACGACCCTTTCCCACAGCGTCGGCTGTCCTTGATGTCACGCTACGGGTGTGCCCCGGTGCACCGCACTGCGACGCTGACACATGCTGACTCGGTGAGTCGACCAGATGCAAGCTGTACAGGTACATTCCTGCTTTTCGACCGTCTGCATGAGCAGCCCCGCACAGATACCAGTCGGCCGGCCACTTCGGAGTCGCGTTCCACCACACCCAGATGACCACCATTTGGTCGCTGCCGGCGTTGGCTGCCACTGCCTGTCGCACGTTGCTCACCCTGTTCACACAACGCTGTGCCGGCGCCGAGTCCTCGTCGGTCACGGGCCATCCACACTGCCTCTGGTGCAACGCCAACCACTGCTCACTGGCCTGGTACTGCGCTGACTGTTCATCTGGATGTGTCACCGAAGCATCAGTGTAGGTCTGCACCGCCGGCGGCATCCCTGGCTGCGCGTTTGCGGCGGTCACCTCGTCGGCTAGCCGTCGCAACTGGTCATCCGTCAGAAAGTCGAGGACGTTTTCTTTTGTGACGGTCTCCCGTCGGTCCCTCGCTGCCCGGATGGAGGCCACCAGATCGGCCACATCGATGGTCCCCCTAAAACACCCGCTTGCTGGCTCGTCGCCGGGTGCACCTGGCGGGCCCCGAATAGCAGCCGCGCGGATCAGTACTTCCGAGTCCTTCATGCTCATCATCCGGGCCGCTGTGCCGTCCTGCATGCCTGCCTGCTCCCGATCTGCTTGCACCGTGGTGTCACAGTGCTCCGTGACACCGTCCTGTGCCAACACGGCACTGTCATGCCGCACCACTACGATGGTGTTGGCCGAGCCTCCCCCCGCCGCGTAGTACAGTGCAACTCTGACGCTCTTAGTGAAGCTGATCCGGTTCGCTTGCCGCAGCTTGGAACCGAGCGCGATGCATTGTGAGACTGTCCACCCGCTGAGCCAGTTATGCGGCTCCATGACGACTGTACCAGCACTGCTCACTTCATCCGCGCGCAGCGCTCTCACGAGAACCCGCGGAAGATCCACCGAGAGTAGCGCCACGCACGCGTCGCGCTCGTTCGTCTTGTCCTGTTGCGCGCCTCCGACTCCAGCACGATGCAATTGCAAACCCGCCGCCGCATATGCCTGCAGCCTGTGCTGCGTCGACTCGCTCCACGCCCGATCATCAGTGTCGTTCTCGAGCAAGCTCGATCCGGTAGCCTCGATGTCGTGCAGCGACATCAGCAACGTGTCTCTGTAAGTGGTCGACCGATCATCGATTTCGGACGCGACGTTGAGCACTGCCCTGCCAACTTGCGCATCACCTACACTCGACACACCGAGACCACCCATTGCCTTGGGCAAGAACAGCCGGTCGGTGTCAGCCCGAGTCATGCCATCTGACTTGAGATCCAGCGCTTCCCATGCAGCCTTCGCTATCGGCCTGTCGACGACCTCATCGACGGCGCCTCTGGACAGCTGCGCGTGCATCAGCCTGCCGCCCATCTTGCCGTCATACAACGCCCGCGACGCCTCCACTACCAGCTCCGTCGGCGCTCGCGCGGCCGCCAGTGTCCTCGTGATGTCATACGCGCCCCTTCGCACCTGGTTGGCTTCGACGTGGTGTATTGACCCGCAGCCCGTCGGCGCCGACGTGGCCATGGACGCACCCAGCTGCTTGGACGTTCCGTTTGCCGGTGCGACTTCGTCGGGGTCTCCAACCGACGGCGTGCGCTGGACCGGCCCATGCACCAAACGGCCTTGCTTGTTCTTGGTGATGAGGTCCGAGCACATCGGTTTGTACTCTTGCCCGTCTCCATCAAGGGTGGCTCCGAACATCATCTTCTTGACGTTGGTGGGTATGCCCAGGAACATCATGGCGACATTGTTGACCTGCAGCGCTTCCATACACGGCGGAGACGGCGTGGCGGGTGTTTCGCCCGGGCGTGACGGCTGATCCCACGGCTTCGCCACCGTGCTCACCTCACCAGTCCCGTATCCGGTCGGCATCCCCGTCGCGCTGTACACCTGTCCATTGCGCACCGAGTGCCCCCGTCCCGGCGGAGGCAGAGGCCGGCGATCCGCCGTCTGGCCAGTCATCTCATTCGCCGCCGGTTCAGTTATGATCTTGGAATCGTCGATGAAATAATCGTCGCACACTTCAACCGCTTCCGGGCACCGAGTGTCGGCGCTGCACTCTCCATTTCGCACCGTGCGACTGATGATGTACCCTTTCAGCTGGCCCGCCGCCTTCTTGACATGCTGTATCATCCTTGTGATGGCCGAATTGGGCACGATGTAGTTGGGCGGACTGTCCCCCTGGCCTTGCGCCGACCCATGTCGCAGCACCGTCATAGATTGAGTGCCGTACAGCTCGTCCTCTAGCGAGAAAGCTCGCTCGTGGTTCTCCGTAGCCGCAACTATTTGGTGCGCAACGTACGATGGGACACTCATCACACAGTACATCAGATACATGACAATAAGGCTCGTTCGGTCGAACGCTCCGGACGCGTCGCTTTCACTCCTCACCGCTACCCGACCATGGGCGTTAGCGTGCTCCATGACGAAAGTGTCAGTCTGCGTTGACCTGTGCATGTTGCGATTGGGCAGGCCACCGTGCGTGTTCAGCGGCAGGCACTTGTCCAGGCATTCAACCTTGACCTGCGCCGACCGCGCCGCACAGATCTTGTGGAGGACCTGCTGGAGGGTGATGGGTCGCACGTTCTCGGCGTTCTTGGTAGCCGAAATCGACAGTCCTTGTTTCATGATTGTCAGCGGGTCACCCGCACTGTCGAACTGGCTCAGCATCACCATCACCGCCAGCACAGCGTCTCCGCCGTGCCGCACGCTCTCCACCGATGCTCCCAAGCACGACCTGCCGGTCTTCATGCGTTTCAGCGTGGTCACCATTTCAGCTGCGTCGGCGAAACCGTCAGCCATCTCCCTCCACCTCTCAGCCATCTCTTCCGCGGCCAACCGCAACTCCTCAGCTACCAGGCGGTCTACCTCCCTGTCGTGCTGAGCAGCTTCCCTCTGGGCCACGGTCACATCCGGGGTCACCGCTGCCATGTACGCCTCCAGGTAGCTGTCAAGGATGACGCATGTGCAGTTCACCTCGTCGACCACCGTTTCGGCCCACACTTGATCTGCCGCCGTTGTCGATGCCACGTCGCTGGCCGACTGCGACGCAGCCTCCGGCGGCATCGGCACCACCTTCGGGGTGTACTTCCACCGCGCGGCCTCGCCCACAGTGGCTGGCGTCTGATGCTCCCGTAGGTCCGCTGCCATTCGTGTCAACTGCGGCCGGAGCTCATCCCACCTTGCCTTGGCCGTCTCCACTGTCACCAGCTGGTACCGGTCCTCGGCCGTCCAATGCTCGGTCTTGTCGCAGGTGATCTCCGTGAGCAGCCAATTGATGGGGTCCGCACCGGGCCCGACACTCGTGTTCCGGCTCTGCTCCGCCTGGAACCTGGCCAGGTGGTCGTGTAGCTTCGTCGGGTCCGTCTCCCATCGAACGGTGGTACCGCCCACCTCCGTCGGCACTGCCAGGCCCTGTAGCTTTGAGTTGCCTGCTTGGTACAGCGCGCCTACCGCTCGACTCACTTCCGCCGCATCGTCGATCCTGCTCGCGCGTTGCTTCATCTGCGGCGCCGCGCCTGCGACCTGGTTTCGGATCACCTGCTCCGCACCTACTGTTCCCCCAGCACCTTTCAGCCAGTCCCTCCACTGCGTGGCGCTCCACGCAGCGTGAGGGAGAGTCTGCCAGTTTACCGCCATAGCCTCGAGTTTACGGACGAAGCCTTGCAGCTGTTTCGGGTTGGTCGGGGGCAAGTCGTTGGCGTGTTTAGCCAACCATCCCGCCGCCTCCATTGCCGGCGTCTTGGTGTGGGGGTGCCTGCTTGGGGCCACTCGTGTCTGCGTCCTCGGCGGCCTAGCAGCCTCCATGGCATTGTGGATCACTGCGAGAGTCTCGTTGTACAGCGCGGTCGCGCACTGCTTGGCTTGTGCCCGCATCGGCCCGACATCGCGCTCCAGTCGGTTGCCCAACACACTCAGGAGCAGCGCCTGAGCTCGCTGTGTGTCCGCCGGCCGCGGCGCTGTCCATGGTGCTTTCGCGTCGACCGCAGCTCGCCACTGCTGTATGTTGGTCGCCGTCAGCACGGTTGAGCTCGCCTCGATTTGATTTAGCGCGCGAGCGACATCCGGCCACATCACCCCCGCACCGGGCTCCACAACTTCGACCATTGCCTCCTCGCGATACCGCGCCAGCGCTCGTGTCAATCCATCTGTCGGTGTTCCCGGTCCGGGCTGCTGCATCGCTGCCACATACGCTGCTTGGTGCTTTGCGTTCGCCGTGTACCGACATGACGACATTGGATCTCGGGCCGGTCTAGTTGGGTCGCCCGTCAACGCTGCTTTCAAGGTCAACTGCACCACCACCAGCCGGTGAGTGTCGCTCAGGTCGCCCTTCCTCCTACCCACTCCGATCGCAAGCGAGGGCTGTTCGTTCGCATCCCGCTGTAGCAAATCTAGCATGCGCTCGGACACGAACACACTGTCAATGTGGCTGGACACCCCATCCTGTACGTTGGTAGCCGGGAAGTCAGTGCCGTGCATCAATTGCCACACATCCCGCAGGCCCGATGCCACCAGGCTCACCGCAATGTTGTTGGCATAGTCCTCAGTGAAGCCCTCGGCGCCTCGTTGTGCTGGATGGTGAGTGCAGTTAAGGTCGCCTGCGACAATGATTCCTTCGTCGCGGTCACGCGCTGCCTGGACTCGTCGCATGAGCGTGTCGTGTTGCAGTTTGTTAGCTCGCCGGGTTTCCTCCGTGGTTTTCCTCCCTGACACCCCGTAGACCGGCAGCCACATTGTGAAGCGGTCACCTTGGACCGTCTCATACGTGGTCTCTATCATGCGGCCGCTCTCCAGCACCGTCGGCTGTCCCACTCGTGCTCGTGCCATGCGCTCGTTAGTCATCAGCGCCGTACCTTGGCACTTGTTGTTCTCAGGTTGTGACAGTGCGTCTTTGTTCGGTGATGCGATCACCGCCCGCACCTTCCCCGCTGTGGCTCGAACAATCGCCTTTGTCGCCGCATCGCTCCGCCTGTCAGCCACCCATGTTTCAGACAATCCAATGGCATCTAACGCCTCAGACGCCACCATGCTCGCCGCCGCCTTACCGCGCTCTTCTAGTTTGTTGCGGTACATCCTGCCCCCGACATTGAGTATGCCTAAGTTCAGCTGGTTTTGCGGCTGCGTCTTGGTGAGCACTTCTGGAGACCCGACAAAACCCCCAACCGCAGCGGCCACCATGGCGATGGCTGCCGGGGCCAGCAGGCTGGTTCTCTCAGCGGCACCCGAGGCGTCGGTTCCTGGTGCCATGATCAGCACCAACCCTGCACCTGTCGCCACCAGCCTGGCCACGGTTGCTTGCAGCCCCCTCCGCCTTTTGGCGCGGCTAGTGATTGCACGCACATGTTCTTCCATCCCCGTCACCCTCCCGTTGATGGTCGTGCGTAACGCTGTTGTAGTGTGCTCGCTGGATGGTGATGTCGTTGTCCAAGCTGGCCATGGTTCAGCCCACCTGCCTTTACATCCATTGGCCCCGCACGCCGCGTCCCGCAACATTTTACGCTGGCGGTGCCTTGCATAGTGCCCTGGCGATGTGTATGCCTGGCGAGGTTTGGCCTTTGTGTTTCGCGCTGTCGTCGCCCTCGTGTGGGTTTGGCCTTCGATGCGGCCACTGGTAAATGTGGCCCAGCCTCGTCCAATTATCACGAGCACTGCCCAACTTGCTGCGAAACAATCACGTCCGGTAGCGTGCGACACCACTGGTGACCGAGTTAGGGTGACCGTGCTCTCGAGATGGTCAATCACCGGTGGGGTAGCATTGTCTCTGTGGGCCAGGGGTGTAGCCGGTGGGACTAGGAACGTCGTGGCGGTGTCCGACCTAGTCAAAGGGGCAGACAATTCAGTCCCTTCAGTAGTTGGCGGCAGTGCTGGAGGAGGCACTTCCTGGCCCAAAACGGCTGGCGCTGGCAGCTGCGCTCGTGACGGCGGTGATGACCACGTCCACGTCATCGACTGGCTCACCCACAGGCCCATCGCATGCACGCACATCGAGGTCTTCGGTGAGCTCAACCCGTTGGACGTCATAGGGGGTGACCGTGGAGTCCACGTCCTCACAGTCGTGACCAGTCTTGCCGTCGATGTGGGCGTTGGCTGGGTCAAGTCAATCGAGGCTACCGCCGACAGGCTCAGCATCGGCATGGTTACCGGTGAGGCACATGGTAACCACCCGCAGCCGGACCACCGCGACATCGGTGTGCTACACGACGACCTGGATGGTGCGTTCGGTTCCCCGCGTGAATCGACGTCTGGGGGCCCTGTTAGCACACCGTCGGCCCGTAATTTCCCAACACACTGTCGGCACAACATACATCTGGTCATGGCAACTCGACAGTACAAGTAATGGGCCCGTGGTGTGCAATGGTTGTTACGGTCATCACACTCGAAAGCCACCGAAGCCCTACCCATGCCCTCGCCACTTAGGACGGTGACACGACGGTGCTCGGTGCGAGGGCACCGTCCGACATCACTTTCCTCACCAGTCGGTACACAATCCGAGCTGCCGGCTGCTCCAGCGGTCATCGCGGCAGGTACGACTGCCTGTTGGCCCCATCGTGTGCTAAGACGAAAGCTGGAGGC
>Ga0209712_10004286_pt1 | contig 11389 bp, 23 predicted proteins | sample ArcOceMetagenome_FD_187443 | JGI IMG/M metagenome (GOLD analysis project Ga0209712, IMG submission 187443) | Marine eukaryotic phytoplankton communities from Arctic Ocean - Arctic Ocean - Greenland ARC118M Metagenome (SPAdes) (version 2) | ecosystem: Environmental > Aquatic > Marine > Oceanic...
AAATATATCTTAGCTGAATAATCCTTCGTATAGTAAAAAACAGAACCTCTGAAAGTTCTTTTGTTTACTTCATTACTTCTAGCGAATTTTTTTCGAATTTTTTTTTGATAATTTAAATATTGAAAAGCTTCTTGTTTTGAAGCAAAAAGTTGATTGTAGCATATGTCAAGTCTATTTATTTCAACATAACTACTGTGTATTTCTCTGTTTTTCCTGTAATCTGGATATAAAAAGTCAAAAAACATATCCAAAAACTCGTTTAATTTTTTGTACGTGTTCTTAGCGTTCCATTCAATAGAGTTCATTTTAAAAGCATCGAAATTCGCCATTTTTTCATCCTTATGAGTTAAGAATTGAAAAACATTTGATCCATGAATAAGTTTAGGAATACTGAACTCAAACTGCATAAAATCTCTGTCAGATTGAATACTATAATTCAAATTATAATGAGAGCTAGGGAAGTGTAATTTGTTCTTATAAAACATTTTCTGCTTGCCTGTATCGTTGAATCTAAGGTATTGAAGCTTTGTGAAACTGTCATGATTGTGAGGTTCAACCATTTTGTCCATTATTGACATACCATCATTAAATCTTGAAAGTCTTGCCATTAATTTCTCATGGCGTACTAAATCGTGAACCCTTATAGTAATAGTATCTATCATTGTAGTTGAGGTCTAGTGAAAATAGGTTTCTTTTTTTGCATAAATAATTTTAGTCCTTCACTTTCAGCAGCTTCATAATCAATTAAGAAGCCACAAGGTTGAACAACTTTCTTAGAGCATGCAATACAGACAAATTCTATTTGAATAAAGCCTGTAATGCCTTTTAACGAGCCATTCTTTTTTCCATCTAAATTACTATTGTGTCCACAGAAGTCGCAACAGTAGTAGTCTAGCATTGTTTCATAATGCCTAGTAGCGCAACATTCGGTTTTAGGATTAGACTTACAAATGGATGAACATTTAAAGACAAGTCGTTGATTTTCTTTCTGTTTCATGATTTAAAAGGTTTTTTTATGATGCAAACATTGCGCTGGATGTGCGGTGTTACTGAGCGCGCACACGTGAGGATTAAAATTGAACATTCCTAGAGATTGTTAAAGTATTTTTAAAAAATAAAAGTAATATAAAGAGGTTTAGGAAATTACACTACGTGCCGGCTTTCCACTGTATCTTTTTTTGAAGAAAAAAAAGGATGCCGTTCCAATCCTAATTTTTCAGATTCTAATAGCCTTACAAGAAGTTAAACCCATTTTTGAAAAGAAAAAAGGAATTAACTTCAGCTGAACAAGATTCTAATAGCCAACACTGAAGTAGAACCCCTTAAAAAAAAGGGGTTCAACTTCTGCTTCAACTAGATTCTAATAGCCTCCCCTAAGAAGTGGCTTATTTCGCTTTGCGCAAATGCACGATTTTTCTTACAGAAAAAGGTGATGGGGGCTACTTTTAAAAAGATTATAAAAAAGGATTTAGAGGGTAGTTCTAATGTCGTTACGAAACGGTTTAGAAGTCGAAAAGACTTCGGGAACCGTTCCGAAACTAGATTTCTTTTTTGGTCTTTTAAAATTAAGTTGGGATTTGGATTTTTCATTTTAATATATTGGTGCCGCAAATCTAAATGGTAAAGTAATACGCACAACACGCGCAAAGAAATAAATGAAGATAAAAGCTAATTTGTTAATAACTAACGGATTAAAATTAGATATTAACATAATTAGTTTGTAGTGTAAACTATCACTATCTTTAAGAAAAAAAGAATATGAAAGATTTTAAAGAAAGTGTAGGAATTCTCTTACAAACACTAGAGCAGTACGGAGGAAACCCCCCACAATTTTCTATTGATTACAGAAATAAAAAAATAGAACTTTTTTACAGTACAAGCGGATTCATAAAACTGCTACAATCCAAAAAGGCGTTAACTAGCCTTGATAAAGGGAAAATCACAATTTTATTTTTTAAAGACTAAAACTAAAAACATGAGTTTACACGAAGAACAACAAGATTTTCTCAATGATTATAACGCCCTTCTGGAAGAGTTAAACGATGAGATAGAAGGAATTGAAGATTTGAGCCCCTATAAAATGATAACAAAATTTTCAGAAGTGCAAGAAGAAAATGTACTACTAGACGAATATTTGACAGAAAGATTTAATGAATTAAACAACAGATAAATGCTAAAATTAAATAAAAAATTCAGACTGACAAAAGTTGAACTTTCAACAATTCAAGAACTGGATGAAAAAAAACCAAACTCACCAGATAGTATTTTAACAGAAAAAGAAAAGAGATTTTTTGCAAATGTCTACTATATGTACATCCAAAAATACATTGATAATCATGATTGGAATAAAGATTTGGACGATGTAGAATACAAAGAAAAATGGCCATCTGGAAACAAAACAACACGAACAGAAGCGCAAAGGTTAGTAATTAGTCATTTAGTGACCGTCAATAGATGGGGAAATCTAACGGATAAAGATGCAGCCCAAAAATTAAAAAGTTTATTGATATCCTCTAGAGTTACATTCAGAAGTGTAATATTTTACGCATATCAAGATTAAAAAATGAAAAATTTACAAAATCAAATTTCAAAAATGAAAAAAAACGGGATATATTCTAAGGAAGAAAAAAAACAAATTTCTGAAGCTTTAGCCTTAGAAGTTGGAAAAGCTAAAAGGCTGAAAAAAATAAATCTGAACAAAAGAGTTCGAAACTTATATTTCAAATTTTTAAATTCTCAGGGAGATGAGACGGAAGAATTCGAAGTTTTAACAGAGTGGAAAAAAATATACTTCCTAGATGAAAATTTGGAATTTTTAAATATTGAGAGTGTAAAAGCACTAATTAAAATGAATTTCAATCTTCGCGCTATTCCTTTAAGCATGTTCGGCAAAAAATGTGAACCCTTTTCAATATTGTACCAAAATGGAAAATAAACTATTTAACGCCATTGCCAGTGGTTCGATAAATTTGAGCCGATTAGAAAAAAACGGTAAAAAAATAATTGGACAAAAATCTGGAGAAACTTGGACCAACATAACCCTATCAATTTTTGACCCTCCAGACTTAAATTTAAATAACGGCAGTATTTGGATAAACCAAACCAAAGAAGAAAGAGAACAAAATCAAGAAAGAATTTTTATAGGAAATATTCGAATATATTTTAAATCATGAAAAAAGAAAAATTAATAATTCTCTACAATGACCTAAGAAGTCAATATTTATCTGATAGACCAATGACACAAGGAGAAGTTAAAATAATGTGGACCTGTTGGCATAAATTGACAAGTCTAGGTTATAAATGGCGAAGAATTAAAAACTCAGAACTTCGGGAAAATAGAACACTAGATTTTAAAAAGGATAAAATCTAGTGATCTATTAGCATTTTTACCAACTAAAATTTTTTTTTGCTGCAAATTGCGAAAAAAAATTTTTCCGCTTCGCGGAAATCAGAGCGTGATAGACACGAATCCACAAATCCACAAACCATGAAAACAGGAATAATTAATAAAAGAAAACTAATAATATCTTTAGCTGAAATATCAATAGATATTTCAGAGCTTAGAAAAGTAAAAATGACAACTCATCACTACATGACACATTTAGCACTTCTACGAGAAAAAAAGATTGAAATACAGACTGAAATAACTAAAATGTCTGAATTTCTTATTTTAGCCAAAGAAATAACCGTTATACTTAATAAAACATGATAGAAATGATATTTCCCGTTTTACTTGCAGTAAGAGTAACCAGAGCAGCAAGAACTAAAAGAAAAATGAAAAAATTAACTTCTCTTAGGTTTGACATGACAAAAACAAATAAACTGCAAAGAATAAATGAAATAAGTAAACTCAATCGGGATTACTCGTTTTTGAAAATAGTAATTTCTAAAAATATCAATCTTTCATCCATTCTAAAAAAAGAAAAATTACATGAACTTAATTCAATTCAAAACCTCGAAAGAAAAAGAAGAAATAATACGCTCAAAAATAAAAGCCTTTATAAAAAAAGAGTACGGAAATAGGACCTACGCAGCTAAAGTTTTGAGCATAAATGAGCAAACCCTAATTAAAAAACTAAGAAAAATAAAAGGATATACACTTTCAGTCTATGATGTAGAGTTTTTTTATGAAATAATGACAGGAGAAGAAAAAGATTACGTCCAACAAAGGTCTGTTTCAATCATTAGGGCATTAAATTTCGGCTTAAAGAATAAAAGCATAGATTACTTCATAAATCTAAATTAAAAGCAAAAAAAAGGGCTAACATAGTGTTAGCCCTTTTTGTTTATGTAATAATTTTTTGCTCTTCTAAAATTCGGTTCCCCAAGAAGCTAAACTCTTTCTTTGGGTCATACCACTTTTACTTCCCCAAATACTCTTTCCGTTCTTAGTTTCAAAATAAGTTGATGTACCTAAAACTTTACCACCTTTAGCCCTCCATGCGACAACTGCTTTAGCAGCATTTTTTCTCGTATGAAAAGTATTAGTAAATTTCTTTCCGTTTTTCTTTCGGAAAATAACTTGTGGAGCTCCTTTCTTAAATTTTGGCATGACTAGTTAAATTTAGATTTAAACACACCTTTTTTTCCGTTCTTATCTCTTGCACTATTTCCGCCCACTAATAAGCTGAGAATATTACTAAGAAAATTAAGAATACTTATATTTTGAGTAGTAGGTATCAAGTATAAAACAAGCTCCAGAATCCCCGAAGCTAATGCAACCCAAACCCAAAAAGATATTGGTTCACCCTCACTAGGGATTTGAGCTATTGCTTCGGGGATTATTTGTAGTTTCAACGGACTACTAACATTCACTATTTCACTAGGTGAATATTCCGAAGATAGAATTTCACCTGGTGAAACCTCAAAAAAAGAACTTTCATTCTGAATTGGATTATTTGCGCTCAAATCGGAAACTCCTAGAGTTAAACCGAGAACTATTAAAATAATTATATTTCTCATTTTCCTTTACTATGTAAGAATGTTTTAATTCCATCCTCATAATTAATAATTGTAACTTTTAAAGTAGAATCAGCCTTAACATAAAATTCGTCACTAATAGATGAATAAACTATTATATCCTTATTTAATTCCTCTACTTCAAATACTCTGTTTTCATCACTAGATTCGAAATAAAACCTATGATTAACCATTAAATCTAAAACACCTTTACCACTTTCCATTTAAAAATTTTTTAACTATGAGCAACACCACCAATAGCAACAATATAACCGCCTTTGAAAATTGGAAATCGTATAACATTCCACTTTTCAAGCTTACCATTAACAATAAGCTCTTCTACAAATTTACACTCTTTTTTACTCCTGAGTGTTATTTTGTCATTTAAAGTGCTTATTTCACCTATTTGCTTCGGTAACAATAAAACATCTGTCTTACCCATAATACTCGCGTAAGAATGACCGTAAGGCTCAAAAAACACCTCAACAGTCCTTTTATTTGCAAATAAATATTTTCCTTCTAGAGTTTTGGACCAATGAGGTAAAGGCAAATCACCTAAACTATTTCCAATTAAATCAACTTTTAAAGTTAATTCCCTTAAATCTTGACCATATTTAATTTCATCCTCCAACTTCTCTGATTCGACTTCACGTAACCTTTTATTATCACTCAAAATACTGTCAATATATTTAAACTCGACAGACGTTTTCATTTTTCGATAACTAATACCGTAAGTCACCATACCAGTTACAATAGAAGTAACCAAAAGAGGTAAAATACTATATAAATTATCTATCATTTTCTAACAAACAAAAACATTAAAACCACCAAAAAAAAAAGAATAATGACAACTAAGTTCTTTTTTAATATAGACCTCAAATCCAAAGAACCATCCTCCTTATCTTTAAAACTCGCTATGATACTAGTCAATCCAATACCATCTGAATTATTCCAATAACTAAATGGTCCATAATCATCTTGGAATGTAAAATCAGTATCTCTTGTATCAACATGCATAAAAGAATTGTAAAGCCCAAATCCAGTTATTCCATTTTGTCTTAATGTATTATACAAAGTTCCTTTAGCTAATACATCTTTAATGTATGAACCTAAAAGGTTTGATTCAGATTCAGAATTATTAAAATCCCAATCAACTGCATTGCAAATAAACTTACCTCCAACAAACTTTAAAATATGTTTAGAAGAACTAGCAGAACCAGTAAGACTAGAATTAAAAACTTGGGTACGAGCAGTACTAGTTACTCTGACTGGAACATTATAAAAATCTCTAATATGTTGTATAGATACTCCAAGCTTTAAAGGAATGTAAAAAACGTCTGGAAACCCAGATTGATTTGTTAAGTCATTGTCAGCGTTAGGATGCAATTCATTATGCGTAAAATTTGGCATCCACTCAACAGGACTATTACCATTATATAAATTTATTTCTATAAATTCCATTAGTTATTCATGATTTTATTGAATGTTTTCATGTTAGCATTAACAAAAGAAGGTTTATTTATTTTAGCTTTATTTTTAGACCTTTTAATTAACAGGTAAAAAGGTAAAATTATCCATAACTGAGTAATAATAAGGGCCAAAATAATAGTAATAAAACTGACTACTATTAGTCCTCCAATCAAAAATCCGCAAAACTGCCACCAATTGTACTTTAGCATTTTTTATTTTGCTAATCTACACTTAAATCCTCTAACATGAACCTGAACACCAACAGTACCTGAATTTTTAGAATCATCCACTGCTATATTTGAAACAAATAAATTCTCCAAAGTATAAATTCCTTTTTGTTGTGGTAAAATTAAAGGTGAGCTATTACTTTTCCAATCAGCAACAGTCATATCACCAGCGCCAACATTAATAACGGTTAAAGTTTGAAGATAGATATATTCACCCGCTTTAACTCCTAGACCCATATCAGAACTTTGGCGGTTTAAATAAGATAAAACTCCTTGATCAGAGGTCCAAAAAAACGGATGTAATTGTAATTTTTTACCAACTAAATCTGTTAGCATTTCTGCCAATTCTCGTTTAGATTGAATCATTATAAATATGGTTTAGATGTAGCTGAAAAAATATTTCTTAATCTTTGTTGTTCTGTACCGCTTGTCTCTGCATCGAACCATCCATACAAATCTATCGATTCCCAATAATAAGGTCTAATATTAAAAGCTACGTAAACTTTCATCAATTCCGCATTATTTAAAGGCAACAATATAGCCTCTAAAGCGGGTAAATCTGTTCCGTCAACATTAAGACCTCCGAAAAGCTCCCAACCCCATGTATAACCCTCCATAGCAGCCTGTAATCTGTCAGCAAGATGATTGTAATGGGCATCATCTTTAGGTATATCAGCATCATGAACGTAAGTCTCATCAACTCGACCTTTAGCCTCTAATTCTTTGGCAGTTAATTTATCATCGCCCTTTTTTTTGGGTAAAACTCCAAAAAGCTTTAGAATAGCCCTAATACTTAGAAATACGGTTAAACCAATCATGATATAAACGAAAATCCAAATGTATTTTATGTAACCTGTAATACCTCCCATTTTTTTAAAGACCTAAAAATCCTAAACCCAATAATCCTTTGCTAACTTTTTTTCTCTTACCAATAGACCTGTATTTTTTCTTTGCCGCAGCTAAAGACTTAAACTTTGTCATGGTTCTACCACTACTACTTGACCTAGTCACACAGTAACCGTTATTCATTTTTGACAATGAAATACTAACCTTCTTTACTTTTTTATTTGAAATAGTTCGCATCATAATTTTTTGTTTTTAATCTTCAAATCCTTCGTAATGTTTATCTCTAGGACTTTTTGGGTGCATTAAGTCTTGTAACCAAATACAAGCCGGAACATAAAGAACTGCTAAGAAAACTTGAGCATACCATTGCTCAGACATTCTCTTTGCCTTTCCTTGTGTTATTTCCATAGACGTAAGCATTTGTTTTTCTTCATTTCCTAAATCAACAAATCCTTGTTCTAGTATTTCGTCACTAGACTGAATACCACCGTACCAGTGCTTTGCTTTAGTCAATAATTCAGCGTATTTGCCCTCATCAATTGGAACAAATCGACTTAAAAGTGTAAATAAAAATTCTATTAAATTCATGTTGTTTTTTTAAATTATTTCTTTCGCAATATAAGAAACAATACTAAAGCAACACCTCCAAACATATAGATTTTTGTTAAGTCATATTCGGGCTCAACTTCGACTTTTATTGGTTTCAAATTATTGATACCACTAAAAATACCTCCCGCAAAACCCGAAATATTTTGCCAAAAATTTCCTCCATTATCTTCATTTTCGGGATTAGCCTGTAAGTCACTTTCCTCTTGACCATTCATATCACCTAATTCGGTGAGTAAATCTGTATAAATATCCATAATGTTTTATTTTTTCATAAATAAGAAAAGTCCTAAAGCAGCAGCACCTAACATCATTATCATTTTCATATCCATTGGAGGTTTAGTTGTTGTTACAACTTGTCCTCCACCTCCATCTTTACCTATCATTCCACTCATAGGTCCACGCGATGGACGTGCACCACCAGTCATTGCAGCAGAAACCCCTTGTGCAGCAGAAGCAGCAGTATCAGCAATCCAAGCATTCGGGTCAATACCATTCTCATAGGCAGTTCTTTTCGTATCTTGACGTTCAGCAACTCGAACATTCTTTGACTCTTGTTTCATAGTCTTTTTTTCCAATTTATAAGAACGTCTATCATCCCTACGTGTTCTCTTGGATTCTCGTCTTGCTGCTCTTCTTTTTTTTCTCCTATCTCTACCTTTACCCATTTTCAAAAATAATTAATAATTAAACAAAAAAGGACCGAACCGAAGTTCAGCCCTTTAAAATACACATACACCAATATATCTATATTCTTTTTCTTAATTTGTTTTCAGCAGCTTTTAGAGCTCCTGTACTTGCAGCAGAAACTCTATAACCTTTACGTCTAGCGTTCATAATGTTATGCCTAACTGTTTGCAGTTTAGCTAACTTTCTTTGAGCTGGTGAACTTTGAGTACTTCTAACAACTAAATAATTCTGACCACTATTTACATTAGCACCAACTAAGGTACCTCTAATTTGAACCTTATTCAAATCACCCGCAGCTAATAAAAAAGTCTGTGCTTGTTCATCAACATTTTGACCGCTTTCAAAATCTTCATATCTTGCGACAAGCAAATCCTCATACGTCATTTGCTCATTAAGCTTATCACTACTTAAGTCAATATTCTCAATAATTCGTCCAGAATCTGCAATTACAATAGAATCCATGTTTAAGAAAACAACAGATGTAACATCATTACCTAAATCTTCTTTAATGTTGTTTTCATCAGCGGGAATACTTATAACCTTAATTATCGGAGTTTCCTCTTCTTTACCAACAGCCTGTCTAACATCATACTTCACATAAGACAATGAAGAACTATAAGTTGATGCTAACAATGCAGCACGTACAACACAAGTAATCTCTAATCTATCACCCCTTTTTATGTTTACAACCCCACCTAAATCTATTAAAAAAGGTACTAAAACAACGTGATTTTCAGAAGAAGTCTGTTTAACATACTCCACCATATCAGGAGTTATAGGCTTATGAAAGTCGAAATTCTTATTCATTAGAGAAGATTCTTTTGCTAAGACATCTAAACTTTCTTGAAATAAAATTATCTTTCTACCATTTCTGGTAATAACGGCTTTTATCTGAACTGCTGATAAATCAATATTAGCTCTAGTTATAGCAGTATTCACAGAAGAGTGAACTACTTTAACATGACCAATAACCGCATCAACTGATTGATTTGCGATTGTTAAGATTTTGGTGTCATTTACCTTTGCGCTTTTACTCATAGCTAATTGCTTTTTTTTTTATAACTTAATTAACGTCATCTGTTAAATCATCTTCATCCTCAATTTCGTCAGCACCTTCGGCAGCTACATCAATAACAGGTTTATATAACATAGGTCCAAGAATTGGAATTTTTTCCAAAAGAGGTTTAGCCATTGGCAACCATTTTTTTCTTGTTAAAACAAGACCAACAATCAAGAGTACAGGAATACCCATAAACTTTTTTTTCATCAACATTTTAATCATTCGATTATTTCTCTATTATTTAGAACACAAAAATAAAACAAACTTTTGCTTATTCCTAGAAAAATCACTTAAACCACATATTTGAAGATTCAAAATTTGGATTAGTCATAGTTAAAGCATGATAATATTCAAAGTCTTTAGAACCCTTAATAGTGCTTGTCATTACTCCCTTCGGGTCAATTCCTAATTTTTTAAACTGATTAGCCTGATACTGCATGGTTCGTTTGGCCATTATACCCAAATCTGATAAATCATCCCAACTATAAGTTTGTAATAGTAGTACTGTACTTCGCAGAGGTCCTCCTTGAATTTTCTTTTTTTTGCTAATAGCATTATATTCCACAATAACTTTAACCGCTTCATTATATGCTAATAGTTTTTGTTCAAAATCAGATAAGAATATCTTCTCTTTAACTTGATACTGTCTAAAAAAGTCGGCAAATTTACCAAACATAATGCTCCATAAATCTTCGCTCCATGTAGCTCTATCTTCTGCCTCATATCTCTTATTCTTTGGAAAGTCCATCCAATTTAACTCTTGGTGTTTTATGTCTTTCGGGTTAGATAACATAAAAGTATTTCTTTGAAGATGAACATTATTATACATTTCAGCCTTTTCTTTAAAATCCTTATCTAATGCGCCCATTTCCTTGAATAAAGAATGTCTAACAGGAACAGAAAGATTTTTGTTGTCCATTTTTCTTTCAATACTTCTGATATGTTTATAAGCTTCTTTGCATTTTTTCCACTTAGGACTACTTGCTCTAAAAATTTCTGTTTTATACAATCTACTCATAAATTGATTTTTAAAACTTATTTCATATCTCAAAGTTCTATCAGCTACATCTTGCAAACCTTCTTGAAAAATACCATCTAAATCGAAATGCCCATCAACAGGAAAAAAGTCACTTTTCATTTTTCTGTTATGAGCAATATGTTTGTATCTGTCATTTTTTTTATACTCATCTCCTTTGAAATATATCTTAGCTGAATAATCCTTCGTATAGTAAAAAACAGAACCTCTGAAAGTTCTTTTGTTTACTTCATTACTTCTAGCGAATTTTTTTCGAATTTTTTTTTGATAATTTAGATATTGAAAAGCTTCTTGTTTTGAAGCAAAAAGTTGATTGTAGCATATATCAAGTCTATTTATCTCAACATAACTACTATGTATTTCTCTGTTTTTTCTGTAATCTGGATATAAAAAGTCAAAAAACATATCCAAAAACTCGTTTAATTTTTTGTACGTGTTCTTAGCGTTCCATTCAATAGAGTTCATTTTAAAAGCATCAAAATTCGCCATTTTTTC
>Ga0209712_10004287_pt1 | contig 11385 bp, 8 predicted proteins | sample ArcOceMetagenome_FD_187443 | JGI IMG/M metagenome (GOLD analysis project Ga0209712, IMG submission 187443) | Marine eukaryotic phytoplankton communities from Arctic Ocean - Arctic Ocean - Greenland ARC118M Metagenome (SPAdes) (version 2) | ecosystem: Environmental > Aquatic > Marine > Oceanic...
TGACTACCTGGGACTAAGCCTGTAGGGCTAGTCTCCTATCCACGAATGATAAATGGAGATGGGACTCCGAAAAACCAAGATTGGTGGAAGACACTTTCACGCGGAGACAGAGCCATTTTTGGTGGAAGTGGAAAGAACTTGATACCTACAAGGAATTCAAATAAATTAAATACATATTTGTATAGAATTTGATCTATAGTAGTTTATTTTAGGCGGCGTAAGCCATCATTTGATGCTTTGGCCATGGCATCTGAAAGCTTCACGAGAGTGGTGTTACTCCTGATATATTTCAAGAACACGTCAGATAACCATCTCCCTGCTTTTTGGATGTCTTTCGGGTCAACATGTTGATGTGAAAGCATTGTCGCATACGAAGTGCGAACCGTATGCGTACCGATTTCGGAAGATTTGACTCCTAAGATATCTTCTCCGATAATAGTTACTGCGGCTTTGATGTGTTTTCTCACTGATGCAGAGGAAAAGAATTTCATTTTACCGTTTTCTTCGAAAGCGTTGATCGTAGTTTCCGGCGTTGATTCGTTGTAAGATTCTATTCTTTCAACGATCTTGGCCCAGAGAACTACTACACTCATTGAAGATTTCTTGGTCGAACGGTACCGAATCTGAACTTCGTTTTTGACACCGTTCTTTTGATATCTGAAGGTGAGCTTAACCATGTAAGCTTTCCTTCTAGAAGTTTTAACTTCTGTTCCGTGTTTATCATAAAATTTGATGTCGCAGAGACGAAGGATCTTTGTTCGAGGGTATTTTTCATCGGGTTTGCTGTATTCACATGATCTCATACCATAATGAAGAGCTCCGCCGACTACTTGACCGATAGCTTCGCTTATATTGGTTGATTTCATTGATGCAAAGCTCTTGTAGAAACTCATCGGAAGAGGAGGTTGTCGGTTGACTGGTGGATCTTCGTTTGAGTAGGTTTGGAGAAGACTGGAAATTTTTGGATGCCGTTTTCCATCTTGATCTCTTGAAGGATCTCTTAGACCTTCATTCCTGAACGCCTGTGCAATGTTTGAGAGGGCTCTATTGAGCTGCTCAACTTTAATTTCACCTGAAGCTTTCGTTCTAAATCGGTTATATCGGTATTCGACAAGAAAGCCTCTGACGTAATCGCAATGTTGAAATCTCTCTCCAGGTCCAACTTTCTTGAGAAAGAGATCCTTTTTCTTTCCTGCTTCAGAAAGAAAGAGTTGCCAGCGAAAGACGTCGCCAATGCGCTTGGATTCCGTTGAACTTGTTGTAGCTCTTGCGGCATCATTTTCTGCTTGATTGCATACAGCCACGAGGAGAGACTCTCCGAGTTTTCCTCGTAGATCTCGAAGAACTCCGGAAGGAGATCTTTTGTTTGGTCGCACTTTCTTAACTGTTCGACATGTAGAGAAGGAGGAAAATGAGTATCTCTGCTGAAAGAATCAGTTACGATATTTAAAGAACCTTCGATGTGTGACTTGTCGTTTGAGCAATCTGTCTCGGAAACGAGACGGCCATAAGCTCTTGCGATGATGTCGTGCATTGGTTGAAGATGAGGGTTGAACTTGTTCTTTGTCATCCAAGAAAGTGAGTTCATACTATCAGAAATTGAAAGAAACTTGGTCCCTTTTCGTAATCTTGCTGGAGTTTTTAGAGTCCAATAAGATGCCAAAAACTCTAGAAAATTCAAAGTGAAAACACCGAGTAGATCTGCTGGAAGTTCGTATCTCCAGCCGAAGCCGTAGTTTCCAACGATAAAGTAACCTCCCATTCCAAATAGGCTTGCATCTGAAATAGTGACGATTTCAATGACAGTTCGTAGGATGCTGTTGAAACTTCTTCCGATGCTGGATGCTCGAAGATTTAGGAGTATATCCTTCCAAAGTAAGAGATCCAACCTTTCCATTGCGTCGAATCGACCGTGTTGGATTCTATTGAGCTTTGTCATTTTGAGACGATAGCGAAGTCTGTTCAAGAAAAAGTAGCCTTCTTTGACAATGAAACAAGTATGATTCAATTTTCCGATCATTGATTCCAATTCTTGAAACGTGATCGTGGCTTCTTCGTCTGCTTGAGAGATGAGCGAATTCAAATCTCGTACCCACATGTTCACTTTATCGTCGGGAAGGTGAATTCTCATAGTTCTTGTGTTTATTAACCAACCCAAGATAATCTTGATCTCTTCGAGGCGACTTTCTGCCATTGTTTTGGCGTAGTTGAGAATTGGCATTCTCGTTACCCATTCTCCTAAAATTGGTCTGAAAATCGTATCGAGGATAAGAGGAATCGCATTCAAAGCTCTTTCAATATTGCGAGCTGAATCTAGGCATACGATAATCATATCGTCGATGTAGCATTCGATCGAGATTCCTTTTGTAGATATGTCGACAAGGAGTTCTTTGGCATAAGTGAAGGGACCAACTTGGTAGATCGGTGGTGGGATCATAGATGCCAATGAAGATTTCAAAGTGGAAGGGTCCCACGAAGCGTCTTCGACTAAAGCTTGGCTTAAATCGACAACAAATTCTGATAGAAGAGAAAATAGTCCTGCTGCAGGGCTACTTCCAAAAGGTAATCGAAAGAGGATGTATGCGATTGGTCCGATTATTGTTGTGCATAGCAAGGCGTAGTAAAGCCTAACATACATTCTTCGATATGCTGAATCGAAATCGAACTTGCTCAATAAAATTGGAGTGTGTGGATTTTCCACTCTCAGTTGATGGATTTGATATAGAATCCTCATAAGGCAAAAACCGAATTGGACTTCTTCTAACTTGTCTTTGACGACTCTCAAATTGACTGATAAACCGGAGACTCCTGGTTGGGAACAATCATGGGTCATTCGGTCTTTTCTTATCACTGCTCCTGATTCGTCGATGGAGAATTGTTTAGCAACACCGACTGGAGTAACTGCTATACCTGGAATGAGAGTCACTGCTTCGGCTGGGATTGGAAGAGCCCAACCTCTTGTAACTTCTTTGTTGTAGACCAATTTAAGAAATTCTTCTTTCCCGGAAGTAGATTTGTTGTTGCCTTTGCTGATTGCTGCGATAAGGTCATCTCTTGCTAAATCTTCGGAATAATCGAGAGTTTCGTCAAATGGATAACTAGCTCCTTCTGTTGTAATGATAGATAGTTTGCTACCATCCTCGTGAAGATCGAAGAGAGGACTGATGACTGCTGCGTCTCTGAATTCTGTGTTTGGAGATAAACAACTTCCTTTCTCATTTTCTACTGCTTTAGCGACGTCGAAGTTCACACTCTTGAGAACATTCAAGTTATGTTCAGCTGAAGCTGTAGTATTATCGAATTGGAACCGCGATGGGGATGGACCTACGCAAGTACTTTGAAAGGCCGTCCTGATCAGGTTGACTAACTTTGAAGATGATTTATGTTTCTTTCTTGCAGGCTTTGACTCTTTTAGGAGATTAGATATCGGAATTGGAAGAATTCTTTTCTTCTCGTCGGATGGGGAAGGAAGGATCGATTTCTTCTTTTTGATTGGAGGAGTAATGTTTTGATGTTCAATGTTCTTACCTGGTTTTAGTAATGTCATATGATGTGAAGGGTGATGATGAATTAGAAGAAGAAATTATTTGATGATTTCTTATTTAGATTAATTCATTCTATCCCCGAGAAATGAAAATCGTGTTCATGATTGAAGAAAGGAAAGAAATATTTACTCACTTCCGATGTACGTGATTGGAAGCTTGTTCTTGCTGATCCATTCGTTCATATTTGTATCACCTTTCTTGACTCTTGAATGAGAGAAAGTGCAATTCTTCTTTGAACAATTGCCGAAGATGGACTTGATGCACAACTTCTTTCCGTCGAAGGACGGAATAGGAGGATTCATGTCTTTGATCGGTTGAGATCCGAAGAATTCGCCATATGTTCCTTTGTTTGAATCAAGCTGCCAATCTGCAAATTGTTTGGTCACTTTTTCGACTCCTTTAGGTTTCTTGGTGACGGATGCCTTGTCGCTTTTGGATTTGGGGACGTCGAAATCTTTACGTTTCACTGGAGCTAAATTGTAGTCTTTCCCGGACTGAATTTCGCGTGTGATCCAATTGAGGTCTAGACCTGAAGGCAAGGCTTTGGGATCCCATTTAGCTTTGACGGCGAATTGGGTAAAACTGTTGTGAATGACTCTCGTGAGGTAGAGTCCAAAGTTCTTCCCATACAACGTGAACTGGTTTCTCAAACCTTGACGTGAAAGCTTGAATTCATCTGACATTTCGATGGCTTTGGTCACAATGAAAGAGTCTGGTTGAAAGATCGCTCTCAAGAAGATAACGTAGGCTTCGAGTTGTTCGAGGAAATCGGTTTCGTTGCTTGCAATGAAGAATTGGTATTTATCTTTCTTGTGAGTGAAGGCTTGATGTTCTGGCTTGAAGCAAGCAATTGAAAGACCGGCCATATCTTCCGGATCAGTCGCCATTCTGTTGTCGCAAGTAATCTTGTTGCAAAGAAAGTTCTTGACTAGTATTTCTTGAGGGGCGTCTATCGTCCTCGTGGCGCCGTAGAGGTCCATCATTTTCCATTTGAGGGAGTGACTGACGTCATGAAAGGATGTCATTTTGATTGCATCTGCGAGAGAAGGAGAGAGATCCTTAATAGTTCCGAGTGCCGTTCTACCAATTGTTACGATCCAAAGTTTCGCTTCGTCTGACATTTGAGAGGCGATTGATTTGGTAGTGCTTGAATGGGATGAGCTTGCGATTAGTTTCAAAAGATCGCTTCCTGTACAAGAGAAGGTGCCTTTCTGATCTTCGAAGTTTACAGTTGCAACTGACTTGGCTTCGGGGTCAACTACTACTGAATCGGGGACTTGGGAAGTTTCATCTGGATCTAGGTCGATTGGAGCCTGACCTGTGCCAATGATAGGGATTGTGGAGTCATCATCTTCATTGACAGAAGATTTTGAAGACGCGGATGAAGATTCATTGTTTGCTGACTTCGATGTGACTTTAGGGATTGTGAAGTCTGAGCTGTTGTAAGCAATGATACTTGACTTTACCTTGTTGATGGTAGACTTGAACTGTTTCTCAACTTGGTTGATGAAGTCTCCATCGATTGCATTGGGAGTGGATGCAGTACCTTCCGTAGAATCCTTGATCAATTGAGAAAGGAAACCGTAAAGTCTAAAGAACCAAGGAGATTTGGCTAAGGTTTCATCCCTTTTAGCAATCTCTGTATAGTGGAAGAGAACGTCGAGAGCTAGAGTTGAGTCTTTGCCAGGTCTGAATAGAACTGAGATAAAGGATTTATCGACGAGGATGCAAGATTGTCCTTGAAACTGATTATCCTCGTCATCATTGTGGTCGGTAAAGGCTTGCTTGAGTTTAGCGAGAGTATCGAGTTTCAAAATTTCATTGAGAGCGGGAACATCGATAGTTTGTTCATGATTGGAGATAACTTTCATTTTCAAGATTGAGGCTGAAGTTTTGCTTTTGAAGGCGGCTGCGAAAGATGGTTTTCCTTTTCCTTCTTCATGGGTGAAGAGGTCAGGGATGACGAGGACGGAGCCTTGGAAGGCAACTAGGAGATATGGCTTGTTTGGAAGCAAAGGATCTTCTAGTTTGGCCTGGATACTAGCGATTGAAGTGTAGTCGACGAAATTATCAACGGAATTCTCAGCGAATCTGTCTAGAAGACTGTAGTCAGATGAGTTGAGAACTTCTAAAGAAATATTGCGGAAGGTTTCTTCGGGAGTGAATTGGAATTTAGTCATTGTATATTGTTATCCGATGAATAATGAAGGATGAGAATAAATGACGAAATGGAATCGATGGAAAAAGAGTGCCACCGAAGAATGAGGTACTGTCCCTGGACGGACCGATTTGACACCAAGAATTCTTTGAGAAATTCTTTTCTTCTGAAATGTTTCATCGCATTCCATTGTTAATAGGCCTCAATGAATTTATATTACTTAAGGAAAACAATTGTTGAATAGAAACAAAGGATTGGATTCGTATAAATGAAAATAATTCGATATTGTGAAGAGAATGAGTACGAACGATAATCGATATAAAGACTATAAAAAGACATTGTAAAGATAGCGCAGGTGTTTTCAGACTGACAACTCTTGTGAAATGAGTATAATCCCGTCAAATAATTGTGAAATATTTATATGACTAGAACTCACGTGTGATCGAAATATTAATTGAAAATTTCGAGGGAAAGCAGAGCCGTCGTATGAACGGATTGCTAATCGATATGTTTGAAAAGACAGAGCCGTCGTATGAACGGGTTATCGATTATAATTTCGAGACAGAGCCGTCGCATGATCGGATTATCGTGGTGTTTTAAGAGAAGCAGAGCCGTCGTATGAACGGGTTACTAATCGATGATTTGAAAGACAGAGCCGTCGCATGATCGGATTATCAGACGAGTTTTCGAGACAGAGCCGTCGCATGATCGGATTGTCAAGAGATTTAAAAGAAAAGCAGAGCCGTCGATTGATCGGGTTACTAATCAGTGTTTTGAAAGACAGAGCCGTCGCATGAGCGGAATATCAATCGATTGAAAGGTATTTTGACTTTAATGGACGTAAAAGACCAGTCGAAAATGGTTGGGTAACAATTAACAGTTGACTGTTATTCATTAACTTAATAGGATATTAAACAAAAAGGAGGTGAATCACCATTGTCTATCGCATCCATTCGAAGCATCGATCGAAAGATCATAGCAAAGAATGAGGATGGAATGAGAATCTCTGAGAGATCTCTCTCGCGACTGAAAAGGGAACTGGGACTGAAATGTAAAACATTCATTTCCAAACTTCAGTCGAATCATAACCTATTCTTCCGTCACTGTTCATCAGATACTGCGCGAAAGGAAATATTCAAAATAACTTTCTTGAGCTTCTGGAACTGACTGATGATTTCGCCAATCTTTTGAATATCGGAAGAATCGTTTCTATAATCGTTTCTTCGAGGAGGCATCTGACAAGTGTAATGTAATTTCAATACCTCAATGGGGCTGTGCACAAAATTTTGTAGCATTGGCATGTAGAATTCAGTTCGAGTTGTTGTAATGTTCAATCTTTGCAGCTTGGGTGCATGGTGAGGAATGGTTGCTGCAACATAACGTTGCAAAGTGTCAATGCTAGCAGTTTTACGCTCGCGAAAGAAGTTGTGAGGAAATCCGCCCTGAAACGCATTCTCTGACTGTAATCTCACTTTCCGGCGCGAGATGAAAAATTAACACGAACACACACCATTTTAGAATCTAATTACATAAAACGCAAAACAACAAACCAACCACACAGTCTTGTCCACAATACAAACATTAGTAATACTGCTGATTGAGAAAAGTGCAACTGGACAAGAACAAAGAAAAATAGGACGAAAAAGAAAATAAAAAGAGCTCATAACCATATACATGATGAACCATAACACCGACAACAGAGAAGACGAGGAGGTAGGGGAAACAGCTAATAAGCTTGCATGGCTTGAAGAGAAACTAGCAGGAAAATGGACATAGAGGAGAGAAATTCCATTAAAGCAAGCATACTTCTGGAACAAACAGAGCATAAGCAGGCATTAATTTAAGATGCTGCTAACGCAAGGGCAAGAGCAAAAGATGCTGATGGCGATACCGACATGATCAGCAAAAGAGTTGCAGAAGTTGTGATCTTGGATAGTGATCACGTCATGAGCACCGACAATAACAAAAGGAGAAATAAAGATGAGACCGAGATGACAGATAATGAGAAAAAAAGTAAGGCAGACGAAGAAGGATGGGCGATATCTCCAAAGGGAGGATGCAACGGAAATGGAGGAGTCCAAGGAAGAGGAAGAGGAAGAGGAAGAGGAAGAGGAAGAGGAAGAGGAAGAGGAAGAGGAAGAGGAAGAGGAAGAGGAAGAGGAAGAGGAAGAGGAAGAGGAAGAGGAAATGGAGGCGATGAGGCTAGGATAGAGAATTCCACCAAACTGAGTGATTATTTGCCGAAAACACCGACTAAAGAGGCAAAGAAGAACAACGTAACACAATCGCAAAACACTGACGAAGGAAACAGTCAAGAAAGATCAAACACACCACAGAAAACAGCCACATCAGCGATCAAGAATCCATACACAAAGACCAACAGCGCATTGAATTTTGCTGCAGCAGCCAAAAGTAAAATCGGTCAGGCATTGAAGACGACCAACAAGGTTAGAATCCGATTCTCCTTCAGGGGCAACCAGAGCGATCCGTCGGAGAATGGCTTCGGTGAAGAGATCAAGAGAGTGTTGACAGAATTCAGCAGAATAATGAAAGATGTCAACAACGCGAGTAAGATTCTCACTTGGGAAAGCCAAGAGGAAGCTGAATTAGGTATTGGAAAACAAGACATTGGGCTACTCAGCCCCACAGGAGCGAGCGACTATTTAGATGAACCACAATATATCAAAACCTTTGGAACGCGCAAAAACAGCAGAATCGGAATCAGAGTAGCAACTAACATGGGGCTAAGGGAATTCGTAGAGACGTGGAATAGCTTGAAGCCAAGAGGACAAGGAGATTGGATGAGTGTAAATCCGGCAGAAATGCAAACCTCAGCAACAGCATTTGCAGTAGGTTTTCTACAAGGATCTTTTGAGAAAAAAGTCATAACGACAATCAACAAAAACTTGCAGAACGAGATAAAATGCAAAGCGGAAGTCTCCTGGCAGTACATGAAGCAAACAGGTATCACCGACCAACTATGGGACGAAGCGAATGAGTACACAGAAAAGAAAGTGGGGAAAATAGCACAACAGTTCAACAGAATCAAATTCTCCATGGGACCGTCAGCGTTGATTGTCTACGTAGCAAACAAGAGCGATGTAAAAACAACACGGAAATTGCTAATCACAGTATATGGAAAGGAATTTGAGGATAAATGGCCACAGTGGAGTGATGGATCTAGAATGAAGTTTGTACCTCTTATAGGAGGTGAAATCCAAAATGAGAAAGCAAGAGAACAAGTCACAACAAGAATCAAATGACAGATCCACTCGAAAGCAAATGAAGTGACATTGGAACTCCCTCTACATGATATTCACGACACAAAAAGCTACCTGAATAATCAAAGCATGGAACAGGTATTACTTGGAACTATGACGAGAGCAGACAAAAACCTGCCACTGATCAAACACGTGACACACAAGTACACCAGAAACCTTGCAGAAACAAAATATCAAGTAACGGTATATAAGGCAATGGAAGAAGAAGCAGTGCAACGATTAGAGGAGATGAAAGATATGATGCACACGCAGTTTGGGAACGAGGTGTTTGCGCATTTTGAAAATAAACACAAAGGACTACTCAGATCACACTCCAAGAGGAGAGACAACAGATCCGATGACTATGACGAAGAAACTGAAAATTGGCTAGCAGATGTGCATACAACAGACAAAGAAGGAGTGTGTTCACCTTAGAGATGATTAAAGGAACGGATAGTACAATTCATGAGGAAAACACTACCAAGAAATCTGACGACTCAGACTCTGCCGAAAGTGCTACCACGGCAGGATCGGCTTCCACGGGAGTCTCAGATTACTCTACCACATCGGCAATATCCTGGATGAATCAACCAGAGTCGAAATGTAGTACTGAATGGAGAGAAGGATTGAGAGTACAGAAAAAACTGGATAAAGCGCAATTCACATCATCAGAACTGGCAGAGTGGAAGAGAGAGAATAAAGTCAAGATGGAGATTCTAACCAAGGCCAATGAAGGCAACGTGTATACTGCAACGAAACAAGCAATAATTTGTATGACAATTGAAAGGAAGAGGTATCGCGAGGCCCAACAAAGAGTAAACCCAAACACCGGGACAGCTGCGGCTGAGTCTCCCGGACAAAAAAATTAGATCAATATCAGAGACATCAGTGAAGGACGGCTCACTGGGGTCGAGAATGTGGAGATGAAGGAAACGCGGAGCAACGCATAAAGAATGGAATGAGAGAAAACAAAACAGCAATGACTGGAGGATACTAGTGGGGATCATCAATACATTTCCCAGAGAAAACAACGGGGAAAATAAAGCGAAGCTAGACTCGTTTAAGCACTTAGTAATATCAAGTGAGTGTGACCTACTGGTATTGTCTGAACACAACACAAATTTACTGAAGACAAGGGGACGAGATAGACCAGATAATGTAATGAAAAACTGGTGGCAGAACACAATCAGCAGATTTGAATGGTTGAAATCCACATCGGAGTCAATGTTTGAGCAAGGAGGAACGGCGATAGTAACGCACTCCAGAAGCTCCGCCCACACAATTGCATCAGGAGGAGACTCGAGGAAAATGGGAAGATGGAATTGGGTAACATTAAGAGGAAAAGACCAAATAATGACCACGACGATCATCTCAATATACAGACCAAGAGCTGGTCAGGCAACATCACACCGCCAACTAGGTAGATTGCAAGGCAAAATGGATGGAGATATCAGAGAAATACAGCCTCAACAGATGTGGAAGAAAGATCTAGCAGAATTTATAAGAGAAAAGAAAACGGCTAGACATGAAGTAATCGTGGCAGGAGATTTCAACGACGACCTCAACGATGAGCGAGGAACAATACAACAGTTCATGGCAGAATTGGGTCTACGAAATCTAATCAAAGAGACCAATGGACCAGGCCCCAACACATACAGCAGAGGCAAAACTTCCGTAGATGGAGCATATGGAATGCCTAGAATCAAACTGAAACAAGGAGGTTACAGCTCGTTTGACAAATCTTCAAGCAACCATAGATTCTTCTACCTGGATATCACTGAAAATGACCTAGTAGGAATAGGACGAGAGGACAGACCACCACCAATGTTGAGGAAAGCAACATCGAAGATCCCGTCAGTGAAGAGACAATTTAATGAGCTGCTGGAAACAGAAGTGAAACGGCACAAATTGAAAGAAAAAAATGGAGGCGATTTTTGAACATGCGCAGAATATGAAGGAACTGACAGAAGACATGAAAGTTCAATATGAAAAGATAGAAGAACGAATACAAAGAGCCATTAAAGAAACAGACAAAAACTGCAGAATATACAAACAAAAGCAAGTACTGTTCTCCACCAAGCAGAAAAGACTAATGGGAGCAATGATAAGGGTCCTCCAAATGGCGCGATTAAACTTTCTAATGACAGGATCAAGAAACCGACTACGAGCGCGAGTAGTTAGCAGAATGGCCAACAAGTACAAATACGAAGGGCTCCTGGTATATACAACAAGGGAAGAATATGACAAAAAGATTAAAGAAGCAGCTAAGGCGTATGACGAATTCAGACCCAAAGCACAGAAATTCAGGGAAACCTACCTAGCACAATTAGCAGAAGAAATGGCAGCAGAAGATGGGAAAGAGATCAGCCACCACTTGATACAGCTGATTAATAGGGAAAAGATAAGGAACCACTATCACAGG
>Ga0209712_10004290_pt1 | contig 11382 bp, 10 predicted proteins | sample ArcOceMetagenome_FD_187443 | JGI IMG/M metagenome (GOLD analysis project Ga0209712, IMG submission 187443) | Marine eukaryotic phytoplankton communities from Arctic Ocean - Arctic Ocean - Greenland ARC118M Metagenome (SPAdes) (version 2) | ecosystem: Environmental > Aquatic > Marine > Oceanic...
CAGCAATTGAAGTTGCAATTGTTTCAAAACGATCTGCAATGGTTATAACAGCATCTGGTTGTAACTTATAAAACACATTCGAGAGTTCCATTACTCCTAAACCTGTAGTTTTTGCCATTGCCGTTGGGTTTTCTCCTTCAAGGATCATAAATACTTTTTCAGCTATTTCAAAACCGTCCTTTTCTATAAAATCAACTGCATTTCCATATCTACCTAGTAATGCAGAACCTGCAATTACTAATTGCAATTCCAATTTAGGGTGATTTTTAATGGCTGTAAGTACTGTTTTTACACGGCTATAAGATGGCCTTGCAGTAACAACTACACATATTTTTCTAGGGGTCATATTTTTATTATTTAAAATCTGAATAATTTAAAAAATTCCATTGTTTGATGTTAGATGTTAATTTTTTTCCTAAGATACTCTCATATTCATTTGCAGGGATACCATACCCTTTTGGTTTTTTGGTTTCCAAATCCTCAAAAGTTATACAATGTCCTTTTGGAAGGTTACTATTTACTGCCAATGACTTTTCAAAAATACTTTTCAATTCTAAATAGTTTGAATTATCACTTTTATCTATGGGATGCTGTAATGCAACAGCAATGTTATTAACTGCTTTTACCAATTGAGTTGTTTCTTGCAATGTTAAAGAAGATTTTGCATCAGGCCCAAACATTTCTTTATCAAATACTACATGAAATTCTATAATTTCTGCCCCTAAAGTGACCGCTGCAATACTACTTTCTATGGAAGCAGAATGGTCTGAAAAACCAATAGGAACAGTATATCTTTCTTTTAACTCTTGAATCACATTCAAGCCAAACTGTGTTGGTTTAGTTGGATAAGAAGTTGTGCACTGTAATATTGAATAAGTAACCTTTTTTTCTTTTAAAAATTGTACAGTAGCATCTAATTCTTCAAAAGAACTCATTCCTGATGATACAATTACAGGTTTTCCTGTCAGTGCTATTTTTTCTAATAGGACCAAATTATTTACCTCTCCAGAACCAATTTTATATCTTTCTACCCCTACTTTTTCTAATAAATCTACAGCAGCATTGCTAAAAGGAGAACTCATAAATTCAAGACCTACTTCATCGCAGTGTTTTTTTAAATTTTTCCATTGTTCTAGCGAAAACTCCATACGTTTCCAATATTCGATGCGCGTAGCATCTTGTTTAGAAAATTGTACTCGAAAAGGTTCGTGAATACTACTTTCTGCTTCAGCAATATGGGTTTGAAACTTTATGGCATTACAACCAGTTTTAGCAACAGCATCTATGTATGCATGTGCCATTCCTAAACTCCCATCGTGTGCTTGCGCTATTTCGGCTATGATAAATGTCATGATATTTTTTCTATAAATGTTTTCAATTTTTCAACGTTACTATTACAGGTGAATTTTTCAATAAAAGTTTCTTTTCCTGCTTTGCTCAACTCATATATTCTGTTTTTATGTTTAATTATATTAATAATATTTAATGTCATTTCATCAAGTGTATTACATAATATTGCGTTTTGTTTATCTTTTATCTCAGGAAACGCTTTCACAGATTCATTAGTTGCAACTAAAACTTGCTCATAATTTAAAACCAATGGTAGTCTTGTTCTTGTACCCGTGTTATACTCCCATGGAATTATATGAATATCTTGAGGATGCATTACTTCTAATAAGTCTTTTACAAAACCTAAACATTCAATATTTGAATCGTTGAGCTTTTCTAACAAAGTATTTGATGCTTGTTTTAAGCTACCGATAACAATTAATTTAATGCTTGGGTGTTTCTTCTTAACTTTACCCCAACAAACGTCTAAAAAACGCTCTAAGCCTAAGCGATTTGCGGTTGTTCCCATACCACCTAAATGAATAATATTTGGAATTGAATTTGGTAAAAGTTTTGGCGTTACCTCTTTATAAGTTGTAGGAATATATAATGCTTTCTTTTTTGAAATTTGTATTATTTCTTTAGTTTCTGTAACTGACCCAGAGATACAACCTTCTACTCCTTTTACTAATTTAAATTCAACTCTTTTCTTTTGAAATGTGTGAAACCTACCAAAGAAAGTTCTTTTTGATCGAAGCTTAGCCAGTTTATATTCCCAATCGTGATGTGCATAAATAACAGGGATTTTTAATTTCGAATACCAAGCTAATAAGCCTGTCCATCTCCATTCAGACCACACAATGTCAACTGATTTTTTAAGAACTAATTCATTTAAAAAAAATATGTTCTTTCGATTTAAAAAATAATATTCAAAAATTTCTGGAGAAATAATAGCATCAATAATTCTAGCTATTCCTTTTTTGGGAAGTTCAACTTCTGGCTTAAATGGAATAATCGCATCAACCATATGTTGAATCTCGAGATAATCTTCTTTTTTATATGATATAGAATTTGACCATTCTACAGCTAGCAATTGTATTTTAAAACCTGCTTTGTGTAAAATTTCTAAATGACTATAATATACAGAAGCACCTCCATTTTCATTAGATGAAATAGTTCCTGTATTTACTATAAAAAGAATGTTTTTAGACATCAGCTTCTATCTGTTTATATGCTTTCAAAACTTCTTTTTTAATTAAGTTATGATCGAGTTTTTTTGCTATTTCTTGGTTTATACTAAAAGCATTTTTTAACAACTCATCGTTGATTAGTGCTTTTTTTATCTGTTTTGCTATTTCTTTACTATCTTCTGGGTTTTTTATTAACAGCCCGTTTTTATTGTGAACAATATAATCTTCTGATGCTCCTCCTGGGTTTGATTGGATTGGAAACGCTCCACAAATAATAGCTTCTAGTAATGTGTTAGGAACCCCATCTGAAATATTATTGCCTATAGCAATTTTTGCTTGCCCAAATTTCTCTAGTAATTCAGAATGTGTTAATTGATTATAACGAGAGGAGTATTCTATATTTAAGTTATATTTTTCATTAAACTCAAATATTTTTTCAATAACAATTTTATGAGCAGAATATATATATATATCAATGCTTTTAATGTCATCAATTATAAACTCTAAGGCTTTTAAAACACTTAATGCTCTACCAAACTTATGTTCGTATCCTTTTATAATTATTAATTTCCTTTCCTTTAATGGTTTAGAATGTGTTTTATATTTATTGATTTTATAACCTCCTCCTCCAGGAAATTTAGTTCCAAGAACTTTTGTAGTATTATTTATCGATTTTATTAACTTTTTATCTCTCTCACATTCTAAAAAACAATAGTCCAAGAGGGCTATAACTTCATTAATTTTAAATTTATGAGCATCTAAATCCTTATAAAAAAAAACATCATTACCCCAACAAGAATATGCCCATTTAAAATGTATTTTCTTTCTAACTTTAATCAATGGGTAACTTTCAGATTGCATCTCTAAAGAATGCACTAAATCTGGTTTGATTTGTTTTATCAATTCTTTTAATTTTTCTGAAGCAGTTACTTTTAAAAATGGTTCAATTTTACTAAATAGAAAGGGGAAATTCTTTTCTAACCAAAATTCACCCTTTATATAGGTTAGTTTTCGCTGACTCCAATTATCTGTATATTTAGTCCATTTTAAATCTTCATGTATCGGCATATCTAAACAATCAAACACAAAAATGTCATGACCGGCATCTTTTAGTTGATTGATCCATCTTGCTGAATGGATGTATTGCATACAAACGAAAAGTATTTTCATTTAAAAGTGATTTATTTAATTGCTTATATATAATAAGACTTGTACCATTCAATAAATTTCTTGACTCCTTCTTCTATGGTTGTTTTCGGGTGATAGTTATAATCTGACATCATCTGATCAATATTAGCCCACGTTTTTTTAACATCACCTGGTTGCATTGGCATTAACTTCTTTGTCCCTTCTTTGTTTAAATTCTTTTCAATTTCACTGATGAAATCTAAAAGTTTTACAGATTTATTATTTCCAATATTATATAATTTATAAAACTCTTCTCTTTCTTTCACATTTGAATTTAGAACCAACGATAAACCATTTACAATATCATCTATATATGTAAAATCTCTTTCTAAATTTCCATTATTAAATACTTTGATCTCTTCGTCTTTAACAATCGCATTTGTAAATAAAAACATTGCCATATCTGGTCTTCCCCATGGTCCGTAAACTGTAAAGAAACGTAAACCCGTGGTTTTCATTTGAAACAAATGGCTGTATGTATGTGCAATTAATTCGTTACTCTTTTTCGTTGCTGCATATAGACTAACTGGGCTATCAACATTTTGAGAGGTAGAAAAAGGAATGTTTTCAGTTAACCCATAAACACTTGAACTACTAGCATATATAAAGTGTTCAATGGAATGCATTTTTGCACATTCTATAATATTAGAAAAACCTACAATATTACTGTCTATATAAATACTTGGGTTTTCAATACTATATCTAACTCCAGCTTGAGCAGCTAAATTAATTACATGTGTAAATTGATGTTTATCAAATAACTTCGGCAACTCTTCTCTGTTTTGCAAATCCATCTTAACGAACCGAAAACAATCATATAAAGTACTTTCAACTTCTTGATTATAAACACTCGCTTTTTCTTTCTCAATTCCTAACTCCTTCAATCTTGAATACTTCAGATTAATATCATAGTATGCATTGATATTATCTAACCCAAGAACAAAAACACCTTGTTTTACCAGCATTTCACAAAGATGAAACCCAATAAAACCTGCAGCTCCTGTAACTAATATTTTCTTCATTTCTAAGTTCATTTACTCTAAAATTCTTTCAACCACTTCTCTAAAAAATAGAGTTGATACTTTGCTCCTGGGTTTTGTCGTACTCCATTTTTAATAGACTCATTTACTTTATCAAAATCTAAATATTGATACAATTCTGATTGTTTGTTATTTAGTATACCTTTAAAGTTATTTCCAAGTTCTGTTTTATCTGAAAACCAATCTTTCAAAGGAACCGAAAAACCTTGCTTCTTTCTTTTAACAAAGTCTTCTCCAAATCTTTTCGCAGCTATAGAATTCAAAATCATTTTCTTATTCCAAGAACCATTTTTATTTCTTCCTAACTTATATTTTGATGGTATTGTGGCCATCAAATTAACAATTTCTTTATCAATTAATGGTGTTCTTACCTCCAAACTATTCATCATAGAGGCAATATCTACTTTTGTTAAGATATCGCTATGTATATAAGTTTTATAGTCTAAATAACTTGCTGTTGAATATAAATCATATCCTCTAGATTTTGCTTTGTCATACCAATTCTTAAAAACTCCAGATTCTAAATCAACTCCTTTTAAAACATCTTCGCTTAAAAGGGTTGATACTTTTTTATTGTCATAATAACCGACCAGCTTTATCCAATCATTTAAATCCGGTTTTCTTGGTGTTGTTGAATAGGTAATTCCTACTTGTTTAAGAGCTGTCTTTATTTGATTCTTATAATGATGTTTTGGAGGACTCGGTGCCGCTATTTTTAAGAAATTTTGATAACTATAATATCCGCCGAAAGCTTCATCTCCTCCATCTCCTGAAAGAACTACTGGCAAATGTTCCCTTATTTTTTTAGAAATATAATACGTTGGTATCGCTGAGCTGTCTGCGAAAGGTTCTCCATAATGCTTAATCAATTTTGGCAAGATAGCTTCTACATCACTCATGTCAACATATTCTATATGATGTTTTAAATCATACTGATTGGCTACGTCTTTAGCGTAAGGAACTTCATCAAATTGTTTATTTTGAAATCCCATGGTAAAAGCATCAACATTTTTTCCTTTTTGAGCAAGTGAACTCGCAACCAAACTAGAATCTATTCCTCCTGATAAAAATGTACCGTAAGGAACATCAGCTATCTTATGATAATTCACCGAGTCATCAATTGCTTTTTCTGTAACATCTACCCAGTGTTCATAGGATAACTTCTTGTTGGGAGTGAAATCAATATCGTAATATTCTTTGTGCTCTATAATCTTTCCTTCAAAATTTACTCTCAGGTAATTTCCAGGTTCTAATTTGTGGAGATTATTATAAATAGTTAATGGAGCTGGTATGTATCCTAATTTTAAATATTCTGCTAAAGCTTGTGAGTTGATTTGTTTTTTAAACTGACTGTGTTCTGGAAATTGTTGAATTTCAGAACCAAACATAAAATACTCTTTAGTCGTATAATAGATTAATGGTTTGATTCCAAAGTGATCTCTTGCTATAAAAACTTCTTTTTTATGATTGTCTACGATGGCAAAAGCAAACATCCCTCTAAATCTCTCTACGCATTGTACTCCCCAATGTTCATATGCTTTTAAAACAACTTCCGTATCTCCTTCTGTTCTAAATGAATATCCTGCTTTTTGAAGTTCATTTTTTAATTCTATAAAATTATAAATTTCTCCATTATAGGTAATGGTAAAAGTTTCTTCTTCAATAGACATTGGTTGTGGACTTCCTTCTAAATCTATGATAGACAATCTTCTATGACCTAATCCAATATTATTGTTCGACCAATATCCAGAACCATCTGGTCCACGATGTGCGATAATATTAGTAATACTTTCCAATTCTATTTTTGAAACATCGTTGGTTCTGTCACAATTAATTATTCCTGAAATTCCACACATAGATTTATGAATTGATAATCGTTGTTAAACTCTCAATATATTTTTCAATAGAGAAGTTTTTTTCTATTCTATTTTTATTTTTTAGACCAGTACTATTAAATTCCTCTTCATTATTAAGTAAAAATTGCATTTTCTCTGTAAGTTCATCTACTGAATTATTTATAAGATAAGGATATTTATCGCCTAATAGACTCTTACAACCTTCATGGTTTGTACAAATTACTGGAAGATTATAACTCATATATTCCATAATTACATTAGGCATCCCTTCTTTTTTTGACATTAATACTCCGAGATCAAAATAAGGTAATACTTCATTCGCACTAATATTATGCAATAGTGTAACTTTATCTGAAAGTTGATGTTCTTTTATAAAATTAATAACTTCTGAATATGTAGATTCCTCCTCTTCACTTTCATCTATATTACCAGCTAAAACAAGATGGATATCCTTATGGCTTTTTAGAAGTTCATAAAACGAATTAACAACTATTGATTGAAGTTTCTCTTGCCTAAAATGACCAATCATTCCTATAATTTTCTTTCCTTTTATTGAATTTAATTTTGATATACTTTTTTTGGAATTTTTAGTTTTTATTGTCGAAAAATTTGACAAAAAGTAACTTTTTTTCTTATCAATACTAAACTTTGATTCTAATTCTTTTTTACCATCTGGAGAATTTGCAATAAACAACTTTGTTTTCTTAACCGCTAAGGTCTCTATTAAGTCTCCTCTGTAATAATCGGGTCCTCTATGATGCCAAAAGGTAATTTTTGCTCCCGTTGTTTTAAGCAATAAATTTGCAATAATTGATGGAGGGTTCAAATATGGAATAATAATATCGGGTTTGTGTTTCCTTAATTTCAAACCCAATAACATAATTTTAATTCGCCTTTTTATATAATTAAAATTCCCTGCTGCACTAAGAGGATTTTGAACAAAATGCAAGTTTTTGAGTTGTAGCAACTCACATTCTTTAAAGAATAACTTTGGATTTTTGGGTTTTATATAAGAATAGATATATACAGTACAATTATAATTTTTCTGCAAATAATTTGCTAAAAATAAGGCTTGTTTTTCTGCACCACCTAGCGTAAATGATTTTAAAAGTATTATTATATTTTTATTTTTAAAATTAAATTCTTTCATATTATTTAATAGATACAAATGTTTTCTTTCTCAACTTAAAATAACCAGAACCTGATATTTTATAACTCAAAGATGCAATTATAGATGGTGGATTTAAATAAGGAATAATAATATCTGGTTTATGTTGTCTTAATTTAAGTCCAAATAATCCAATTTTTATTCTACGCTTTATATATTTAAACCTTCCTGAAGCACTTAATGGATTAGATACTTGATAAATATTCTTTAAATTATATTTTTTTATTTCATCATAAAATAACTGGGTGCTTTTGGGTATAATTGAATAAATATAAACATTACATTTTAAGTTTTTCTCTAAATGATTCGCTAAAAATAATGCTTGCTTTTCTGCACCACCTAAAACAAAAGATTTTATAATAATTACAATGTTTTTGTTATATAACTTCATTAAATAAGAATTTTCTTAATTTAAAATAACCAGAACCCCTAATTTTATTTAAGGAAAACAAATCAAACATGTAAAAGATATACAAACGGACTAATTTTTTATAATTTATAATATTATAATTAATGCCAAATAAAATAGCTTTATTAAAAAGATGAAATGATTTAAATGGAAGGACGTAATGGAAAATTAAGTAAAGAAACATTTCTTTGAATGCTTTATTCTCTTCATGCTGTGTAGTAAGTGAAAATGTTTTATTTCTATACTTTTTAAGTATATAAAAATATGATTTAATGATATTTAGCCTAAAAGACTTTTCACTATACTTTTCTTTATAGCTTTCATCTACTCTATATAATGTATCTGGTTTACTATCAAAGTCTATTATAAATTTTTTCTGAATCAATAACTTATGAATATGTAAATCAGAATCTTGTAATCTTAACAAATCTTCATCAAACCAATCCTCTTTTTTTACATAGCTATTTATTTTCCATATTGGACAACATATTGAAAACGGTATTCTTGCAGATAAAAACAACAAAAGATAATCTTTAGGATTATAATTGGGAAAATAATTTCCGCAAATTTTACCTAAACCTCTTTCATTAATCTCTTGCATTTTAAATACCCAGAAATCATAATCAGGGTATCTATTGATAAACTTTAGTCTACTTTCTAAACATGTTTCAGTAAATAAGTCATCTGAATCAAAAAAAATGGCATAATCTCCATTAGATTTCTGTAAACCATAATTCCTGCAACTATTAGCTCCTTTTGGTTTACTTTTGGGTCTTTGGAAGTACTGAAAACGATTGTCTTTTTCCGTGTAACTTTGAAGAATAGATTTAGTGGCATCTGTACTACCATCATCTACCACAATACATTCCCAATTTATATAGGTTTGAGCTATTATAGAGTCTAACGTTTCACCAATAAGATTGGCTCTGTTGTAAGCTGGAATAATAATTGAGATTATTTTATTTTTTTCCATTATTAAAACAATATAATCTGTTTTTTTATAATTCTACATATAATGGCTTTTTTACATTTCATTTATTTAAAATATAATCAATATTAATATATTTTGTATCAGGTGACGAAACTATTTTAAGTTTTAATAATTGACATTATCTGTTTAAAGCGATTCAATGCTTTTATATTTTTCTGTTCCCAACAAGCAAACACTTTTATTTCCGACATAAACAGTTTTGTAAATTGGAATTCCTTTTTCTTTAAGAATTGTGACTAATGCATTCGTAGTTTCTTGTTCACCTAGCCTTTGATAATCATCAATTAAAATAATAAATTCGTCATTTTCGTTTGATTTTCTTATTAAATCTACAATATCATACCTGGAAAAATGTTTGCTCCCAAAAGGCCCATCAACAATGTATAAATCATATTTTTGTAAAACAGTGCTTCCTAGTTTTTCATAAGAATTTACTTCATGTTTGTTTACTATCTTCTTTACTAAAGGATGAATAGATACTTTTGAACGACTGGATAGTTGATGTTTTTTATTAAAGCTTTCAAGCCAGTTTTTGTCTTGCTCAATGATATGATGATTTGTATCAAATAATTCATTGTCTAAAAAAGTTGAAATAAATTTACTTGACTCTCCTAAGCCAAATTCTAAAATACTATTAGGTTTATAGTCATTTAATATTCTATTTAAAACATAGAAAAAAGAATAATTACCTGCCCATCTTCCAATATTTAATGGGAGTTTTTCTAACCATTCTTTACCTCGAATACTATCATGATATATGTTTGCCCATTCTAATTCTTTCAAGTGTAATAAATTATTTTTGTGAAGTTTTTGGTTTTCTAAAATAATACGTTTAATCTTCTTATACATTTTAATAATTTAAATTAAATTCCATTAACACTTTACCTTGATTGGTTGGTACACTCTTTCCAATTTTGTAATAATTGCCTTCATATACCTCAAAAGAAAAAGCATTTTGAATATGATCTGCTGTTTCTCCTTCCACTTCAATATAAATTGTGCCATAGTATATACCGTTATTTAGATTACATCGTTGAATTTCAAAATTCATTTTTTTTAAAATTTCATCACCATTTTTGATAGGTTTTAAAACAGTACTAAGCCAAGCTATTCGCTGCCCAATAACATCATCAATTCTAAAATCAAATCTTACATCTTTGAGTATAACATTTGTAGGGTTTTCAAAATGATAATAAAAATTAATATTAGAACCAGAAAATGGAGAAACACTTTCATCATTTCCAAAAACATCGACACTTTTTACTTTTACTCTACCATTTCCTTTTCTATTTTCAATATTAATTAGGTTTTCAGCTTCTAAATTATCTCCCAAATAGTGGGATAGAGAATCCTCTACATCTCCAGTAAAGATAACTCTACCATTTTCTAAAATTACTGTTCGAGTACATAAATTTCGAACAGCTGTCATATCATGACTAACAAAAATAATAGTTCTACCATCTGTATTAGAAATATCTTGCATTTTCCCTATTGCTTTTTTCTGAAACTCTGCATCACCAACAGCTAAGACTTCATCTACCACCAAAATATCTGGTTCTAAAAACGCAGCTACAGCAAATGCCAAACGCACTTTCATACCGCTAGAATACCGTTTTACTGGGGTTTCTACATAACGTTCACAGCCAGAAAATTCAATGATTTCATCTAGTTTACTAGCAATTTCTTTTTTGGTCATTCCTAGAATGGCACCGTTTAAGAAGATATTCTCTTTCCCAGTCATTTCTGGATGAAACCCTGTACCTACTTCTAGTAAGGAAGCAATTCTACCTTTAGATTTTATAGCACCAGTTGTGGGGCCAGTTACTTTAGAAAGTATTTTTAATAAGGTAGATTTACCAGCACCATTTTTACCAATAATACCTAGTATTTCTCCACGTTTTACTTCAAAATTAATATCCTTTAAAGCCCACACATATTCAGAGGTTCCTTTTGTAGATCGATCATTTGATTCACCAATTTTTAAATACGGATCTTCTTTTCCTCTAATTCTAGCTAGAAATCTATTAAAATCATGACTGATCGTTCCTGTACCAACAAGACCTAAACGATATTGTTTGGATAGGTTTTCTACTTTTAATATAACATCATCTTTCATCATTATATGGTATCTATAAATGTTTTTTCTGTCTTATTAAAAATAACAATCCCAAATAGTAATGCCAGAATTGAAGAAACAATAGTGTATAAAAT
>Ga0209712_10004295_pt1 | contig 11374 bp, 5 predicted proteins | sample ArcOceMetagenome_FD_187443 | JGI IMG/M metagenome (GOLD analysis project Ga0209712, IMG submission 187443) | Marine eukaryotic phytoplankton communities from Arctic Ocean - Arctic Ocean - Greenland ARC118M Metagenome (SPAdes) (version 2) | ecosystem: Environmental > Aquatic > Marine > Oceanic...
TTGTATCTGCCTTTGGATATTCTCTCTGGTCAAATAGGAGCTTTCGGGAGCCTCTTTTGTGTGCGGGGGTATTTCAAATAATCGGATCCATTACATATGCCAGTGCGCTCAGATTTCAATCTATATCCATGGCAATGACAGGAAGATTTATTCAAGGATTGGGTGCTCCGTGTGTCATGAATATTCGGCACATTGCTGATACGGTTAGTGCAACCCATAGAACAGCGGTATCTGCCATGTTCACGACGGTCAGTGCTTTTGGAATGAGCCTTGGACCAGGATTAGCTGTGGTGCTGGATTATCTTGATCTTAGATTTGTTATGCCTTTCTGGGGGCCAGTGATTGTGAATGGATCAACAGCACCTGGATATCTCATGTCATCACCACACAAAGTCAAAATATAGTAAGCAAGGTTTGAAACTGTGAGATGTACAAGGGCTGAACCTAAGATCTCTACCGTATACATGATATGGTACAAGCCATCGGTGATGACGGGTAGGGTCGCCCATTCTATTCTCAATCTATATTCTCGATGTCTCGTATCCAAGATATCTTTTCGAAGAACAAATTGACATTCTGAGATAGAGGATCAGGTACTACTAGAGCGAGAACTAACATGGTCGTTCCAGTCCTCGTGATTTTCGCTACTCGTACGCATGATATTTAGAAGCAACGGAAGCTCGTACTACTACAGTTTTCTGCGTGTGTAATGTTGAAGTCTGACGCCGCACAGCCATGATGTACGGACGGAGCTGCGTAAAATTCGATGGATACTAGACGAGTAGTGTGAGCAGTCCAACTTCAAACTGTGGTTGTAAAGGACAATATGCAAAAGTACCCAATGCCGAAACCTGGTTGTTGGGCATCAGTCGTCTTCTTGGTCATCTGACATCTCCGCCATCGATGGGAGAAGCAGGAAGAACTAGTCTTATCAGGAGCATTACTCAGAATCCATTTGATAAGGGCATCATTCTACCCATGCATCGTGACTATCCAAGACAGTGTGTATCGGAATTCACGGCTGCAGAAGATTGCATTTGAAAATGGCGAGAGGATATCATTGGGACCAGGCGATATGTTGATTATTAATAACGGACATCTAGTTCACGGGAGGACTTTCATTTGACCCTCATCCAGAGATGGGAGGAGATAGCAGATTGTTGATCAACCGAACAGTTTTTTAAGTCTGGCATATGTTGGTATGCTACGTTTTAGAATAATACAGTAGAAGAAGAGGGACTCAACTCCTTCTTCCTCTATGCCAGGCAGCTTCAAGCTGTGTGGCTTCCATGGTAAAACTGTCGATTGGGATTCGTACAAATACCGGGACAGGTTTGAATGCAGAAAGGACGGGCGCAGAAAGGCTCCAACAAACGGTGTCAACAAGCCAAGGTTCAAACAAGGTGCACAGAAAGTACTACATTACCTTTCTCTGTTAAGCACTAATGGATTATTTAGGCCGTATCTTGGATCACGGTGAAAACGATGACCATGCCGAGGTCTGACAGCTCGAAAGAGAGAGAGCGGAATGGGGCCGGATTGGGAGGATTCTACCATCAACTCGCAGCACAAATCCGAGAACGATGGGATACTTTTATAAAGTCATTGTGCAATATGTACTCCTGTATCATGGATCAGAATCAAGGACAGTCAAGTCACTGACTGGAAGCACCAATCATCTGCGCAGGTTGCTTCATCGCAAGAGTGGCAAGTCAGACTAAAGCCCATCCTACCTCTATATCTTCTGAAAGCTGACCTGATTATTCTTGAATGTCGTTAGTATCCGTTACCACAATGCACTGCACATTGGAAAGAAAGCGCTTACACCAATCAATAAAAAGGTTGTATCAATCAGCACCACAAGGATCTGTACACGCAGTTCCACGTTTTACTAATCAGTCCATTGACCTTTATGCGCTATGTCATATGTCGTGGTAAATTGCATCAAAGGATGTACGATGTGTTTTTGCAGGTACTGCGAGTATGCGATAAGATTTGTTCGGTAATCGTGCGATCGAATCAAGATCTTTTCCCAGAAGCACTTGGGTTCATATTCATCTTACGTGTACTAGACGATTGAACCTTTACTATTCCAAGAGAGCGGCAATTCAGCTTTACCAAACGAGAATAATTGATACTACGTATACTAACAATCGTTATTGTAATCTTTGAGTTATTATTATTGCTACCCTTGTCTATTTAAGAATTATTACTAGATTTTCCGAAGTGGTTGGCACCTGACTTTCCTATCTCCATTTATATAAAACAAACATTATAATGAACCATCACACATTTAGTAGTTAGTAGTGGCACATAGGCACAACATTTTGGTATTCTTCTAATTCCATTGGAAGCCAATCTCTTCTAAAAGCTCTATTCTGTCTTGTGAGAGATTGTGACTTGTTTTCATTCCCTTTTGGATATTCTTGTAGCGCTTCTCATGTTGTCACACCATCGTCCCAATGATGGGTTACCTGAATACTTTACTGGAATATTGCAGTGTCCAATCATTCAGAATTCCATCATGTATTGATATTATAAACAGGTGGATATTCATATAAGACCGACGTGCTGGATTCTAATTTTCCAAAACATGAAAAGAAACGAACAATCTGCCTCAGAAGAAAAAGAAGAGTTGTATGAATATCGGTATCATACTGTAGCGATAGTGCCTGTCCTCCGCTTGCCACTTGCTTGTCAGCGGTCATGCCGGTGTCATTTATGGGCGAATACTATCTAAAATCTAAATCCAGATAGTACGAGTACGAATGTTCGTCAGAAACAACTGTTATATGTCATGAACCCAAGCAAACTTCGCGCAGTCGAACATTTGGTGAATTTCCACGAAGCAAGAGGTGACAAGATTATTGTATTCAGTGACTTTGATTTTGTACAAACTCTATTGAATTTACTGGGAATCGAATCGATACTTCTGAATTTGAGCTACCTGGTATTGACGCCTCTGGGGATCCTTTTTTTTAAAGATTCGGCGAGCACACGGAGGGTAAATGGACAGCCGCGATGAGTCAGAGGTATAAATTGGTGCTAGCTAGGAGCTAGGTCCATTCGAATCGCCACCATACCTGTTTGATACCACAGCAGACCCAAATGAATTGGCAAACTTTTTTCATCTGAACAAGGCTTGGTATCCAAAACGATGAAAAGGGCCCCAAACCAGGCAATCGAAACGCATGATGTTCAACTCCGGGAACAGCAGCATCTAGTCTATCTGGTAACACCAGCCTGTCAGGAAACAAGGGATCAGCTTGATGGCGACGAAACCTTTACAGTGTGTGCTAACTACAAAACAGTGGCATTGCAAGACAAGACGAGTGTCAAAAGCCTGCACTAAAATCAAAACGCCCTCTAACTTGCAATGTTTGCCTCAAGGATACTAGGTGGGGAAACTTCATGTGAAAGAGAAGATACATCTCCTGTGCAAGTGTTGCGAGAAAATCACTGACGAAGAGGAGAAAATGGTGCAAGAAAGAGGTAATTGGCAACTTTTGTAGGTAGAGAAACTTGTGCAGATTTTCTCTAGAGTAGCTAGTGTGCAGTGATAGTGAAAACTTGGACTTGTCTAGTCATGTTTGCGTGCAAAATAACGAAGTATCATATGAACATGTGATATATTTGTTCTTTCCTTTACCGGGCTTTTACTGTATTATTAATACTATCCTAACCAGCTAAGCGTGTCGCTGAGAACGGACAATCGCCCTCTACAAGTGGGTCTTTATCTGGATTGCTACAGTGCAGGTACGTCAGATGTGATCTGGTTGACTTTCAGACAACCTTCGAAGCGACTACATAGTCTAGACTACAGTAATCATTTCATATAGTCAATCGTACGAGAGGACACCAGTGAAACCACTACAGTACATACAGCAATACAGATTGAAAGGAACAAGAATAAATACTGACATTTATTGAAGGCATACTATGGCTTACTACTAAAGCTGAGATTGATATACGACGAACACGCTTTACGTGACAATCATGAACAAAATCGTATCCAACATCTGCCTTCAACAGACCGCACTTCAACAAAGCCAGCCACGCCCCATGCAAGCAAAGCAAGAATGAAGATATACTATAAAACTTCTACACGGCGTACTTATAGAATATCAATTCATGCCCAGCAACTATCGCCACCACCATCATTAAGTTCTCATAAATGGCACCCCAGAAGGATACTGCTACCAAATTCGAATCCGCGCATGTAACCCCCCACCTTGTCCCCTTCCACCAAATGTAATAGAAAGGTGTGCTTCTGAACCTCTGAACCATTGGGAAGAGACAAATTTTGGGAGAGGTGGTGTAAGTACGAAAAGATTGTTGGTGTTGGTGTTGGTGCGGTTGCGGTAGATGCAGTGTGTGACCGAGTTGATGCATTTGCTCTTTCATGGAGGACACTTCGGAGGGTCCTGCGAATAATTTCAAAAGGAGGAAGCCGTTATCATCAAAGAATTGACATTGCTCGGATGGATAGCAATCTTTGTTATTGGACGATTTTCCACCGTTTTTGTTACGGAATCATTTGTTTGAACATCAAGGCCGTGTCCCTCTCGACCTATTCTGGATACACGACCATTTAAATACATTATTTCTGTTGGATAACGTTTTGCGATGACATCTTGCAGCATTGATGACTTCCTGGAAGTCTGGCGAATTACATTTTCTACAAAATCTGCTAGAGCCGTATGTATAGTTCAAGCTCTTTCTCGCCTCTTTGCTCGTGCAATTATTCGCTTCCATTTCGGCCAAGGCAACATCAGAGACTTCTCGAATGATCTTGTACAAGAACAATTGACGTTGATAATCAATAGCAACAGCAACGTTTCCTATAGTATCGTCGTAACGTGGCCTCTCTATTTGCCTTGACAGTAAGTTTCCATTTGTACAGTCATGCAATGCAGTAAGAGGGTTGATGGCACAATTAGCAGCAAGTTGCTTCCAGTTCATAATGTGCATTTTTTTGATGACATTGTGGAAACTTTCAATCCAGCTGCTTCACATGCGTTCTTCAATGCACTCTGTATTGAATCTGAATGATTGCTATTGCTATTGGCGTTATCTTCGAGGAAATTTTGACCTTGTCCTGTATGCACCACTTTGAACGCAAGTGCATCACCGTGCCTACACGTACTCCCTTTGTATTGCATGTCGTTTCCACGCATCGCTCCGTGTGTACTGGAAGCAAAAATAATATTTACTTTCCCTTCCATCCCATTTTCTTTCAAGCTTGTTTTGATTTTTTCATCGACTACACCTAGACTTCCATTCATCATGACCACCAAATTTACCTGAGAAATGAATCTCTTGTAAACAGATACGATTGCTTTCACAGCATCTGGGGCTTTGACAGTTAGTAAGATGTTTTTAATGTCTTGTTGTTCCGAATCATTAATAGTAGTAGTACAGTTGTTGTCAATGATCTCACATGGAATGTCTTGGAAATGCTAATATCCGTTGATGTCTTCAACAAGCTCTACAAAGGCAAACTTTTGTCTTCTTTTCCTTCCGTTTGTGTTGAAGATAGTCCACTGCACGATATATCTTTGTCCAAAGCATGATTGTTGTTGTAGAAATTGACCTTGTTATCATGGATCATGGCGGCTCTTTAAAAGTAGGCAGACGGACAGCTTCTTACTACTAGTAGTAGCCGCATCGAACTGGCGTACAGAAGGCCGATCGATCCTCCACCAAGAACGTGAAGAGTCATGGAGAAGGAAGGATCTTCTTATTCTTTAAAGTCTAATCTTTGATTAGATACTCATTCAGCTGTTCCTTGCATCTTGTATGTGATGTATGTGTTCTACCTTCACGCAATATAAAACCTCCGCTGGTGTACCTTTCTTGATTCGGTGGCCTGGCAAGATACCTGCAGGAAAGCACATCGAGATGAGTGACATACTACAGCAGTACTACTGTAGCATCAGTAGTAGCGGCTGTGTTGGTAATATTATGATTTATGATACTACACGTGCGTGAGCCATGAGCCATGAGCCATGAGCCGTGAGCCGTGAGCCGTGAGATGCTAAATCTTGGAGGGTTTTGTCAGTGCTGCAACGATGGTAACACCTGGTGCAAGAAAAAGAAGAGTTGTATGAATATCGGTACCAGGTACTACTGTAGCGATAGTGCTTGTCCTCCACTTTGAACTTGCTCGTCAGCGGTCAGTCACGCCGGTGTCATTTTTTATGGGCGAATGCTCGCTGAGGTGAATGAAAAATGAGAAGGAATTTTGCCCGCCATATTTTTGATGAATCCCAACCCAACATGTTCGAATGTAACAGCTAGTTCAGGACCACGAATAAGTTTTGTGCAAAAATTGAAATACTGTTGTATCAAGTATCAACATCAATATCGATACGTTTGTTCATTGATCAGCATCCACAAACAGGATACCAAGTAGTAACCAAAGACCAAAATGGCAAAGTCCAAAAAGAATTCCAAAAAGCCAAAAGCCGAAGAGGAAGCTTCCGACGATGACGGAAACATCCAAGATGAGCGTTTCCAAAAAGCCCAGACCCATCCCCAATTCCAAAAACTGCACACAAGAAGAAAACAAGAAGATGGCGGTGAGCAGGATGGAAACCTCATTCAAGAGAAAGTCAAACATGAGGAGGGAGATGTGGAGCTGGAGGCAGATGATCGTTTCAAGGCCATGCTGACCGATTCGAGGTTTGCTCTAGGTGGTGATGTGGGGTTGGCAGAGGGTGGAATTGACAAGTATGGTAGGAAGCAGAAGAAGAAGAAGGATAAGAAGAAGAAGGTATTGGTAGATGAGGAGGGAGAAGATCCTGCCACTTCCGGGACAGATGATGATGACGATGATGACGACGATGACGGCAGCGAGAGTGGGAGTGACAATGATGGCGAAAAGGATGGAAATGAAGATCCAGCATCACGCATTGCATTCCTTACAGCGCTCTCCCGAGGAGAAATTGATGTATCATCTTCTGAGGACGAATCATCTTCCGGTGAAGACGACGATCGTAATCATTCTTCCGATGATGATAGTACCGGCTCTGGCCCGGAAGATGAACTCGACCCATCTACGAAATATGATTCAATCGATCTTGAGCCGGAAATTATGTTTGAGGAATCAAAGTTTTTGGCAGTTTGTAACATGGATTGGGGTTCGGTAAGGGCAGTTGATCTGTTTGCCATTACGTCTAGTTTTGCTCCGCCTGGATCTGTCAAGTATGTCAGGGTCTATCCCAGTGATTTTGGAATGGAGAGAATGAACAATGATGTCACTCTTGGACCTCAAGGTATTTGGAAAAAGAAGGACACAAATGCTGGTTCTGATGACGATAGTGATAGCGAGGACGAAAGCTTAGATGAGAATGCTAAAGAATCGGAGATTGACAAGGAAGAGAATGATCCTTCCGAATCAGATGATGACAACTCATCCTCCGACAAGGACGAAGGAAGCGAGGAGGAAGAGGACGAAGACTCGATCGACGAGGAAGAGCTGCTCAAAGAAACTTACAAGCATTTCGATTCGAATCCCAACGATGGAACAAATAACGACGACTTTGACGCAGAGAAATTGCGTGCATACGAAACATCCAAGATGAAATATTTTTTTGCCGTTGTTGAATTCACCTCGCCAGGGGCTGCAGATGCTGCGTATAAGGAACTCGACGATATGGAGATTGGTCATTCGTCTACCAATATTGACTTGCGTGCGATTCCAGAAACCGATGTGGATGGTGTCGTTGGAGGTAGAACATTGAGAGACCAAGCTTTTTCTATCCCTAGCAACTATTCTCCTCCTGATTTTGTGGTTGCAGCGCTCCAGCAGACTGCTGTGAAATGTACATGGGAGGAAGGAGACAAGGAGAGAGAAAGGCTTTTGACACAATATGGCGTTGGTAACGATGCTTGGCAAGCAATGACTGAAGGTGATGACTTACGAGCATATCTCGCTTCAGATGGATCTACTGACGAGGAATCGGACGACGGAGGTGAAGGAAATAAACAGGGAAAGGCGAAGAATATGAGAGCGCTGCTTGGCCTCGGAGGAAGTGACGATGATGAAGGTAAGGAAGATTTCCTTCAAGAAAATTCCGAGGCGTCAGATGGAGAAGCAGGAGACGACGATTCATTCTTTGGTAGTGGCAATCTAGACAGCGACAGCGATGACGACGGTGATGGCGGAGAGGTGAAACAAGCTACTTTTATTCCAGGAAAGAGTTCCTTGGAGGATAAGATCCGAACAAAACTGAAAGAGAAGGAAGAAGGCACGGCCGAGTTAACACCATGGGAAAAGTTCCAAGAAAAGCGCAAGGTGAAACGGAAGGAAAGGAAGAGACTCAACAAACAGCAAAAGTCTCTACTCAGAGGCGAGGATGGCGAGGACGACCCCTTTGCTCCTACAACAAGAAAGACGAATGGTAAACACAGTGACAACACGTCGAAACCTAGTACGAAGGAGGAGTTGGACCTTTTACTTGCAGGTGACGATGACGAAGAGGCTGCAAAGGATTACCACATGAGAGATCTTGTCCGCATAGAAAAGAATAAATCGAAGAAATTGAAGGGATCTAGAAAAAGGAAAGAGGCAGAAATCAAAAACAACGCCGTTGGGTTGGAATTTCAACTTGATACCAAGGATAACAGATTTGCTGCAGTTCTTGACGGATCTGACGATCGATTCGGAATCGACAAAACAGATCCGCAATACAAAGAGACTCCTGCCATGCGCACTATGCTCGCAGAACAGACCAAAAGAAGGAAATCCAAAAAACGTGCAAGGAAACCAGAAAATACTGATGTTAGTGCGGATGCAATGATGACTGGCAAAGCAGAGTCGTCTGGTGCCCTTGCATTGAGTTCCTTGGTGAAGAATTTAAAATCAAAGGTAGCGAAATCTAGCAACTAATTATCATAATGTCATTCACAACAACAATGGTTCCATTGGACTAATCTGTATGTTACCATTTGCATGACGACCATTGGAGGATGACCATGCGGACGATTCACCGTCACCGTCACCATTACATGCAGTACTGCACACTTGCACATGAAGCAAGCAATTGCCGTAACTTCTGAACTCACCTTTACTAACCTTTCACGGAATAGTTATCTGGTGCAGCATTGTATGATACCTGCTGAATATCAGATGGTCGCTGTATAACGATACTAATCCTGAATATGTTAAAGGTACAAATCCAAGGTATTGATATCATGGATTGGTTTGAGGATCGACTAGAAAATAGCCGTGCGTATCGTATTAATTCAATATTATAAGTTAGGTTATTTACATATTGTGAATGCTTGATTGTTGACATTCATGACTGGAATGGATATTCTCATACTCCCTCGTAATCAAGTATTACCATCCCATCATTTTCTTCCGTAGATGTAGAAATAAATCTCCGGATAGCGGCTTCGTAAAGATGTCTGCAGTTTGTTCAGTTGTGCCAATCGAAAAGATTTCGATTTGTCCACTTTTGACAAATGACCTGAAGTGATGATATTTCAGTGCTATATGTTTCGTGCGTGGCGTCATGCTCGGTGCTGTTGCCACTTTAATACAACTCGTGTTGTCTTCAAAAACTTTGCACTTGACAATAGGTGGGATATCTGGGATGAATAACACCTGTTTGAATTCTTCAAGTATGTTCATCATTGGTATGACATCTCTCATAGATGATTGAGACAGCGCCACATATTCCGATTCGGTAGTGCTCAAAGCAATTTTCGTTTGTAACTTGCTGACCCAATGAATTGGACATCCTGCATAAAATATAAAATATGATGTATCCGGTTCTGGAAAGGACATTTTCGGGGTCTTCCGAATCAACTGCGGTCCAGTTTCCACTAAAATCTGCGTCAACAAAACATTCTAGTCCTTGTTTTGGGTTCGGACTAAATATTATCCCTTTGTTCTGAGTTCCGAGAAGGTATTTTCCAATTCTCCGAATAGCGCGCTCGTGTGAAAGTTTGGGATCATTGTTGTATCTAGTGCATTGGTGAGTTGCCATCGATATGTCTGGTCTAGTGGATCCTTGTAGGTACCCTAGCATTCCTACAATTGATCGATAGTTCCAGTCGTACTTGCGTGGTAGCCCTTCAAGATCTTTATTCAACAGTGGTGTAACAACAGGAGTTGGCTTCGATGCAGCTAGCACATCCTTCTCAAGACCAACAGATTCTATGATTCTCTTGATGAGACGCTTCTGGCGAAGTTCGATCTTTCCATCTGTTCTTGCATCCACTTCGACGCCAAGATAATTCTTTATTCCGCCGTCGTTCGTGAGAACGTATTGCTTCGAGAACTTCTTCGTTGGGTCACTCGGATCTTGACCCGTTGCTAAAGATTTAACGATGCTATCAACTACTTTTGATTCTTTGCTCAATATGATACAATCGTCAACATAGACTAGCAAGATGGCGTCACTTCGGTAGAAGACACAAGGATCAACTTCAGATTGTACAAAACCTCTCTCGGTCAATCCAGATTTCAAATATTCGAACCAATTAAGACCTGCTTGTTTGAGCCCATATAGGTTCTTTTTCAGTTTGATTACGTACTGTTTCCTATCAGTGCCTGGACTGTCCATTCCGGCTGGCATTTTCATATAAATTAGCTCGTCTGGACCTAGAGTACTAGCTTGAGGAAAAGCAAGAACGAAGTCGGTAGCTGTTGTGGGTAGGTCGTTCATAATTGCAATTGATAGAAGAAGTCGGACACTGATCCAATTTACAACTGGAGAGTAGATTTCCCAATAGTTCACTCCGGACAGAAGACTCAACTTGCGCCTATTGACACCACTCCACTCCTTTCTAAAGAAGAAATGAAATATGTCCAAAAGTGTGTCGGTGGCCTCCTCTACTATGCACAAGCAGTCGACCCATGCATCCTGCCAGCAATAAATGAAATCAGTGGGCAACAATCGAAACCCACAGAACAGACAATGGAAGCATGCACGATGTTGCTCGACTATGTTGCAACTTACCCCGATGCAATCATACGCTATCATGCTAGTGCCATGGTCCTCCATGTAGACTCCGATGCAGCATACCTTGTTCGCCCGAATGCACGCAGTCGCTATGCTGGTCACTTCTTCCTTGGTGACACTCCTCCTTCACCACCAACAAAACCTTCTTCGAAGCCCAATGGCGTCATTCTCACCAATTGCAAGACCATCCGTGGTGTCATGGCATCTGCTGCAGAAACAGAAACAGGAGGTGTATTTGGTAATGCACAAGATGCAATAGTAGTATGCATTGCACTACTAGCACTCGGACACAAGAAACAACCAGCCACGCCTATCAAAACAGACAATTCCACATGCAACAGTTTTGTTCACTCCAACATTCGCCAACGTAGATCAAAAACATGGGACATGCGTTGGAA
>Ga0209712_10004296_pt1 | contig 11372 bp, 47 predicted proteins | sample ArcOceMetagenome_FD_187443 | JGI IMG/M metagenome (GOLD analysis project Ga0209712, IMG submission 187443) | Marine eukaryotic phytoplankton communities from Arctic Ocean - Arctic Ocean - Greenland ARC118M Metagenome (SPAdes) (version 2) | ecosystem: Environmental > Aquatic > Marine > Oceanic...
CCCCCCACCAACTTCCAATACTTCCACTACATACACAATCCATCACCACCCCCATCCACGAAATAATAACAAAAGGCCTCACCAAAATACAACACAAAACATCATCTCAGCCACACAAAACACAAACGAACAGCAAACTACTTCACCGACACACCATACCACACCCCCCCTACCAAAACTAACACACACACTAGTAAACACGCATGACCACCCCCCCCAAACCAACCAAAACAATAAAATACACACCATATCTTTCAAACCACACCAACACATAGACAACAATAAAAACACACGCACACTGCACCAAACAAGTAATACAACCTCCCGACACTCAAACAAGAGAACTCTTACAAACATCAAAAATAAACAACGCAACAAGCATACCAACCCAAAAACAGCACCTTACAAATAGTCACCACATCATGTCAAACCTTGACGATATCCTCGCAAACCACGACAGAAAACACGCATACACAGTCAACAGTAACGGCAACATAACCAGAAGCAATCAATATCAACGTCCTCAACGAGACGGATCCCGCAACGCAGGCCGCGGACAAAATACAAACAGACAAAGACAAAACCACCTCCTAATACATGAAGACCCATCCACCTACGGAGCCACCACCCTCACAGATTCCGACTGCAGAAATCTCCGCATCCATAATCCTCAAACCAGACTAATGCAAACTTTCAAAGTCCCGATCAAACTTCAACAACTAGCACAAGCAATCGAAGACGGAAACTATCTAACCACAGAAAACCCATCCCTCCCATCCCCATACGAAAACATTTTCAATGACACAGTAGCAACAGCAATCGCAAGTCTCGACACATTTCAACAGAATGCACTAGGAACATACATTCCCAACCAAAATAAAACACTCCTCTCCTACCTTACAACCGAATTAAGAAACAACCCACTCTACTTCTCCAACTCCCTCCCCACCGAACATGAACACAAATGCAGTCGCAAAAGCAAATCCCGCTACTCCTTCATGGTACCATGCTTCATCTGCCACATCAACACCCCGACCAGGGATCCACTATTCACCTTACTCCAGACACCCAACAAAGAAGAACTAGACTCTGCTTTCAGCAAAACCAAAGTAGCGACACGCCTCCTAAGCGACCAAAACCTATACTCACATTACTTGACCGACGTCTTCCCCAGACAGTACATATCCCAACACTGTATCGAAACAAACAACACCTCCCCTGTCAATATGTGGAATGCAGCCCACAGGTACATCGGAAAACTCCTAATTGACCTCCAAATAAATCTCAAAGACGTACTCCCTTCACAAATCCCACACTATCCCCACAACAATAACCTACCACCAGCAGAAACTAGTCACAGACATAACCCCCACCGTCAATCATCAAACGCCATTCAACCTCACCGCAACAACAGACAATACCAAACCAACCCTACTCGGCGTAACAACTTCAGATCAGAATCAGCAGTAGTCTCCTTCAACACACACCCGTCACACCAACACAACGAAGACGACATTTCCAACAGCACCATCAACACGCAAGAACAATCCCATCGATCACCACACCACCATGCCTCTCGGAACGCACACCAAACAAACGAACATCCTCGCACAACGAACAACAACACAACATATCACAGCGGGCACTACACAAACGAACATCCTCGCACAACGAACAACAACACAACATATCACAGCGGGCACTACACAAATGAAGTATACACACAATATAACGATCCCTCCAAAACCTATAGTGACCGATTTGAAAACGCATCCCAATCCAGTAACGTTGCACAATACAACACTGCCGAAACCGACCACACCAACAACACATATTTACAATCCAATGCTAACCCGTACAAAATCTCACACCAAGACGACGACGTCGAAACAACACATCAAGGCTGGAATCTCACCACAAACAAACATCATACAAACAAACCATCATGGGGGAAATATCAATCGCAGCATCCACAAGAATGCCCACAGCAAAATAACGGAGGATGGGACAAACAAACCGCTCAGAAAACTCAAACGCACCAAAATAATCCACACAGCCAGCCCCACAATGAAACTCAAGACAACGACACGCATAGCGCAAAAAATTCACATTCAACTAAAACGTCAACTGTCTCACAATCCACAGCAAGCTCAATTAATACTACCAAATCGTCAGCTCGCATGAACCCCACTCATTCATCACAATCCAATCAACAAAAATACCACCGTCCAGATAATCAACATACCAAACAAAACTACATCCTAGACACAACAGTCACCAAACCGCCGCCACCAGCTACCAAAACAATCCCACCAATCGAACCCTCACTCCAACAACAATACGATAGCCAATCAACCAAACCAGAAAATAGCTCACCAAGCGACCACGCAAAGTCAGACACAACAAAACAACTACCACCCGTACCAACAACACCATTGCCACCCATCCCACCCCCTATCTCAGATTCTACACGAGCAGCCACCTCTCCAGCAGACAACCAATCCCAAAACTCCAAAACAGATGCTTTCCACGAGCTCTTCGACGACTCTGACTCATCCAAAGCATCACGACTCAAGTCACCCACCAATAACACATCACCAAAACCGGATAATGATCAAACAACACCATCCACCATAACAACAACCACATCTAACACAAACATACCAACAAGCACAAGCACAAACAACACAATTCGTAATGATCTTAACAAACAAACCGACGATGAACACGATGATGACGAAAGTATCGACGAACCAGGAGTGAAGCCGACAAATACCTCGCCACCAAAACAAGTAACTACAACCCCAATACCCAAATCAAAAAAGTTCCAAACCAAACTACCTTTATATAAACCATTACTCACATCCTCCGGAAAAAAACGAAAACAACCCACCAACAAAAAATAATCCACAAACAATAATCAAAAACCGAACACGAAGCAACACAAGCAGAACCATCCAGTTGCACCGACACACAACAAATTCATCACACTTACACAATTACATTAAATCTTATACCAAAAACATAAACAACAGAAAATAACAAAAACCAAAAACAGGCACGATACATGAAATCGAAAAAACCAAATAAAAATAGAAATAAATATAAGCGACATTCTCTTCGTGCCAAAATATAATGACACACAATAACAATATATCCCAATCAAATTTCGACATCAATCCCACACACCCCATAATCCTATCACATAAGCCCCTTTCTCCAAAATCATCGCCGATTCAAAACAACAACAAACAAAAACAATCAAACATAAAACATAACCACTTTCACTCATCACACATACCACACGCACAAAACGCAAAAGCCGAACAATATACCACTGTCACACACGAACACTATACAGATAAATAATTCACCTCCTATATCCTACCACATCAAACTATACCAACATGAACCTCAACTTCACCACATGGAACATGCAATCGCACACCACAATCACTGGACCACTCGACCTAGCAACAGAAACAAATGCAGACATCCTCGCCCTCCAAGAAATCCCAGCAAATATGGCCAATCCTTCTGACCCAACACACGCCATCTTCAATGATCTCGCCCACGCACAAGGCTACACCCCCATCTTTTCCAAACATACAATCACACTCATCAAACAAAGCACCTTAGGAACACACCACCTCACAGATCTCTCACAAGACACAAACGGCCGTATGCAAACACACGTATTCGTCACAAACCCAGATTCCTATATGGCAGTCATCAACATATACGGATGGCAACAACGACACCCGAACTACAAAAACAACACCACCACACTACTTGAACATCTACATAAAACAATGGAAAAACTAAACACCACATATAACACACCACAACTCGTTGTACTAGGCGATCTCAACGTAGACCTACGCGAACATGCACGTAACAAAAGCCCTAACATCCTAGAATTCTTCCAAAGACCACCCATGTCCCTCTTCCCAGCAACAACACTTCATCACCACGAAATCCCAAGCACACATCAAGCAGGAGCACACCACGACTACTGCCTAACTTCTCCAAGTCTAATACATGAAATAGAATCATCCATCATCCTAGAACATTTTACCAAAACCACCTCACCATCCGATCACTTCCCTGTCTCCACAATTATCAAACACAATCTCCAACAAATCAAAAATAAAATCAAATACACGGACCTAAACAAACTACCAAACTTCACAAGACTATCCACCATCCCTGTCCATCTTCAACATGGAGCACATCCAGACTCAACAAACCGTAACCCCAAACCATGGTACACTGCAGACAAAACGCAACTTCCACTCCCATCTCAACACGAAGACGCTCAAACACTCCTCACCACAGCAATCACAGCACACACTACATACGACACCATAACAAATCACCACGAAAAAATGGACAACTCCATATCAAAGCTACAACAGATAATTAAAACACAACTCCGTCAACATACCAGATCAAATCAAGAACAACCCTATCACCCTACTCGAACACACGAAATCCAAACACACATTACGAACGCCTATCGAGCCTTCGAAGCAGGCATAGATCTCACTTTCGACACAATGGACCTCCTGCAACGACCTAAATCGCAGACGCACCACAAAAACCAAAATAAGTCAAGCAAACCAACCCCAACTAACCAAACTACAACCCAACAACACCTGGGCATGGACAGAGCACAAGAACGCCTCCGCTCCTCATACAGATCACTAACAGACAATCACAAACTAAACCCGCAATCCATGCAACACCTACAACCAATCATATCCATATACGCCCGCAATGCCAAAGACCTCCACACAAAAACAACACAATACCTCACCACAGCAACCACTGACCTCAACTCAATCCTACAAACAGCAACTGAAACACATCAACAACGAATTGACAAACAAACAGACAAACAAAATCGCAAACGAACAAACCAGAGAGGTGCAGATACTCCAACAACTCCAAAACCACTACCATCCCCCCCTCTCCATCGTACCACAGAAAAGCCAGATCACCATCCACACCATCTCAAACATACCATAGATACTCACCTCAAAACTGCCAAAACTCTCCAAACTCTATCAAACTCAATCACAACCATCATTACAACACACCTATCCCCTAATACCCCACTTACCAAAATCAAACTCACAAACACACTCCGCACCCTGAAAACGAAACAAAACCAATACCGCAAACACCTCATCACACTCGGCCACACGAAAAACACACCCATTGCATCATACCACACATCGTTTGGTCAACCAAAACTAGCTGCACAACTCATCATCCCCACACCGAAAACACAAACCAATGCCAATACGCACTACCTCAAACCTACCGCCCCACATCTATCCCCCCTAAAAATCCCAGCCAGCGGCCCAAAACAAAGAATCGAAGCCACCCACTCCACTCAACAAGCCCAAATGGACCTTCCACCAGGCAAAGCAATTCACTATGTAGACCTCACCTCCGACCAAGTAGGAGCAAATGGCATCAAAGTCGACCTCAATAAAACATTCACCGAAGAAGATCTCCCCTCCTACCATCCCCAAGCACACACAATGCCACTATCTACCCAACAACATATCATCCAAGCCCACGCCACCGGACAACAACACCTCAAAACAATCAAACAAAAATACACGACCACAAGTCGCACGTCCCAAGCAGCATGGCCATTCCACTACATACCCCACCCAACAGATCCAGACAAGCCCCCACGTTTCTCCATGGACCTCACACCAATACATAAACAGTACAATACACCACCAGGTAAAGCAAGATACAGAAATTTCACCCTCAATCTCCTCACCCGAATGCATCCTGCATGGGCAACGTCCCTAGACACACTAATACCGATCATCCTAGCATGCAGAATCCTACCAAAAGACCTAAAACTAACAGGACGCACCCTCTTAGACAAACCCAACTCAACAGACAAACGTCCAATCTCCATCCTTCAAGCACTAGATTCCCACCTCGATAGTATAGTTGGAGATTCACTTGCACAACTCCTTGAACGCCTTGACTTCCTAGACGATACAATTGGAGCATACAGACCAGGGAAATCAGCTGTCGACCTCACCATCAACCACATCTTAGCCATTGAAGACACCATAGATCACCAACAACATATCCTCGCACAACTAGATGAAGACAAAGAAAAATACTTTGATCGAATCACCAAAGAACTCCAACTTCTCCCATTCTACCTCCTAGGTTTCCCACAAACAGGCTATATGGAGTGGATCGCAGAATCCCTCCACAACCTCACCATCAATGTCACAACGCCATACGGAGACGTACTAGCAGACTTCCACTGCGGAGTCCGACAAGGATCAACAATAGCGTGTCTCATAGCTAACCTTGCAGCATGGCTATCAGCATCAATATGGGTCACTGCCCAAAACGCTCCAGTTCACACAAACCCGACCACAGCATCAAACCACGGACACGTACACACTCACCTCTCACCACATGACCAACATCTCCTCATTGATTCAACACTTTTCAAACAATCCTACTGCGACGACTCCAGCAGATACATTGCCGCAAACAACCTTCCACTCCTCTTTCAACAAATCAAGCACAACCTCCTAATGTCAGGATACATGTCCATCGTCACCAAACTCAGCATTAACGCTTCCAAAAGCCGCATCCGAATATTCAACATCAATCCGAACGCCGAAATCCCACCATTTCAATACACGGCATGGACACACAGCGGAAAAACAGTCCGCACCACCAATCTCACAAACATTGACTTCATCACAACAACCGGAACAATGTCTACCACTGCTCCACACAAACTCTTCGGAGTCTACGCAACCATGAGAGGCAACACTCGTAACCATGCATACAAAGACCTCTTCTCCATCAACAGAAGACGAAATCACCTTTTCAAACGACACCTACAGGGCGATGTCCTCGTCACACAATACACACAACTCATCATATCCGTCGCTGCATATAATCCTCTACTCCGAGGCATCGACCTCAAGACATGCATCAACAACGACAAATCCATCCTACCAAAACTACGCCGACAGTATCACATCACATCCACTGAACCATCCCACAGAATATTCACCCCTCGATCAGTAGGAGGCCTCAACCTCCCCACCCTCACCTTCGCCATGCTATCATCAATCATCCGTGAACTCACAGTCACACTCTGCAATCCCCATCTACACCACATCACTAATACCAACATAGCTGCCCGTGCCAGAATCCACCAATCCTTCTCCACCCTGTCAAAGACGACCAACATCACCTACACCAACGCCACCCAATGCGCACTAATGGGCATATACCTCAACAGCTCACACCAACCCCTACTCAACCTCGCCATCACAATCCTAGCAGATCACCCACGAATCACCCACAAGCCACTAGGCTATACACCCTGCACAACAACCCTCCATCCTCACCCAGATCCGTTTAACCACATCCTCGTCGAACAAAACATCCATCTCCTCCCAGGACAAAAACACTATCTAGGCCTCGCACAGGCCCTCCAACACTACCTTCGCTTCCCCACAACACAAACCACATACATTTCTTTCTCCCACGAGCTCATTGACATCCCTCGTCTCCCCGAACCACACATACACACCCCCCAACACCTCTACCTAGCATCATTACGTACCGCAACAGTCCTCCTCGCCCACCAATACCATGAACTCCTCTCATACCACATCTGCGTCACCTCTCGCATCCATCCACCATCACCTTCCACACACATCAAACGCCACCCGAAACTCAACAGAAACGATGCATGGACTCCCATTCCCATACACCAAACTTCACCAAGCCCGCCTCCCTACGAATCAGACACATATTTCCAATGGCACATGCGACCATACGCCACCACTGTCAAATTCCTCACAAGCCAGCACATCGACCTCACACCGCACACCCAACGCAATCCAACAGACAGAAACAATACCCTCCATCCTGAAACAATATACAACAGATACCAAACAAGCCCCATATTTGCATCAGATGGCAGCTACAGCTCTGTCACACAACGCACGGGCGCAGGAATCGCCCTCCTAGCCCTCGATCACCCGCTCGCCTTCACACCCAACCTCACGGACCAAGCATGGCACAACTCCTTCACCACTCCCCTCCTTTTCGCATCCCATCTATTACCCCCCAAAATCGGCACAACACAGACAGACGTCAATCACGGAGAAGCCCACGCACTAGCCCTAGCACTAATGCATGCACCAAAAACATATCCCTCCCTCTTCATCCTGGACTCCAAACACGTGTTCAGATTCATTATCAAACACTTCACATCACATACTACCACCAATCGAAACACAGTCAGAAACATCCACCCAAGTATCACCACTTTCTACTCCGGCATAATCACCATCCTCCTCCAACACCACCATCTCTCCCCACCAGCATACACAGCATCACCAATCGATCTCGCACACGAAGAACTGCTAAGGCAACTATCTGGAGATCTCCATCAACCATGTGTAGACCTTATCCACCTTGACACATCAACACTTAACACATCCAGACGCCTCAAAACGCAATCAACTACGACCGATGCCCCATCCACATCATGGGAAGACACCATCTCCTTCTTCAGAGTCAATCACCAAGCTTTCCTCCATATCAACTCCCATCAACTTACAGATACCGGACACCACAAAAATGGAATCCCTCACCCCATCCCCAACTACGCCATCTGCTCAGCCAATGCATGGGCCGATTATGCTGCAAAACTACCCACTCGTCACCCACCACCATCTACTAATTCTTCAACCATCTTCCCCATGCACAAATCCCCAGTCCCACAACCTCCAATCCTAGCACAGCAATACATGCTAACTCACAACAAAGAGCACATTACGGGCCCAACAACACCACACATCAAACATGTATTCATCACAGACCTCCTCCATCGATTTCGATCTCACCCAGAAGGATGGCTAACCCACCATTGGACAGACCTCCAACACGCGATCACCCGCTATGACATCAATTACACCCATCACTTCCTCCTCACCAACACTACCCACTCACATACACGCATGCTCGAATCAACACCATACTACCATCACACATATCACACTAGACATCACCCCTTACAACAATATCAAATTCGTACAATAACAACACAAATGAAAGCATGCCCACTATGCGACCCGCACCGTCCCCCCATCCCTCCCACTCAACTTTTCCCACTCGGCACCGCATTCCATCTCCATAACATATGCTCCAACCCAACCCTCTCCCACCGCAGATATCAACTCAATCGCACAATCTCACAGCATCTCAAAGCCATCGAAACCCTAACTACCTTCATTAACACAATTCTCCGACCCCTACCTGAGCATTACGAACCTCCGGCCCCATTTTCCGCATTCCTCAGATCACAAATCGACCTAGCCCACAAAGCAGAACCGAGATCACCATATGCATCCACAGTTTTACCACGAATTACCCGTACAACCGATACCCCCACCATCACGAATGGGTACTGGTACCATCACCCATCCCTCTACCATTATATTGACCTCTACCAAAACATCCAACCCACCAGTGCCCACCAAGCAGGCCTCGTCCCTGCCACATCGGATAACACAAGCATCCTCACCCATACCATCATTGATCGACTGTCAATGACAGGCATCCTCCCGCATCACCTTCACTCCGAAATCCGGGGATACTTCAACTACCTCAATACAGCCTTCGATCACCAACATCCGAATCTCAACAACAACAACCCCCTAGATAAACTACACAGAACCTACGCACCACTCAGCACTCCCCACTCAGCAGCAATTCGACTCACACTCACACACTTCCAACCTCCATACCCCGCAACAATATATGACGCATGTATTCAACTATGGGACAAACTAAACCGTTCCCTCCTAAACAAACCAATTCAGCTCCAACAATGCATCCTCAACCTACTAAACAAGACGCGCAAATACACGGCATCCAGAGCCAACGCACCAGCGCCCCAACCGACACCAATCCCACAATCACAATCACAACCCACCAACACCACAGCCTCACTCCCCACAAGATCCCTCTGCCAACATCCACGCTGCACACATCTCCACTCCCAGGGTCACCGACGCAACCCGCACACACATACCTGCATCCCATGTAAAGGTTTCGACCTAGCCATCAATTGGATCACCCAACTCGAAAAACACCTCATAAGATCACCCCAAACCCTATCACATATCCTTCAATTGATACCATCATACCGACACCTCCATCTACCACCCCTACACTTCGCTACCAACCTACATACCACACCTCCCACAATCCCACTTTCCCTCCTCCAATCAATCCACTCAAGCATCCCGCCTCAATCCCAAATCCACAACAACTACTTCCAACTACCACTCCTACCACGCACCAGCACACACACACTAACGCACCAAGCCACCACAGCATTCGCTAACATGATCACAAGGCTCCTCGCTCTCCCCACATACACAGATCCACTCCGTGCCATCCCCCAAATCTCAATCATGGAGACTACCCGAGCCTACACTGACGCCAAATCAACATGCCAATGCACCCATCACCATGACGACATACCAGAACCCTCGCTCCCCACACCCCTTGCCATCACATGCACCCTCTGCCACAGAATCATCCAACAAAGACTACAAAATCCAACCAACCCAAGATGCATCTCCTGCAGCACAGACATTCCCCGACAACCCGACCCAGCCATCCCCTGTGACAAATGTATCCTCATCGCCCTAGTCACTAAACGATGCACCAAACGATGGTGGGCGACAACAATACAAACCACCACACCAACCATTCATAATGCACCTCGAACTCCCCCACACACACCAACCAGAAACAGACAACAAAGAAGACGAACCACACCTACACCACCTTAAATAAACACACAAAAAAATATATTTAAATAGTATTACAATATGCTATTCCCACACAACAAACGTATAAGTTCAATTTAGTACTAATTTAAGTGACAATAAAAAAACCACCACTAATCGGGCTAGCCAACAGAGACATCCTACATGCTAAGTCTGGGCAGATGTAAAAAACAGGATTTTAAAAATCTCATGTGGTGACCGACGGTCCCTCCTATGTTCTGGGAGCCCGTCCTCATGAACAATGAGTATGGTCGAGAAGGACATGTGACCTTTCGTGATTGCCGGAAACGGGCCCTATCTCTAACCAGAAAGGTGGATCACGAGGTCAAGGGTGTAGGCCGCAAGGCTTTGCAGGCCCCGAGCGGTGACGATGAATTTGTGCTGGAAGGGTCGGAGAATGACTCATAAGGTCTCATGGTCAATCGCCAGTCAAAGAAACATTCACTAAAACTAAAACTAAAACTAAAACTAGTACTGGACCCATTC
>Ga0209712_10004298_pt1 | contig 11366 bp, 3 predicted proteins | sample ArcOceMetagenome_FD_187443 | JGI IMG/M metagenome (GOLD analysis project Ga0209712, IMG submission 187443) | Marine eukaryotic phytoplankton communities from Arctic Ocean - Arctic Ocean - Greenland ARC118M Metagenome (SPAdes) (version 2) | ecosystem: Environmental > Aquatic > Marine > Oceanic...
CTGTCCCAGTTCGTGCGTGTTCGGCGAACTCGTGAAACGAAACCTAAGTATATGTCCAATTGATTATTTCGCTTGATGAGCTCACGAATCGATCAAGCGTTCAGCGAGTTTGTTCTGTGCCCTGACTCTACCAAGTGAGTTCAGAAGCGGTCCTTTCTCGTGTACACGCTCCCCTTGGTGAAGTAGTCCCTGTCTTTGGAACGGGAGCAATGGTTGCTCCGACGCCTTTGAACGACGCTGTCGGTCATGGTCGCCAAGACTCGGGTTCTTCCCAGCCCCAACGCGCATGTCGCACCCCTTCCGACCGAGCCCACGGCGGAATCGGTACTGAAAGTACTGAGCTCGTCCGGCGTACAACCGGAGGAGAAGCCAACAACCGACGCTCAAGTGGCGAAATCGACAATGGTGAGGTCAATCCTCGCCCGTCATCTCGCCCGAGAACCGTCACACAGCCTTGTTGCGGCTGCAGTCGCACGTCAACCTGCACGATGAAGCGTACTGCTTTGCGTGATGGTTGTGCATGTCGAGACGCCAACAGAAGATGTACTTCGTGTCTCTGTCTGGCGGGCTGTCGCAACAAACACGCCATGGTAACAAATTCGACGGGTCGATTCCAGAATTTTTTTACCAAAACTGTTGCTTCTCTATCCAAAGCCACTGCTCCCACCCTCACCGAAATATGCCCCACGATTTTACAAGACAAGTCCGGATCCGGCACCTCGCTTGTGGCACCCCCGGCGATTTTTTCTTTAACTTCGGTCGAAGCGGAAACCGCCCCAGCCACCGCAACCGAAAGCCCCCTCACTCAGTCGTCCACCCCCCTCACAGCGGCTGGTTATAGTAACGGTCGTGGAGTTATTGGTTCTGCTAACAATCGGTCGAGGACAGAGGATCCCAGTGGCGCCTCGGCAGCCGACCTTCCGCCCCCACCGACGGAAGTCCCAATGCCACCACCACCACCAACAGCTCCAGCCCCAGTGGCCTCTACTCAAGAGGAGGGGGCCGATCTGCCCGGGTACACTTCCACCCCGGCGGATCGGCTGTTAGATTCCGTCTTTGGAGACCATGTGCATGCGAACAATGGTCGACACCTTGACGGCGGAGTAGGCGACGACAAGAAGTGGCAGAAGCTCTGGCTGAGAATTACTCAACTAGCGCCGACCCGCTACGCCGTGCCGAAGGGCAAGGAAGGGAAGCGCTTCCTTGTCATGCTCACCAACGAGTTCCGAGGCGCCCGGGAGAGGCACTGGAACTCCGAAAAGCCTCTGGTGTTTGTAGCGACGATACTGCAGACGACACCAGGGGTCCGCAGGGCCAAGGACATCCGAAGACGTCTCGCGAATCGAATGGACCTTTGGGACCTCGGTTGCTTCGCGGCTCTCGTCGACGATACCGAGGGAGAGATTCGATCGAGAATCCGCTCGACTCGAACGCCAGACGACGAAGCGGTCGCTCGAGCCTACAATGCGAAAGTGCTCTCCGGTCGTCTTCGCTCTGCCTGCCGAAACCTCACCTCTCGAGGGGGAGGAGGGGTTCTCCAGCCAGACGATACCTGTACGAAGACAGGTCGCCCAGTGGTCGAGGTGCTACACTCGAAGCACCCCGACCTGCGAGAGCCACCTTCAGTTGGAACCGCGACAGGGGCCTTCGAGCCCTATGGAGCGGTTCCAATGCCCATTCCTGTCGATATCACCGCCGACGATGTCGAGGCGGTAGCCACTCGGCTTTCTGGCGCAGCTGGTCCCGGGGGCACCGATGCAGTGGACCTAAGGAACTGGCTTCTCCGATTCGGCAAAGAGTCCGAGGCCCTTCGCGTCGAGATGGCACTCTGGGCTACCTGGCTCGCCAATGGCAACCCTCCTTGGGCAGCCATTCGAGCGCTGATGGCAGCACGGCTCGTGGCGCTCGACAAAGAGCCAGGGGTCCGACCCGTTGGAATCGGCGAGATCTATCGCCGTCTCTTTGCCAAGTGTCTGCTGCGAGTCATCGGCTCGCAAGCCACAGCAGCGTGCGGTAATTACAACCTCTGTGCCGGCCTCCCGGCTGGCATAGAGGGCGCTGTCCACGCCATTCGGGAGCTCTTCGAAGAGCAAGAAGCCGCTGCGCAGTCGCAGGCCGCGCCTTTCACTCAGCCACCAGCTCCTGAGAGCGACGAGCGCGACGAGAGCGCAGTTGACGCCCTAGATGATTCTGATGACGCCGACATGCCGGCTCTTCTGCCGAGAGCGCCACAGGTCGAGAACGACGCCGAGGAACCCACGGGGGTCCTCCAAGTCGATGCTAGGAACGGCTTCAACGAGCTTGGTCGCAAGGCCATGCTCTGGACCGTGCGCCATCGCTGGGCCAACGGCAGTCGCTTCGCAATGAACTGCTATCGACACGCGTCGATGCTGATCCTGCGGCGCCAGGGAGGCTCGTGCGAGCTCCTCCTCTCGCGAGAAGGAGTGACACAAGGAGATCCCTTATCGATGGTGCTCTATGGGCTCGCCTTGACTCCGCTTTCCGAGCAGCTCCGATTGGCAGTTCCTACTGTCGCCCAACCATGGTACGCCGACGATGCTGCCATGGAAGGGCCGGTGCGAGGCATAGCCACGGCAATGCGCTTGCTCCAGCAGCAGGGACCGGCTCGAGGCTACTACCCAGAGCCGGCCAAAAGCATCTTCGTTGGTCATGCAGGCACGCTCGATCGGGCCAAGCATCTCCTGATGGAGTTCGACTTTCAGTATAGCTCTGGAAGTCGGTATGTCGGAGGCTTCGTTGGAGACCCCAAATCCCAGAGCGAATGGGTCGACCCACAGATCGAGAAATGGGTCGAGGGCGTCAAGACCCTAGCGAAGGTCGCGAAGAAATATCCTCAGACGGCGTATGCTGGACTTGTGCAGTCGCTTCAGGGCGAGTGGCAGTACCTGCAACGCGTCATCCCAGGCTTGGAAGACGCCTTTGCGCCGCTGGAGGAAGTGATCTCCACTGTGTTCCTCCCAGCTCTTTTGGAGGAACCTGCAGAGAACATCGCCGCCTTGCGATCGCTTCTCGCCCTCTCGCCCAGACAAGCGGGTCTCGGAGTCTCAAGCCCCCAGGCCACCGCGACGTCGAGCTACCAGTCCTCGAAGACGAGTACTGGCCACCTCGCCAATACGCTCAAGTCTGGGGCCCCTCTCGATGCGACCGACTACGCCGAAGTCGCATCACAGAACCGCCGCGAATGCCGCAAAGCTCGCGTGAAAGCGGAGGTTTCTGTACTAGAGGATCTTTGCAAGGGCCTCCCGGACCTTGCAAAGCGTCGTCTGCTCCGATCCAGAGAGACAGGTACGTGGATCACCGCCACGCCTGATCGGCTCAATGGAACCGAGCTTTCGGCAGAGGAGTTCAGAGACAGCCTCCGGCTGCGCTTCGGACTCCTCCCTTCCTTCCTTCCGCATAGATGTGACGGGTGTAGCGAGCGCTTCACCGTCGAGCACGCCATGTCGTGCAAGAAGGGAGGCTTGGTGGTTCAACGCCACAACGATGTGGCTGCTGAGTGGCACCACCTCTGCGCCCAGGCTCTCCAGCCTTCAGCCGTCTCCGACGAACCTTTAATCAATACAGGTCGGGGCGTGCAAGCAGCCGGAGCAACGGGAGTAGAGGCAGCAGCCGACACTCGAGGCGACGTCGCCGTCCATGGATTCTGGCGACGCGGCACCACGGCAATCTTCGATGTTCGAATCACGGACACCGATGCGCCCACGTACCGTAGCCACGATCCAATCAAAGTCCTGCGAAGGCACGAGAAGGAAAAGAAGACAAAGTATCTGGCCCCCTGCCTTGAGCGGCGCCGCCACTTCACTCCTCTCGTTTTCTCGGTGGATGGCTTGCAGGGTCCGGAGGCTACGGCAGCGAGCAAATGCCTTGCCTCCAAACTCAGCAAGAAGTGGGGTCGATCATATTCGGAAGTCGTCGGATTTGTTCGATCTCGCATCTCGATCGCATTGGTTCGCGCAGCCAGCCGATGCCTTCGAGCCGACCGAAGCCCTTTCGTTCGAGCTCCCACGGTGCCCTGGGAGTCGGGCTCGGGCCTCGGTCTCTATCGCTAGAAGCATCTGCTTCTTTCGCTCGAGCTCTCTCTCCTTGCAACCCTGCCTCCTTCTTCGCCGAGCACCCAGCCTCCACTCGTGACCTTTCCCATCGACTTTCACCATGTCCCACCCCCTTTCCACCATTCCCACAGTTTCCACCGCCTCAGTCATAGCGTACGCTAGTTAACTCCTAAAGCCAAATTAAAGTATATGTCCAATTGATTATTTCGCTTGATGAGCTCACGAATCGATCAAGCGTTCAGTGCCGTTGTCAAATATTCACGGCAACCTTTGTGATACCTGTGTGGCTGTGCTCATGTGCTCATTGCTTTCCAACGCTCCGTTGGAATAATTGAACACTTGCTACATAGACAAAGGAAATCGTGGCTGAAATATTCGAGTGAAGTTGGCCCCAAAAGCCAACGTGATCGGTACCTGAACAAGAATCATTCTTGCAAATCTAGTTAGTTTTAAAGTCATAATTTGGAAACTCTTATCTGTGAATCCTTATTGTCTACAATCTATTTTGATCACCGATCTCATAACAGGTCAACAAGAAGACAAGGCGTCTATCTTGACTGGTTAGGAGCCCAAATACGCTTCCCAAGCGCATCTTCCGATCCTCGGAACCGTCTAGCGTCCCACGCTGAGTGTAAACGACGGTCCCCGTCCAGCACTCAAGGATCTTCTCGCGATGGCAGAAGAAGAGAAGTCAACTTCGGAACCGGCACCAAGGGCTGCGGTATCCAGGATGGAGTCAGCACCAAGCGTTGTATCCATGGTGGCTCACCAGCCAAAGAAGCCAGTCATGGGCGGTCTTTTTCGGACCGACGACAACAAGTGGATGGCGTGGACAGGCGGAAAGCCGAAAGTGGATTGGTCGGGTTTTGTGGATGAGACCCACGTGGACTTCCGAGCGCCCAACCAAATGCGTCCCCTCTACGACGTCAAGGGTTACAATCACCGCAAGACTGGATTTACAGCCAAGTTCAACAAGTCGGACTTGCTTATCCCCTTCAAGAAGCGCGTGTGGACTCATTTGAAAGACAACGGTTTGGACTCGATCTCGTATCTCCCAGACATGAGGAACGAGATGTCTTGCGTGATCTACGACCACTCTCGCTACACTCTCGAGTCTGCCAAGATGGCCAGTGAAGCCCAAACCCTCCTGTACGACAAGCATGATGACACCAACAACATGGCTGCCATCGCTTTCCTTCTTGATTCACTCGCCCCAGCTCTCGCTGAGATCATCTCCGAGAAGTTGGAAGAAACCGACAGTTTCCACATCGTCTGGCTCGAGCTGATGAACGAGATTCAAGTTCAGACCGTCGAGCGGATCGAATCAATCAAGAAAGAGATCAAGGATCGCAGGCCCCAGCAGTACCCAGGACAAGACTTGGAGAAACTGGCCGTGCAGTTTCGTGCTGGAGCAATGGAGCTCGCCAACGCTGGGCAGTATGAGCACAACTTGACCCTGACCATGCTGAAGGCCTTCCTGCTTGCTGGAGGAACTGACAACGAGGACTTTCGTTGGTCGCTTCGAGGCTTGAAGAGCAAGTTGGACGATGAGCTCCTTGCCATCGGGTATATGGGGAAAGATCAGGCCGATGCTCACATGGTGAGGACAAAGTTGACATACAAGGATATCAATGCCGCTGCCACCAAGGCCTACCGTAAGCAGTTCGACCGTGGAGAATGGCCACCTGCCAAGAACCTCCCCGATTCCAAGGCCCCACCAACCGGGTACGGTGCCAACGTCGCCGAAACCAAGACTTGGTGTGGAACTCAGGCCGAAGTGTTGGCGATGATCCAAGAGGCCGGAGCCGAAAAGGTCGTTTGGACAGGAACCGAAGCGGAAGTTCTCGCCCTGATCAAACAAGAGGGAGGCGGTCCCAAAACCGGTGTATGCCACAATTGTGGGAAACCAGGACATTGGTCAAGGGAGTGCAAGGAAGCCAAAAGGGATCGCGCCAACGGAGGCATCTCCAATTGGAAACGGACGCCACCATCAACCGGAACACCTGCGACTAAGTCAGTTAATGGAAAGACATTTAAGTGGTGCGCGAAGTGCGGCCGTTGGACGACCACTCACGACACTGAGTCACATACCGGAGGAAGCACTGACGACAAAACCCAAGCGAATCTGGGATTGGTCGAAAACGATTCAGTTTGGCATTACGACGACCCAGGTGCCTGGCATGTTGGCATCCACGATACCTTCTGTCTCCAAGATCTCTGGGATCGGTTTGGCCCTTACATCAAGCTGCTTCAGTTCGGTCTCTTGTTTCACTTCTCTCCCGTCTTCTTCGATTTCATCGTCAGCGTCTTCTTCGCCATCGGCGTCTCCATGTGGAACCAAGGCTGGAGCGTTGTCGCTCCCATTCTTTGGCTTATCGGATTGTTTGTTACTTTGTGGTTGGGGATGCTGCCGTTTCAGGATGACAACCCTGAGCCTCGCTGGCAACGTCGAAAGCGCCAGCAGCATGTCAAACGTCAGCACAAGGCCCGTCGCGGATGGGATCCTGGGAGTATTCGAAGCCACGGCTTCCATCGCAAGTACCCCATCGATCTTCGAGGATTGGGCCACTTTGTGCGGAACCCACCTAATGCCGAGCACCAGAATGCTTGGAAACATGTGTCTCGCATCATGGGAGAGCTTCAGCACTATCTTTACCTACTTGGACTCGCCGATCCCAACAAGCGAGATGGAAACCATGCAGGCAAAGGTCGAAAGGGAGGAGCTAACTCGAAGGGTTGCAAGAAAAAGGGGGGAAACCATCCATCGTATCGACCTGTGCCTGCCTCCGGGCATCATAATATGGGAAATCGGAACTTCACCAAGCGACAAGCCGGAGCCGCAAAGAATCTCCACACAGCCTACGCCAACACTGTGTCTGCTGAGGAGGATTGGAGTCAGCACTCGGATTGGAGCGCCTCCTCCACCTTCGATCTCGCTCCCTCTTGTTTCCGTATGGCCTTGCAAGCGCCAGCCAAGTTTCGAAACGCCATGAAGAAGGAGTCAACATTCTCCATCATTTGGGACTCCGGTGCTAGTATCTCAATCTCTCCAAACAAAGACGATTTCGTTGGACCCATGGTCTCTCCCGGCATCGGAACTCGCTTGAATGGTATCGTGAAAGGATTGTCGATCCAAGGAAAAGGCTATGTCATGTGGCCAGTTTTGGACACTTCCGGTCAGCTTCGGGCCCTCAAGGTCCCTGCCTACTATGTCCCTCAAGCCAGAGTCCGACTGTTGAGTACCACCAGCCTCCTGCAGTCGTATCCAGGAGAAACTATCAGCATGGAGGCGCATCAGTTGACATTGAGCGGTGTCGAAGGTCTTGGAGGTAGCAACGCAGTCGTCGCTCGAGTCAACCCGAGCAATAACCTGCCCATGACCACAGCCTATTCTTACTCTGACGTTGGATCGGCTCCCGAGGCATTGAACGCTATTATCACAACCGTCAGTGCAGAGAACATGAACCTGAGCGAAGCCCAGAAAGAACTAGTTCGTTGGCACAACCGCTTGGGCCACATCAGCTACAAGAGGATCCAAGGTTTGATGAGATCGGGAGTCCTGGCGCATAGCGAAGCAACGCGTCATCTTCATACCGCCGTTTGCAAGCTGACTGAACTTCCAAAGTGTGCGGCATGTCAGTTCGGGAAGCAGAAGCGGAGAGCTACCCCAGGAAAGAGGAGCAGCGTCGTCCGAGATCGAGAAGGAGTTCTTCGACAGGATCACTTGGCCCCAGGACAGCGTGTTTCGGTCGATCATTTCGTGTGCTCCACAAAAGGAAGACTGTTCGGTAGTCGAGGCAAGACGAATCAAAACAGCATGTATTGCGGCGGTTGTCTATTCATCGATCACGCTTCGAGTTATGTACACATCGAACCGCAAGCGCATTTGACAACTCATGAAACGTTGAAAGCCAAGGAGAACTACGAGCTGATGTCACGAGACTTGGGAATTATTGTGCAATCCTTTCTGACTGACAACGGTTCTGCATTCACTTCCAAAGAGTTTACTTCCGAGCTTGCCAAGTTCGAGCAAGTGATCCGGTTTGCGGGTACTGGAGCACATCACCACAACGCCATTGCCGAAAGAAGCATTCAGACAATCATGGCTATCGCCCGAACCATGATGCTCCATGCCGCGATTCATTGGTCGGATGTTGCCGATGCCTGTTTGTGGCCGATGGCAGTGCAGCATGCAGTGTTTTTGCATAATCACATGCCAAGTGAAAGCACCGGGATCTCGCCGCACGATATCTTCACTCGAAGCCGATGGGAGCAGCGGAAATTTCATGATCTTCACGTTTGGGGGTGTCCCGTATATTGCCTCGAGAAAGAGATGCACGATGGCAAGAAGCTACCTCGGTGGAAGCCTCGGTCCCATCGCACCATGAACATGGGACTGTCGGCCAAACATGCTAGCACCGTCCCTCTGGTCCTGAATCTCGACAGCGGCTATATCAACAGCCAATTCAATATCGTCTTTGACGATTGGTTTGCAACCGTGACAGCATCCTTGGAGTCTCTGCCCGATTTTAACTCACCGGAATGGCTAAAGATGTTTGGAGATTCAACATTCCAGTACAACTTCGATGATGAGAGTGACACTGACAATGATGAGAAGTTCTTTGATACCAACCAAGATCTTCCTGAAGCTCTTGCTCGATCGCACAAAGCCGTGAGCAACGCAATGAACCAGCATCGTCCCGATATCCCACTCCCAATTGTGCCAGACGCTGAGGAACTTGTCACACCAGGACCGTCGCCCATCGTCGTTGCCGAATCATCGGAAGCTCCTTCAATTCGTCGACCTCCAGTCCAGCCACTCGTGTACCCTCCAAGGGAGCCTTCTTCGCCCACACCAAGGGAGTCCTCGTCTTCGACTTCAAGGGAGCCGACTCCGCTTCAGACTTCAAGGGAGTCAACCGCTCGTGTCAGTTGGAAGTGGCCTGTCGATGCTGCAGCTCGTCCGAACAGGGAGAAAGAGGAAAGTGTTCCGACTCGTCGCTCGACCAGATCCAATCTCGGACAGATTCCCAATCGTCTCGTTGAAGATCGATCAGATACCATCAACCTTGGCAAAGGTCCCAGCAATGAAGCAGCAGCCAATCTTGTGTCGAGTTTCGAGGAAAGCTCCAGCGATGCCCCTCGCTCAAACGACATCGCCAATGACAGCTCCAGCCTCGCCATTCGCCAAATTGACGTCTCCGATGCCTATGAACAAGTCCCCAGCCTTGCGCCTCGCCCAAACTCAATCGCCGATGTTTTTCTTGTGGCAGATCAGCCAGGACTGTCAGCGATCTACTCGCTGAATGGAATCACTCAGCCCTTTGCCTTCAAGGCGTCGAATTCCGATCCCGATACTCTTAGCTACGAAGACGCAATGACGGATGTCGATCGCGAGTTGTGGATTGAAGCTGCGAAAAAGGAGATCAAGTCGCTGCAAGATCATGGAACTTGGACTGAAGTCGACCTCTCGGAAGCCACATCCAAAATCTTGCCCTGCCAATGGGTCTTTCGCCGCAAGCGCACCCCAGATGGGAATGTCAAGTCGCACAAAGCCAGAATGGTGGCAAGAGGCGATTTGGAACAAGGCATCTTCCAAACCTTCGCTCCAGTCGTTGCTTGGAGTACAGTTCGACTCTTCTTGGTGTTGTCCCTCGTGCTCGACTGGTACACCTGCTCCATCGATTTCAGCAGCGCCTTCGTGCAAGCCGCCTTGGAGAAGTCAGTGTGGCTTCACGTTCCTCGCGGTTTCCAATCCGAAAGAGATGGTAAAACTATCCTCAAGCTGAACAAGAGCATCTACGGATTGTCGGTCGCTCCGAAGCTTTGGTACGAGCATCTTTTCAAGGCCTTGAAAGAAGACGGTTTTGTGGTCAGCAAGTTCGATCCCTGTCTTCTCTTCAAGAAAGACATGATGCTTGTCGTGTATGTCGACGACGTTGGGATCTCAGCCAAGCGGAAGCAGGATGTCGATGAGATGGTTGAGCGTTTGAAGAAGCGAGGATTTGAGTTGACCCGCGAAGGGAGCTTCTCAGAGTTTCTTGGCATCAAGTTTGAGAAGATGGCCGACGGAGCTATCAACATGACCCAAAAGGGATTGATCCAAAAGATCCTCGAAGCTTCGGGCATGACTGACTGTAACCCAAACTGGACGCCTGCATCCAGCACTCCTCTTGGCAGCGACCCAGATGGCGAGCCTATGGATGAACCTTGGAACTATCGCTCCATCATTGGAATGCTGTTGTACCTTACGACCAACACTCGCCCAGACTGCGCCCTCGCTGTGTCGCAAGCAGCTCGGTTCAGCCATGATCCCAAGCAGTCGCACGCCACCGCGGTAAAGACCATCGTCAGATACTTGAAAAGAACTCATGATAAAGGAATGATTGTGAGGCCAACCGGAGTCCTCAGTTTGGAAGACTATGTCGACGCATCCTTTGCTGGAAACTACGGAGTCGAGCCCGCTGAAAATCCCGTAAGCGTGAAATCTCGCACTGGAATCATCATCTTCTTGGCTGGTTGCCCCTTGATTTGGAAGTCGCAGATCCAGTCTTCAATTGCTCTGAGCACATTTCACAGTGAATATGTTGGGCTGTCCCACAGCATGAGAATCTTGATTCCTCTCCGAGCTCTGCTTCTTGAAGTCGTCGACATGTTGGGTCTACCTCCCGCCATTGCCTCAACCATCCATTGCCGCGTACACGAGGACAATGCCAGTGCACTTCTGTTGGCAAATTCGCAGCACTTGAACAACCGCAACAAGTATCTCGCGGTAAAGTTGCATCACTTTTGGTCCCATGTGAAGCCGGGTGTCATTGAAGTTGTCAAATGCGACACCAAGCTTATGCTCGCGGATACGTTCACAAAACCTCTTGTGCGAGAGGTCTTCGAACGGCTTCGTTTGTTGATTATGGGATGGTAATCCCAGTGTGCATGTGGTGAGATGCGGTTCCGAGTGAAAGAGCTCTGGACGTCTTACACATATGTACCTTTTTGTATCTTTGTCCGCTGGCCAGTACCGCCAAAGTGGAAAAGACCGTTATTATTTATGTTGAAGTTCGATATTGCGTCAAATGAAAGGGAGAGTCGGAATCTCAGTCGTTTGAGTCGATCGGAAGATTCTGTCCCGGTTCGTGCGTGTTCGGCGAACTCGTGAAACGAAACCTAAGTATATGTCCAATTGATTATTTCGCTTGATGAGCTCACGAATCGATCAAGCGTTCAGTGCCGTTGTCAAATATTCACGGCAACCTTTGTGATACCTGTGTGGCTGTGCTCATGTGCTCATTGCTT
>Ga0209712_10004299_pt1 | contig 11365 bp, 13 predicted proteins | sample ArcOceMetagenome_FD_187443 | JGI IMG/M metagenome (GOLD analysis project Ga0209712, IMG submission 187443) | Marine eukaryotic phytoplankton communities from Arctic Ocean - Arctic Ocean - Greenland ARC118M Metagenome (SPAdes) (version 2) | ecosystem: Environmental > Aquatic > Marine > Oceanic...
ACGCCCTTAGGGCCAACTTGAATACCGACCTAGCTGTCTACTTTATAACCTATTGCGGAGCCTACTGAATAATCGAGCGTCCGGCGCTAACGGCTAACGAAAGGATAGACAACAATCGAGGGGTCTACCTTTTCTTCAGGCTGTTGCCCGGCGACTTGTAAGGCCTGTAAATCTACCTGCCGCTGCAAAAGCTCAAGATAGTCTTCGCGCTCTAGCGTGATTAACGCTTCAACATCAGCATTCAACTTTGCAACATTGTTCATGCGCCCATCAAACGATTTTATCTGTGTTGCCAGTTTTTTAACTGAACCAGAGACCACAGCAACCTGTTTTCCCTGAGCGACCAGAGCAACGTTAAGCTTATCTACCTGGGCCATCATTTTGTCGGTTTCAGCGCTCACACTTTTGGCGGTCGCTTCTGGTACCCGCTGATTTAGGTCAACAGTACTTTTCTCTGCTCGGGTAACCGCTTCGGCAAGTAGCATTTGATTACTGGCAAATTGCGCCTGCTTGGTCGCCAACTGATTGATCGAAAAATTTAACTGCTCAAAGGTTGCCAAGGCAGAATTCATTTTTACCACGCGCTTACTCAGAGCCACCATCATATTGTCGACCTGATTAACCCGCGCTGAAAGTTCCACCGACATAAATCCAATAAGGCCTACGGCAATCAGTAACGAAACCACTGCACCGAGTAGAATACGAGTTGACGTCACGGCACCCTTAGCACTGGCAGCGACTAATTCATTAACTCTTTTTTGTAGATGATCGAGACCATTCTCAAGGGCCGATGAGGCGCGTCGACTAACATCTGCAGCACTGTTGGTGGCGTCGGCAGTGTCGAGTACCCCGGGCAGTAAAACCTCGAGACGGCCCGAGATTTCTTGGGCGTTCTTAAGTACCTGAGAAAAGCGCTGATAATCGCCCGGGTCTACTTTCGGATCCTGGTCATCATTTTCAGACGACTCTTCGAAGGCTTCGATAGACTCTGCAATAAGGGCAGAATCTGAATCAGCCAACGCCGTTTCGGTCAGTGCTTGGTCAGCCATTGACTCCGCCGTTTCGGGAGTTTCAGAAACCTCGGAATTTTCAGTATTTTTAATATCGTCTTCAGGATTGCTCATAGGAATTCCGGACTGGTTACAGGTCTCTATTTTAAATAATTACGATGATTGCTTAAGCCCATCTAGTTGTTTAGAAACATCGGCAGAAACCTGGTTAACTTTAGCAATGCGCTGGCTTAATAAATCGTCAAAAAGCGCTCTGTCCGCACTGATAGACGTATCATCAAGGGCGCTTAAAATAGTCGAAACCTGATCATCAGATTCAAGAATGACTTCTGGACTCTCACTCGCACTGGCCCTGGCACTTGAACTGGCCATGACGTTTTCGAGCCCAGGGGTAAAACCCCCGTCAAATCTCTCCTTTGGCCGGGCAACTGGGCCCTCACCAATCTGACCCAATTTCCCTCGGGTACCATCAAGCGTAAATAACTGCTCTTTTTCTTTATCAGACATTCGCTACCCCTTTCTATTAACAATATCTAGTCGCGAACAACAGCCTTGAGTTGGCCTGCGGCTCTAATCCAATAATCGGCAGGTAAGCCGGCGCCTTTAGTAAACTCTGTCGCGCGATCTCGAGCGCTAAAGGGGCCAGAGAGTACAGCGTAGGCAATGCTATTACCCGTCGCTATCGGCACAATGGTCGCATTGCGTAAACCTGCATAGCCCCTGATGTAAAGTTTGGCCTGTTCGCGGGTGGTCAACACAATATGCTGTACAAAGAAGTCTGTTGCTTCGGCTCCCTGTATTGGCCCCAGTGATTTGGCTTTCTTAAGTGCTGTGGCCTCTTTGAGCGCCTGAGCTTCCCTTAGTGCTGTGGCACTTTTAATTGCAGCCGCTTTTTTATCCGCTATGGCCTTTTTATCGGCTATGGCTTTCTTTTCTGCGGTGGCCTTCTGGCGCGCCGCAGTTTGCTTAAGCGCGCTGGCTTTCTTTTCAGCCGCCTGTTCGGCAAGCTGTTCGGAACGTTTATCTTTTTTCAGCGCCGCCACCACGGCCTGAGCTTCGGCAATCTGACTGGCCGCTACCGGCTTATTGCTTCCTTTTTCATTTCTATTAATCGTCGGGCCGCCTGCATCAAGTGGCAAGACTAATGGCTCAGATATCTGGGCGACGTTAGAGGTATCTGCCAGATCATTTAGTGCACCTGACACTGTGGACTGATACTGGTCCGTTGCATCGGGATTAAGTTTAGAGACCACCACCCAGGTAACCGCTAAGCTGATTATAAATATTCCTAACACCGGCCACAGATTTCGTCCTGCAAGACCTTTCTCAGTGTCATTTTCATCGTAACTTGGATCTTCATCGTCGAGAAAGTCCACTCGGGTTTCCGAAAACGGATTACTGTCACTGTAGTCTGCACCAAGATAATTATTTTCATCAACTGCAGGCTGGGAAGACGGATTGTATTCGTCGGGATCTTCATCTGAGTAACCGCCGCGGACAGCTGCACCTAGTCCAGCATGGAGGAGCAGTATTTCTGTCTCGCGTTCAAAGCCATGTTGTTTCGCGGCAACCATCAGCTCACCCGCTTCATCAAGAGTGGGGGTTTCCACCACCCATCGATAGAGGCGTCGACCAAAAAGTCCCAGTGGCTTTTCATGGCTGGGCCAACCGGTTTTATCGAGAAACAAAATAAGGCGAACGTTGACTCCGGGGAAATCTGCTAATAGCCTTACCAATAAAGACCACTGTTCTTCATCAACAGATTTCGCGTCGTTTACTACCAGAAGTTTAACCGGCGTTGAATTGTCCGGCGCCTGGCGAGCGCGCTCTAGACTCATGCTGGCAAGCATTTCATTGAAGCGCTTGAGTAAACTGTCTGTGTTAGTGGGTAAAAAAACTTCTACCTGAAAAACATTAAGGTCCCGAAGGCGTGCAACCAGCATACGGCAGTAATGATCGAGAACGGTTTCGTTGGTACCAATGACGGCGAGACCGAGTTCATCGTCAACAATGGCATCAAGGGCGTGCTGAAAACGCTGTTTATCAACACTGCGATAGAAAATATCGCCGCCATCAAACCAGTTCTGAAATTCAAACGTGGGTTCTTTTTTATTATCTGCCATTTTCTCTTATCCTTAGATGTCTTTGGAATCGTCGTCCAAAGCACCCTCTGTGTTATAACGCATCCCCGCGGGAACCTCGGGTCGCGGCTTCTCTGCTACTGTAGATCCTGGCCCCAAACTATTTAGGCTAAATACATAGGCAATAACCTGGGCTACGGCATAGTATAAAGACTCGGGGACACTCTGGTTTATATCGGTTGTAAAATACAGGGCTCTGGCCAGTGTGGGAGACGAAAATAGGGGGACCCCATGTTCCGCCGCTCTCTCACGTATACCCTGAGCCATAAAGTCGGCGCCCTTAGCGACCACCACCGGCGCGCCGTTGCTCGAGGGATCATAACTTAAGGCAACAGCAAAGTGCTCCGGGTTAACAATAATCACATCGGCGTCAGCCACGGATTCCATCATCGCGCCCATAGCCATTTCACGCTGTTTACGCCTGATCTGCGCCTTAACTTCAGGTCGACCCTCGGTATCTTTAAATTCGTCTTTGACTTCTTGCTTGGTCATCTTCATTTTTTGGTTTATTTCATAAATTTGGTACGGTACATCAATACCCGCAGCCACGATTAGGGTCAATGTCACCAGTACCGTACCGCCGGCAATCAGATTTCCCGCCTCGGCCATCGCCGGACCCAAACTCATAAAGCCCAGAGAGACCAGGGTATCAAAACTTTCACTCACCACCAGGTAGAGGGTAATCCCCACTAGGCTAAACTTAGCCAGCGCCTTACTGAGGTCGATCAGTGCCTTGGTGCCAAACATTCGCTTAAGCCCAGCCATTGGGTTAATTTTGCTGGCCTTTGGAGCAATAGATTTAAGGGAAAAAATATATCCCCCCAGCATTCCCGCGGCCCCGATAGCAATGAGAACAGCCAGAACAAAAATCGGTACGACCACCATGATGCTGTCCATTGCATGGGATCCGAAGGTCGTTGGTAACAAATTGTCGGAAAATACATCTTTTCGGTCAAAGGTAAAGCCTGCCTCAAATACCTCGCTGAGCTGTAAGATCATGTACCCGCCAAACAGATACAGAAAACAGGCAACGCCGATCATCATGGCTGCGACCGATAGCTCCTGTGATCGGGCAACCTGGCCGTCTTCCTTCGCTTTTTCAAGCTTTTTGGCGGTGGGTTCTTCGGTTTTTTCTTCGCTTGAATCGTCTGACATCAGCTAAGGCCCAATGCTTGACTCAAGGTGTCAAACGCCTGGCGCCACAGCCATTGAATACGGAACCCTATACTGGTCATCGACATGGACAGCAGGATAATACCCGCCAAAATCATAGCCGGAAAACCTACGGCGAAAATATTTAAGGCCGGCGCTGCTCGGGTAATAACACCCAAGCCGATATTGATAAATAACAGCGAGACCATAATCGGCAAGGCCATCAATACTGCCCCCAAAAAGATCATTGTGCTCCACTCAATTACCAATGAGATTAGCGGCTGTAGGTTTACCACCTCACCGATGGGCAATAGGTAAAAACTCTCGAGTAACATGGTGATAACCAACACATGGCCACCTAGTCCGAGAAAAATTAGGGTGGAACAAATAATAAGAAACTGGGAAATCACGGGCACGTTGCCCATATTGGGGTCCATCATATTGGCCATACCAAGACCCATGGAGGCGGAAATGGCCTGGCCGCCCACGACTAAAGATGCATTGACCACTTGAAGAATCATGCCCATCAGCACGCCAATAAAGACCTGGCTAAAAGCCTCCCGCAAACCTGAAGCAGAAATTGGATCGACTGCGGGCCAATCCGTTAGGGGGTAGATCATCCAGGTTAATACAGTGGCCAGCAATACACGGATTCTGACAGACACCGCGCGAATCGAGAAAAAAGGGGAAGACAACAGAAACGCAGAGATGCGAATCATCGGCCACAGCAACATATAGAAGCGCTGGACAATGTCGGCAACCAAAAGCTCCATTACATAAACAACTCAGGTATGCGTTCAAAAATGCGACGAATGAAATCCATCATCACGGCAATCTGCCAGCTACCAAAAATTACTAGGGCCAGTATCATGGCGCCCAGTTTAGGAATAAAACTCAGGGTCATTTCTTGGATGCTGGTTGCGGCCTGCAAAATACCAACAGCCAAACCAACGATAAGGGCAACGCCCAATAGCGGTGCCGCCACTAGTACCGCGATCCAAAGAGATTCGCGGCCTAAATCAATTACCTGTGCTGGATCCATTTCTCTCTCCTAGGACATCGCAAAGCTTGCTGCTAGCGATCCCATAATTAGTGTCCAACCATCAACCAACACAAACAGCATTAGTTTGAATGGCATGGAAATCATCATCGGTGAAAGCATCATCATGCCCATGGACATCAGGACACTGGCCACCACCAGATCGATTACTACAAAAGGAATATAAATTAGAAAGCCGATAGAAAATGCGCTTTTTAATTCTGAGGTGATAAAGGCGGGCACTAGGGTTGTGAAAGGCACATCTTCTGGCCCTTCAAAACTGTCGTTGCGGGCAATTTCTGCGAACATGGCAATATCGGTTTCGCGAGTTTGATTAAGCATAAAATTGCGTATCGGCAACTCTCCTTTTGCCAGTGCGGTTTCAAAGCTAATAGTCTCTTCGAAATACGGCGTTATCGCATCGTCATAAATGTCGCTAAAAACTGGCGCCATTATAAAGAGGGTTAAAAATAGCGCTAGGCCTACCAACACCTGATTTGGTGGTGTCTGAGCTGTTCCCAGTGCCTGACGCAACAGGGATAAAACAATAATTATTCTAACAAAGGAGGTCATCATTAACAGTAGCGATGGCAGTAACGTTAGCACTGTCATCAGTGCGATAAGCTGTAAGGTCAGGCTATATTTTTCTCCGCCGCTACCGTCCTCTACCATACTCACAATGGGCAGACCCACCTGGGCAAAAGCCGGACTGGTAAGGACCATAGCAAGTAGAACCAAGATAATGGTTTTCCCTGCTGTACGCTTTTTAAATAATGACAGAGCCACGATCTAGTCCTTTTGTTTTTTGACAGTTTGGGCGAGAAGCTGTTTGAAATTTCCCAGGGAGCTGTTGGTTTCGTTATTCTCGCTGTCCTCAGGCACCTGCTCTTGATTCTCTTGCTTGATCTGCTGGTCAACGGGCCAGCTGCCAAGATTCGTCATGCCCTGGGGGGATATGCCGATAAGTACCTGATCGGCATTAACGCTAACCAGCAAAAGCTTTTGCCGTGCGCCGAGATTTTGAACTTCTAGAATCTGCAATCGCTTGTTACTTGCGTTGCTAATACTGGGACCCATTTTTTTTATTAAAAATAGCGTCGCCACTAACAGGCCAATCACCAACAGGAATGAACCCATCATTGATAGCCAGTCCATTAATCCAAATTCAGCCAGCATGTCAGTGCCCTACAGGTTCTTAACACGATCGGCGGTAGGGATAACGCTGGTAAGTCGTACACCATAACGCTCGTTAACCAGTACCACTTCACCCTGAGCAACTAATGTATTGTTGACCAGCAAATCCAAGGGTTCGCCGGCTAACCGATCCAACTCTACAACACTGCCCTGAGTAAGACGCATCAGGTCGCGAATTTTTAACGACGTACGGCCTACCTCTACGGAGATAGTCACAGGAATATTCTGCAGCACATCTGAATTAATTTTATTCTTTAACGCGGCTTCTGGAGAAACGGGTTGCTCTACGGTTTCTTCTACTGCGCTGGTTTCTATATCTTCCATTATTTCTACTCGCTATTTTTGGGGCTATTTTTTGAGGCTATGTTTTGGGTGCCAAGGATCTAACAATCTGGGCGGCCATATGAGAATTACTACTGCCAATATCGGCATCAAAAACTGGAACGTCGTTTACATAAATTCGCGCATGATCAGTTTTCTTCAAATAAATAATATCGTCTTCCTGCAACGCTTCGAATTGCTTTAGCGTGGTTTCGATATCAGCCAGGGTAACTTTTATGTCTAGCTCCGCATCGATTGCGGCAGACTTTAACTCTGAACTCCAAATCTTGTCTGAGGCATCATTATCGTCACCTGTTTGCACACGACTGCGCAGCAATTCACGAATCGGTTTTAGTGAGTTGTAGGGGTAGACCAAATCTATATTGCCCTTGACACCATTACCTAGCTCAGAGGCAAAGCGACTCACGACAACCAAATCATTTTCGTCGGCAATCTGAGCAAACTGTGGATTAATTTCTGAGCCAACATGTTCACACTTAATCGGTAAGATGGGTGCCCAGGCGTCCTGCAAAGAACCAAACAGTACATTCATCATAATTTTGATAATGCTGTTTTCTGTGGGTGTAAACAGTCTGCCGGGTGGCAGGCTTTCAACAGTACCACCCAAACCACCAAAGAAATTATCGAGAGAGGAAAAAATAATGGATGGTTCAATAACCACCATTGAGTATCCCCGCATTGGATTTAGACGGATAGTGTTGACTGCTAATGGTGGCTTGAGGTCTCTAAGGTAATCACTGAATTTCATGATTTCCACATTTGCCATATTAACTTTTGGGGTGGTTCTTAAAACCTCTAAAAGACCCAGTCTAAACTGACGTACGAAACGCTCGTTGATCATATCCACGGCGCTAACATTCACGCCCAATGACGAATCTTCGTTGGTCAAATCATGTTTTAAAACCCGCGCTTCGATATTCAGTCCGGTATCTGTTTCTATCGAACCATCTTGGACACCGGCAGCTAATGCATCTAGCTCTTCGGGGGATAATAAATTCATTGTTTCTACCATTGTTCTACTCAATTAATTACTAGAGGGCTTACTTAGTAGGCCCGTCTACTGAACCACAAATTCGGTAAGGTACACTGCTTCAATGCCACCAAAATCTTCTAGCTCTTCAAGTTTTGCGTTCATTACAATTTTTAGTTCTTCAGAAAGATTTTTACGGAAATCAGGGCTAGTAATGCTTGCATCGGTTTGTTGTGACATAACCGTTAACATTGCATTGCGAAGTGGAAAGGTATGCTTCTCAACGTTGTCGACCACGCGCTCATCATAATGGGTCATGATCGCAATAGAGGCCTGCATCACTTTTCTTGAGTTGGCAATATTAACCACTAACTCTTTTTCAAGCTGGTAGTAAGACTGCTGGAATTTTGACAACTCGGGACTGTCGAGTTGAACTTTGTTCGGTCCGGCAGCTGCTGCAGCTGCTGCTGCCGCCTCTTCATCCGCAGCGGCTTCTAGGGCTGCAATCGCAGCTTCTGGATCCTGCTCTGTGGCTGGGGCAAAGAAACCTGAGGCAAACAGCGTTCCACCTACAGTAATCGCGACCAGTAACAAAATACCCACTACTATCAAAATAATCTTCAATACAGGGCTCTTTGCTTGTGCTTCGTCATCTAAAATTTCGTCAGGCATTGCTTAATCCTCTATCTCTTTAATTTGTTAAGTCTGGGTCCGCTTTTAAACCAGTAGATCCAAACCATCATCATCCAGTCTTGAAGTCCGTGCATTGAGCTGTGGCTCTTCGCTATCAGACGTTGTTTTGGCTTCATTGGGGCTATTTTGACCTGTCGGCTTTCCGTCAGATTGGCCCTGATTTTCTAGCCCTAAACCTATATAAGCAGATTCCATGCCATGTTCTTCAAACGCGGCTCTTAATCTTGGCATACTCTCTTGTATTAGTTCTCGAGTGGCCGCATTTGCGGCGGTAAAGTTGGCTTCTAATTCGCCATTTTTCATTTCTAATTGTATCTCAATTCGACCTAAAGATTTTGGGTGTAGGTCCATTTCAACACGCCAGGCACCGCGACTAATCTGCGCAGTTAAACGCTGGCCGAGTGCCTCAGCTAATCGGCGAGACATATCTGCCTGTTCTTCTTGCTTGCGCAGGGTTTGCTGCTCAAGCTTCTCTGGCAGTGTATCTGCCGCTGAGTACTCAGATCTATCGTCGAAAGTGGGCGGTGAAGTAATGTAGCCTGACTCACTGATCACGGCCGGGGCTGCGACGGACGCCAATGTAACAGGAACCGTAGCTGTGGTTACAGGGGCTGTTGCTAGTAGTGCAATTTTACTGTCATTAGACTTTAAGTGGGTAGCTTTTAATGGATCTTTTATTCCATCTTTTACGGCTAAATTAATATTTTCTAATTTAATGACTGGCTGCTGCTGTGGATTGGTATTTACGCCACTAAAGATCTCATTCATTGCTTTAGAGGTAGGCAGGTTGAATGTCATTTTTTCGACGACGTCTTGGGCTGGTTTATCCAGCGGCTTGAATTTGCTTGGGGCCTGTAAATAGGCTTCAATGCTTTGCCTTCCTGGCGATGAACCTGCGGGAGCACCAGCAACTAGCTGACTGATCGCACTATCCGTCAACCAGGCTGCGACAGGTTCGGGTTGGGAGTCGAGTTCTGGTTCTGGTTTCGGCTGCGCTAACGCTGTTTTCGGGGCTGCGCTATTAGCTACCGGAAAGTCTTTTTTGTTGTCCGCCATCAATGATGCCAATGCCTTGGGATCTATGCCCTGAGATCTCGCAAAATCATCAATCCCGGCATCCGATGGGGTTGCTCCGCCAACAATCACTTTTAGGCCGCTCTGCAGTAAACGACTCTCTAATAGAAGGTTGGCTGCGTCGGTGTTTTTGGCCTGATCGGTTGTCTTTTTGGGTTGTGGCTCTTCCGGCAAAGTATTGCCGCTTTTTGCCACCACATTATCGGCCAACTTGGACTTTAGAATACCGGCAAAGGCTGGAACGTCTTTGCCTGGCTGACCGTCGGCTGCTGGCGCTGACAGGCCGGAAGGCACCGTAGAGCCTGGGGCTGTGGCTGGCTTGTTGCTGAGGATTACGCTGTTAAGTTGGCCCATTGGCAATTTATGTCCCATTAATTGGCTAATACGTTAGGTCTTTGTTGGACCTGTTATTAGTGTTATTGCAAGACACATGCCAAGAGGGTTTAAACGCCCGGGGATTTGAGGCTGAGGCGATTTGGGCTTATCGCTTTAGGCTTTTGAACTTACCGCTGTAGCCTTTTTAACTTATCGCTGTAGCCTTGCTCGGAGATTGAATTGAATCATGCTCTGGGTTTCGGCTTCGCGACTATCTCTTTGTTCACGCTCTTGCTGGCGCTGTTCTTTGGCGCGTTTAACCAGATGCTCTACCTTTAATCGCTCCTGATCTGCCAGTAGCATTTCTCGTCGCGCCTCTGTGCAGGCCCTTTCTATGTTCTGGAACTCGACGGTGGAACGACTCTTAATAGTCTGCAGCTGAACAATAAAGTTGCGGTAGTTGCCCGCCTCTTCTGTGCTGTGGGCACGCTTCTGAATACTGGCAAGTCGGTCGCTATATTCGATGAGCAGTTCATCCAGCTTTTCCTCGCGCTCTACAGCCTGCTCTCGACGTAGCTGGACCTCAGCAAGCTTCTGCTGGGCCTTTCTCACTTCTCGTTGGGCCTTGGAGGCCAACACTTCCCAAACTGGGGTTCCGTTCATGGTTATGATCCTCTAACACTTTTAATTTTTTAGGCTTGATCTAGCTGTCCGGTAAGTTGCACCATCATTTTCTGACTGTGCTCAAGATTTACTGAGGCGTCGCTGCCCTGCTGTAACAATGCTTCCATGGCTGGTCTCAGACGAATTGCCTCGTCCAGATCAGGGTTGGTGCCCGCTTCATAGGCGCCTACCTGAATCAGGTCCTGATTCTGTTGGTAGAGTGTCCATAGACGTCGAAAGCGGTTGGCTGACTTTAATAGGGTAGTGGGGACTAGATTATTCATGACACGAGAAATTGAACCGGCCAAATCTATCGCTGGATAATGGGCAGCATCTGCTAATTGACGGGATAACATGACCTGTCCATCCAGTGAGGCCCGGGCAATATCAACAATGGGGTCGGATCGATCATCGCCTTCGGCCAATACGGTATACATTGCGGTGATAGAGCCAAAACCATTGCGCCCTACCCCGGCTCTTTCAATAAGTCGTGGCAACAGGGCAAACACTGAGGGCGGATAACCTTTGGCTGTGGGTGGCTCGCCAATGGCCAGGCCGATTTCTCGCTGGGCATGGGCCACGCGGGTGAGGCTGTCGCAGAGCATTAATACATTCTGCCCACGATCTCGAAAATACTCGGCAATTAGGTGGGTCAGGTTTGTGGCTTTTAGTCTAAGCACTGGTGAAACATTTGCGGGGGCGGCAATGACTACAGCTTTGGCTAAGCCTTTGTCACCCAGTATTTGATGGATAAATTCCTGCACTTCACGAC
>Ga0209712_10004301_pt1 | contig 11363 bp, 8 predicted proteins | sample ArcOceMetagenome_FD_187443 | JGI IMG/M metagenome (GOLD analysis project Ga0209712, IMG submission 187443) | Marine eukaryotic phytoplankton communities from Arctic Ocean - Arctic Ocean - Greenland ARC118M Metagenome (SPAdes) (version 2) | ecosystem: Environmental > Aquatic > Marine > Oceanic...
AGACACTTATAAATTCATGGTTTTTACCTGTCCTGTTGGTGCATATTACGCTAAACCTGTTCGTATTACTACAATGCCTGAGTATGTTCGTGCATTTCCTGGAGGAACTGGATATGCAAAAGCTGCCGGTAATTACGCCGGTTCTTTACGTCCGATGTTAGAAGCTCGTAAGAAAGGTTATGATCAAGTAATGTGGTTAGATGGAATTGAGAAAAAATATATTCATGAATGTGGAACAATGAATTTAATGTTCGTTATTGACGGAACAATCGTTACTCCACCAACTGAAACTGGCGAAATACTTTCAGGAATCACTCGTAATAGTGTGCTTACGATTTTTAAAAATGCAGGTTACAATATAGAAATTAGACCGATTACTATAGATGAAGTTATCGAAGCTCACAAGGCAGGAAAGTTACAAGAAGCTTTCGGAACAGGAACTGCAGCCGTTATTTCTCAAGTGGCTACAATTGCTCACGGTGATGTCGTAATGGATTTACCTCCGATTGAAGGACGTACGATTAGTCGTTTTGCGAAAGCAGAAATCATTGCTATTCGTAAAGGAGAGAAAGATCCTTTTGGTTGGATAGAGAAATTAATTCCAGCAACGGTTTAAACTTAACTAGAAATTAAAAAATCCCAAGTTTCGGGACGAATCGTAGAATTAGAAATTGTTTTATTATTAGAACGATTACCTTTTGACGAGGATTTCTAATTAGATAATATACCTAATTAATCAAATAAGTACTCGGACATATTTAAGATGAATTTTAAATGTGTCCGAACGCTTATCCGTATTCAAAAAAATAGCCATCCTAATAATAGGACAGCTACCTCATTATACAAGTATTTTAAACCTACTGATACCTAACTTTTTTATTAACTGAAGCCGTATTTAACAAACTCAATGAATCAATAATTTTATCCATTTTGGCAAGAGCTGTTAGATATCCTATTTGATAAATTTCTTCTATTTTATTGGCATTAAAATTACCATATTTATATAGTGACTTAGGTTCAATCACATAATCACATAAAGAAAACTTATCTTTTGCTTGTGCAACATGTCTTAAATCGTTTGCTCTATGTAATAATTTGATAGGATTTGAAACATCTGATTTTTCAATCGGTCGAACCGATGTCACAAAACTGCCAATGACTTTATTACACCTAGCCAGTAATGGCTCGACTGGAAAATTATTCATCACACTTCCATCCATATATAACTTATCATCAATCTCTACCGGAGAAAAAACTGGTGGCAAAGCAGAAGATGCCAAAACGGGCTTAATCACTTCTCCCTTTTCAAAAAGATGTGCAGAACCTTCTAATACGTTCGTAGCTGTTATGAATAATTGTTTGGAAAGCTGATCAAATGTGATATAACCTAAGTAAGGAAATAATATACTTTGGTATTTATCTGTATCTAAAATTCCTGGTTTTTTAATCGTCATTTTCGACCATTGAAAAACGGAGGAGTTATTACGAAAAAACTCTAAAATTTCGTCTGGATTATAACCTGCTGAGTATAATGCTCCAACTACTGCTCCTGTACCTGTGCCCGCAATATGAGTTGGAAATATATTATTCTGCTCAAGTGCTTTTAAGAGTCCGATGTGTGCGACACATCGAATACCTCCACCCGATAAAACAACGCCAGTGCTTTGCTTCATAATTTATCTAATTTGGTTTTGCTAATTATTTTGTATTTTTGTTTTTAAAGGTAAATTATTATCATATATACGGTTTATGTTAAATTTTCAAAATTTAATTTTTGCATTCACTACTTAAACGGAAAAAACATTGGAATGGTTGCTTTTTTAATGTTACAAAAAAATTATATTTATAAATTATTTAAATAGGACGATATTTTGGTAGATTTGCCAAGTTTACCTACTTGATAAGATTCTACCTGTCTCGAAGCTTTTTTATCTATTTGGGTCTCATTTATTTCATTATTTCACTATTATACTAATTTATATTTGGAATTAGTATTAAGTGTAAATAGTATTGTATCGCTTCAATTATATTGTAAGATTTACGGATTACTTGGACTGAATCTATGAAATTTCGGGCAAAAAAATAAGCCGTTCCGAGCATGGAAACGGCTTAACCTATTCTTCCTATTTTCTAATACAGCGCCTATTCAAGACGCATATTTTAAAACATCTTCAAGAACTAAGCCGAACTAATCATAATCGTGTTCTACTAGAACCTTATAATTTAGCTTAATTCAATTTTCCTTATTTTAATATGAAATTAACACTTGATAATCGAAGTTACATAAAAAAAATCAAAATTTATATAGGAATATAAATAAATTTCAGACTTTAATTTTCTTCCTCCTCTTCATGTTCAAAATGAATCTCTTCCGTATTATCTAATTTTAATATACTAAAAATCCAATTTTGTTCCCGAATTAAAAAGTAAGCAGTCACAATTTCGGCAACGGCAATAATCGTTGCGTATTTTGATATGTTTTCACCTCCAATTCCATAATCTCGAACTTGAATATAAAGCGTCAATTGTCCGATTAGCACTTCAATATTTTCAATAATCATCAATCCTGCAATAAGAATCAATGCAAGTTTTACGACATTCTTAGGACTGAACTTTTCAAACTGAATATATTCATCATCGAAACCTTGATCTAATCGAAGCCATCGAATAATCGTATCTGCCTTAAACACGAGAACGACAAATAGCAAAAATAAAAGTATAAGCATTCCTAAATAAATACCTACTTCAAAGAAACCCAAACCATAAGAGTCTATAAATAAGTTAGAAATCGTATTAACGATTGAAAAAGCAAAATTGATTAAAACATATAAGCCAAATAGCTTGATTAGGATTCTGAAAAAATCTTTCTTTGTCATATCTGAATTTTATTACTTATTTACGAGTTTCATTTTATCATAAAACTTCACCAATTCCGCCCCTTCATTTTCCCAAGTATAGACCATTTTTGCCTTTCGGCAATTCTCTTTTAACGTATTGTATTTCAAAGAATTATTTAATAATACTTGAAGTGAATTCGTAATCGTTTCAGTTTTTAAATCATCCAATAAAATCCCGATTTCAAATCGTTCATTAATCGCTTGATATTCAGGAAAGCTACGATGTAAAGCAGGTTTTTCGGCTTGAATATAATCGAAGCATTTATTCGCTAAAGAGTAATAATAACTCAACCCTTTATTTTTCAATAAATTTAAACCAATATCCGATAATTGTGTAATCACTTTCAAATCATTCGGTAAGACAAAACCTAAAAACTTGACTTTATTTTCCAATTTTAAATCATTCGTTAAGCTTCTCAAACGCACCGACAAATCACCTTCTCCAGCCAACCATAACTCTGCATTTTCAATAAATTGCATCGCCTTTATCGTTTCCTCAATTCCTCGTCCATCGTTTAATGCCCCTTGATATAGAATTACCTTTTTATCCGTTTCTTGAATTTTATAAATATCAATAACTCGCTGAATTTCAGATAATTCTATCGCTTTATTAATTGCAAAAGGAACATTACGAAACACGCCAAAAGGAACGCCATAACGTGCGGTAAAAATCCGTTGTAAACCTTCTCCAACGGTATAATTATATCGAATATTCGGAATTGTTTTGTCTGCAATTTTTTCCCAAATCGCTTTTACTTTCGGTCTTTCTACCAATTCCGGAACTTCCGTAAAATACTCATGCGCATCGTAAACCTGAACTTTACGCTTCCATTTCGCCACATAAAATCCGGGCAAAATTGTATCTAAATCAATCGAACAAATCGCCTCAAAACGATTAAAAATCAAAAAGAAAAATAATCGTAAATTATATTCTACATAGAATTTTGCACCTTTCGTGAAAAAGCATTGAAGTCGCTTTGTCTGAAAAGCAAAAGTTGGCAGACCCTTAGATTTTGCCAACTTTCGCCCAACTAATAAAACGTCATAATCTGCTTTCGCCAAAGTCGTACAAATCCGTTGCATTCTTTGATCGTAAGTCAAATCATTCGTAACTGTAAAAATTATTTTTGGCTTTTTTTTCAAAAGTGTAGCAGTCTTTTAGTTTAAAGGTTCGATTACGTTAGAAACGTTATCCGTAATTTAGAATTTAAACCACTGAAATAACGACCAACCTAACAGGAAATTTCACTTTGCGAAATCACACTGATAGGTTTGGATTTTAATTTTAACTCCTTGAACTTTCTTTTTGAGTAAAACGGCGTTTAAATTCTATAAGCTAGAAATTTTAAAAAAAACTATTCCTATCAGATTCGGCCATTATAAATAAAGATAAAACCCGAAAACTTACTTTAATACCACCTTTTTATTTTCTTTCAGAATCTTGTCATCTTTCATAATCGTTACAAAAAATTCTCCAGTCAATTCCTCTTCTTTAAAAGCCGCCTTAAGTGATTGAAGTGCAACATCAGGTTTTAGAACATCAGCATACAAAATCGTCTTATCTTCTCTAACTTCAGCCTCATCACAATTTCCATTTCCGGTCCAGCCAAGAATCGCTGTTATCATATTTCGTAAATCCTCTTTACGCTCCAAATCTTCTGCTTCTCCGATGCTTTCCATCTCAAAAGTCAAAATCATCAAATGATAATTTTCATAAGGAATATCTTGATAACCTTCCGCTATCAACTTATTAATTCGATTATTAATAGACGCTCTTAAATCCTTATTATTACCAGATTTCACTTCTTTTTGGTCACCGTTATTACCCAGCTTTCCCCAATGCGTAACAGCCGTTTTTGCATCTATACTCCAAGTTTCCCAGTACAATACATTATCTCCCGAAGGCTTATGTAACTTGATAAAAACATCTCCATTTTCATCGAAAAAATCAACCATTTTATTCTATTTAAATTTATGTTATTATTTTAGTTCTGTAGCGGCGGCTTTATATGCCGTATTTGACTATTTAACGCCCGCTAAAGCAGCCACTACCAAAACTACTACATCTTAGAAACATATTCATGCGTCATTAATTGAGCTTGAATAGGTGCTTCATTATTATTTTTTTTATACTTATTTTTTTGCTTATCGTCAATAATTCGAGCCTTCACATTATCCAATAACTGAATATCCATCAAATCCTGAATCATTCTCCGAATCTTATCATCTAAGATTGGAAAAGCAACCTCGATTCTTCGACTTAAATTTCGTTCCATCGCATCGGCAGAAGAAAGGTAAGTAAACGGTTTCCCATTATTATGAAAAGTAAAAACCCTTGCATGTTCCAAGAATCTATCGACAATACTAATCGCTGTAATATTATGACTAATTCCTGGAAGATTTGGAATCAAGCGACAAATTCCTCGCACAATTAAATCCACTTTCACACCAGCACTACTCGCTTCATACAGTTTATGAATAATTGTCTCATCTTCCAAACTATTTACCTTTATCAGAATATAAGCTTTCTTACCTTTCTTCGCATTAATAATTTCATTATCAATACTTTTCGTCAAGTTTTTTCTAAGGTTGAACTGACCAACCCAAAGTTGTTCGAACGATTTTTTAGGTTGTTTCTCTGTTTCCAAATAATCAAAAACCATTTGAATTTCCTTCGTCAGTAACTTATCAGACGTAAATAGTCCAAAATCACTATAAACATGAGCCGTTTTTTCGTGAAAGTTTCCAGTTGCTAAATAAGCATAACGCTTACTTTCTCCATCTTCTTTCCGAGTAATTAAGGCCAATTTTGCATGAACTTTCAGACCCGGAAAACTATACAAAACTTTAACACCAGCTTTTTTTAATCTATCGGCCCAAATCAAATTCGCTTCCTCATCAAAACGAGCTTTAATTTCCACAAAAGCCATTACATCTTTTCCAGCTTTTGCCGCTCGAATCAATGCATCCATAATTCGAGATTCCCTCGCTACTCGATACTGGACAATCTGAATTGAAGTAACCTTTTCGTCACTCGCTGCCTGCTCAAACAATTGAATAACTTGCTCATAACTATGGTAAGGAACATGAATGAGATGATCCTGCTCCTCCATGTTTTCAAATATAGTTTTTTCATTTTCCATCGTACCAACTGGCAATGATGGAAAATCTGCCAATTTTAAATGCTCTTTTCCAAAACTTGGAAAATTAAAAAAATCAAAATTATTATGAATGCGACCTTCCGGAAATAAATCAATATCTTCTAGATTCCAACAATCTTTTAGAAAATTCAAAATATTAATCGGCATTCTTCTATCGTAAACAAAACGAGCCGCCGGACCAACATTTCGCTTCGCCAAACCTGACTTAATTTTCTCTACTAAATCCCCCGAAAATTCATCATCAATATACAAATCCGCATCTCGTGTCAACTTAAACGAATACGCAGCTTGCAAATCATAATCAGGCATTCTAAACGGAATCATTACTCGAACGATATCATCCAGTAAGATTAATTCATGCTTTCCTTCTTCCTCACTTGGCAACTCGACGAAACGTGGTAGAAATTCTGTCGGAACAGAAAAAATAGCATAACGCTCGTCATTCTCATCTTGAGCATCATTAAGCTGAGCCCCTAAATACAACGCAGCATTTTTCAAAGATGGCCGAATAAATTGTTTCGATATTAAAACAGGATACCCAAAAACCGATTCATGCTGCTTATAATAAGATTCTATGAATTCGATTTGAGCTTTTGTTAAATCATCAAAATTCTTTAACTGAATTCCATTCTCGTTTAATTCCTGTAAAATTTGTTCCTCAAAAATTTCAGAAAATTCCTGCTGTTGTTCATTAATAATACTTCGCATTTTACGAAGCGTCGTACTTGGCTTGAGGTGTAAAGCCTTTTGTGATTTCTTTTTTAACTTTATCAAACTTCGTGTAGAAGCCACTCGAACCCTAAAAAACTCTTCTAAATTAGAAGAATAAATTGCGAGAAATTTTAATCGCTCAAACAAAGGAACTCTTTTATCTTTCGCCTCTTGCAATACTCGATAATTAAAGGACAACCAAGTTATATCTCTATTTTTTAATGGATACTGTATCTTCATATTAATAAATACTTCTATTTGATAAAATATATAAGGCGTTCGGAATTTATTCTGATTCATCCCAAAAAATCGAGATTGATGCAAATTTAGTAAAGAATCATATCATCTTAAGAAGTCAATACGACTTTATTTTACTAAAGGAAACAGGAAATAAATAATCTATCCATTTTACTCGCTCTTTTTACTTCATGCCTACCTGTTCGCACGGCAAATCCGTTTATAAAAATACTCAATGTGACTACGGCTATACTTACTTTTTTTGCCTCGTCTGAATAAAAATAGCCTACTCGTTCTCATAGCAAGCAGGCTTCGTAAAGTTTGGATAGATTATTTATTAAATAAATATGTGAAAAAAATAAATTGCTCCATAAATACATATTTATTTTTTTCAAGAACCTGCCCGTTTACTACTCGTCGGGTAGGTTCTTGGTAAAAAAAGGTATTTTAGGACAGGCTACTTATTTTATTCCCTAAGTAGTAAGTCAAGTTAATCATCACTTTCTAACTTCGGATAATCGAAAAATGAAAAACAGCTACCAGCCTGATCCAAATCTTGCCATTTATCAATTTCAAAATCTATAGCAACCATTCCGCAGGTTGGAACGTTTGGAATATAATCATTTGAAAAATAATTAGCAAGTGTTGTAAATGTCGGATTATGACCAAAAACAAAAACGATATTTTTTTTATTTGGTAATTCTCGCAAAATATTCAAGACCGTTTCACGAGAAGATTCATAAATTTCAGCTTTTTGTTGAATATCGTCAATCTTATAATTTAGTTTTTTTGCAATAATTTTAGCCGTCGCATAAGCACGAACTGCTGTACTACTAACTATTAAATCCGGAAATATTTTACGCTTTTGTAGTCGTTCGCCCATTATTGGGGCATCTCGCAAACCTCGCTTATTCAAAGGACGCTGAAAATCTGTTAAGTCCATAAATTTCCAACTTGACTTTGCATGACGTATAAATACTACTGTTTTCATTTATTAAGAATTAATTATTAGTGATAAGTAGTTCGTTTTTTTTGTCAGTAACTACTTAATTATAAATGATTGGCATGACATACTTTGATGCTTAAACATTCAAATGCTGTAATATTTTAGAAAAAATTTCAATATATCATCTACCTTGTTCACATATTGAAAAGATGTCTAATAATTAACCATAAATCACGAATTTAAAAAAAAATGCAATTTACTATTATAAATTATAGATTGAATAATATCTTTACAGAAGGAAAAGTAAAAACCAAGCGAATTTTCGCAAGATTCAAAAATATACTTGTATAATGGCAAGAAAAGCTAAGAGTAAAATAACTTTCTCAAGAGAAACATATTTAGACTGGTACGAAACCATGTTGAGAATTCGTCGATTCGAAGAACGTGCATTAATGGCATATTCCCAGCGTGATATTAGAGGTTTCTGTCATGTTTATATTGGTCAAGAAGCAGTTGCAGCAGGCTTACGTTCTGCTTGCCGTCAAGATGATCCATGGATTACCGCTTATCGCCAGCACGGCTTGGGGATAGCAAAAGGAATCAGTACTCGTTCTGCAATGGCGGAATTATACGGAAAAGAAACTGGTAATGTTGGAGGAAAAGGTGGTTCAATGCATTTTTTCTCAAAAGAACATAATTACTTTGGTGGTGATGGTATTGTCGGTGGACAAATTCCAACTGGTGCAGGAATCGCATTAGCGGAACAATATAAAGGCACTGATAATGTCACAATTTGTTTCTTCGGTGACGGAGCCGCTCGTCAAGGTGCATTATACGAAACATTCAATATGGCAATGATTTGGAAATTACCAGTCATTTTTGTCGTTGAGAATAACGGTTATGCAATGGGAACTTCTGTTGAGAGAACTTCTAATGTGTCGGATTTACATAAAATTGGTTTAGCATTCGATATGCCAAATGAACCAGTTGATGGAATGAACCCAGAAGCTGTTCACGAAGCTTTTGATAGAGCTCTAACACACGCAAGAGCAGGAAACGGCCCTACATTTTTAGAGATGAAAACGTATCGTTATAAAGGTCACTCCGTTTCAGATCCTGCGAAATATCGTACAAAAGAAGAAGTGAAATCTTACCGTGATCGTGATCCAATCAAAATGATAGAGGCGAAAGTATTGGAAGATAAGATTGCTACAGAAGAAGAAATCAACGCAATTCAAGCTAAAATTAAGGCAGAAATCGCTGATGCTGCAAAATTCGCAGAAGACTCGAACTTCCCTGATCCAGCAGGATTATATCAACACGTTTACGTTCAAGAGGATTATCCTTTTATCAAGGATTATGAACCACAAGCGTAGTTCGGGAGTGATGCCTTATAAATAAAAAGTGGTGACTTTCAAATACTTGAAAGACACCACTTTTTTGTTTGTAATAAGACGATTACACCAAAATGATGAAATAATTCCACATTTCTAATTATTGAAAATATTGATAATGACTTTCACCTGCCTAGGCTAATATTATATCCTTAGGTCAGCACAAATCGTTACACAACAAAAGGTCGAACGCTTTAGAAGCAGTCGACCTTTTTTGTTTTTACAACGTAAAACTATAATTCTCACCAGTTGCACGTTCGTAACCTTCCTTATCAAATTGATATAAACGAGCCGCTTTGTGAGGAACGCCAACTTGCTTTTCCTCCAAAGGAATCAAAATATTTTTTTTCAATATTTTGCGTCTAAAGTTTCGCTTCTCGAATTCCGTTCCCATAATAATTTCATACAAACGTTGTAATTGACTCAGCGTAAATTTCTTTGGCAATAACTCAAAGCCGACTGGTTCATTTTTCAATTTCAACCGCAAACTTTTCAAGGCTTCATTCACGATTTCATTATGATCAAAGGCTAAGATTGGAATTTCAGAAATCGGCTGCCAAACTGCATGACGAGCAAAAGATGCGGCTTCAGGTTTGTATTGACCTAACTTCACTAATGAATAATATCCAACCGTTACGACTCGAACATCTGGTTCTGCACGAATGAATTTCATCCATTTTTTATCAAGCTCATTATTCATCCGAGTCGGGTTTCCGAAGGTTTTAACTTGCTTTAGATATATATTTTCTAAACCCGTTAACTCCTTTAGAACGCGCTCTGCTGCTTGATCCAAATCCTCATTGGCATAAATATGATCTCCAGGTAATGCTAACATTCCTGGCTTATCCGGCTCATTCGCAAAATCACCTTCTTCTCGTTCGATTAATAAAACTTTTAGTTCTGTGAAATCAAAACCAAAAATCACACAATCGACAGATAGATTTGGTGTTATTGTAGTATCTTTAATTCTTATTGTTGTAGGCATCTATATTCGTTAATTTGGATGTTGCGTTGAAGCATTACGACATTTAATCTACTTTGAGAGTGTAAAATTAACACTGATGTTGTAAATATCCCTAATTTTCATAGAATATGTGATAAATACAACATTTTTTTTTCAAAAAAAAGGTGTTACCATAAATTCAGATGCCACTAATTCATATAATATATCAAAAAATGAAAAAATACCTTATTAAATTTTGTCAATGGTCTTAATTTATAATATAAATCTTTTATTCTTACCTAAAAAATACGATTCTTGCAATTTGCAATATCTCTAAAAATAGTTAATAGATTATTAATATTGTAATATTAAATGAGCCTATATTAAATTTTTTATTTTTATAATATGTCTTATTGATATAGCTATTAGTTTAATAGATAATATGACTCTCCCCCCTTCCTAAGATTGAAAGGTGTAATATTTTAACGTGATTGATTCGCTGAGAATACGTAAAATACAGAAAAGTACTAATTTTTTTTTAAAATTTTCGACTGCGTTCTTTTATAATGTTAGAATAACAGCCGGAAATATCATTTAAACTTTTGAATTATGGATTTACATTTTATTTGATACCGACACAATGTAATAAATGAAAAAGCCTTCAACTTACGTCAAAGGCTTTTTTTAAAAATATATCAGTGCAAAGGCAATACCACCTGTCCCATTTCACCCCGATTTTTCGGGGAAATTTCGATGGTTTGCCCTATATTACATTTTACACTTTCTCCACCAAAATTTTCACACTCACCTCATCAATCAAATCCACCGTTTCGGCTGTTAGTAAAGGCGATGCCGTTTGCCCTACATCCGCCAAAGTCAAGCTTTCGCCCAAAACTTCCGCTTTGATATAGTCGCCAAACTGCTCGACTGCTGCTTGAATAGCTTCGTGATTTTCGATAGTAATCCTGATTTTATCCATCACATCAAAACCGCTATTTTTACGCAAGTTTTGAATACGATTCACGATTTCTCTTGCCATTCCTTCCGCTTTCAAAGCGTCTGATAAATGAATAT
>Ga0209712_10004302_pt1 | contig 11362 bp, 10 predicted proteins | sample ArcOceMetagenome_FD_187443 | JGI IMG/M metagenome (GOLD analysis project Ga0209712, IMG submission 187443) | Marine eukaryotic phytoplankton communities from Arctic Ocean - Arctic Ocean - Greenland ARC118M Metagenome (SPAdes) (version 2) | ecosystem: Environmental > Aquatic > Marine > Oceanic...
CTTACTCTTTCCTTTTGTTATCCTAATTTTCTTAGGAGCAGGAGTAAGCGCAGCTGGCTCAAAAGTCCCTATGTCAAAAGACTCTTCTGACGCATCGCTGTCAGAACGAGAGCGAGGAGATGGACGCTTTTTGGGGTTAGCAGATGCTGCGATAGAAGCAGAGTTTGAGCCTATTGAAGAGGATGAATTCATATTGGATTTGAGTCGATCCATGAAACCGGTTCCAAAGCCGTCATCTGAATCGTCAGAATCATCAAGGTTGAAGACAGGCGCTGCCTTCTTCACAACAGCCTTCTTTGAACGGGAGCAGTTGCCTTCTTTGCAACAGGAGCTTTGGCAGGAACAAAGTTTGCGCCCTTCTCAGGCTCAGGAGCATTCTTAGCAGCAGGCTTCTTGGATTTCTTAGCAACTGGCTACTTTTTCACGACAAAAGTCGTCATTGGGTGATCAGAATCAATCGATGTCTTTTTCGAGCTCTTTTGGCTGCTGCCTTCTTTCCCGCACGCCTCTTGGTTGCTTTGTTCTGAGAACGGAGCTCTTCCTCCCCAGCTTCCTTATAAAATGGTCTCTCTCGTCTAGAGCCTCTTCAATACTACTGGTCAAATCTGCTACCCACAGAGCAGTTGGAGAAGTGGCCTCAAGATCATCTAAAGCCTTGGTCTTCTCAGCAAGTTCCTGTCTGATCTTATTTGCCTTTTCATATGTCAGCGACCAAATCTTCATCCCAAGAAGATACTCGTAGCCCTTGGCGAGTTCAGCGTCCGAAATTTTTCGTCTTCGTCATCCTCATCATAGCTAGCATCTTGATTTTTCTTCTCCTTCGAGAACAACTCATATCCTCTCTCCTTCAATTCTGCAAGGATATCACTGCGCTTCCTGTTGCTCACAACCAACTCACCAGCACAGACCTCTTCAATGAAGCGTGCCTTGTTGCTGAACATTCTTTGCTCACGACGCATATTGGAGAACATGTAATATGTTCTCTTCGGGTACACTAGTAGTCAAGCCGCACATCGTAAAAGTAATCGATGATCTTCTTGGCGGTACCAAACTTGATGATTCTATTGTGCTCGTCAAAAGAGTTCATATTTGATGTTGCCAGTTTCCCGGTCAGTTTGAACTTTGCCAAAAGGCCGCCAGTCTCACTTTCCCACTTGTCAATGGAGGCCTTGGCCGCGACGACAGTAAAAGACACGGTTGTATCGGTGTGGTTCTCTTTGAAGTCAGAGATCTCGGGCTCAATAGGTTCCTTCTTCGTTGTCTTTTTGGCATCAGCCTTTTTGGTGGCGACTTCGCCAGTCATCATCTTCTCTAAGAAAACCTTATAGTCTTGAGTCCAGGTCTTGACGGGAAGCTCCGAAATCAAGATTGTCTCATCATCAATACGTTCGATAGTTCCGGCAACATTGTAAGATCCGACGCTCTTGTAATTTGCCTCGATCTTTCCGTTGAAGCCAAAGTAGCTAGGATGCATTTCTTCCATTTCTTCTCCCTTAATCTTTCTGCGAAGATTGGCAATAATTTCACGAGGGTCAAAATTAGGAACATTGGTCGACCAGCCAGTCCCGATGCCATCAGATCCGTTGACTAGCAACATTGGAATGACTGGTACGTAGAACTCGGGCTCAATGGACTGTCCATCATCATTGAGATAAGTGAGAAGAGCGTCGTCATCGGGATGGAAGATGGTACGTGTAATCTTTTCCAACTTGGTGAAAATGTAACGAGGACTTGCACTATCCTTACCACCCATTCTGCGAGTTCCAAACTGACCAGAAGGAGTGAGAAGATTAATGTTGTTTGACCCAACAAAATCCTGAGCCATGCCCACAATTGTGCCTTGTAGACTCATTTCGCCGCTGTTGAATTGCAGGGTGGGGAATGAGAGGGTGAGCCAATATATTATATGAGATGAGATGAAATGAACCCTCATTGACTGGGAAATGTTTGCCCTCAATCCTGAATCTACTTACTGATGGTAACTTGACTTTTCTCCCACATATCCAACCAATTGAGCTACCTTCATCTCAGTCTTCAAGTTTCGCAAGACACATCCGAAGAGGACCTTTCTCTGAGAAGGTTTGAACCCATCGAAGATATTAGGAATAGAACGAATGTTATCTGCTTGAGAGAATAAAATGAGCTCTCTGTTGATAAACTGCGAGTACTTCATGCCCTCAATTTGGGCCTCGGCGTAATCCAAAAAGGTGTTTTTCTCGAGTTTATTCAACCAAGTCTTTCTTTCTTCTACGTATTTCTTGGCAAAAGCCATCTCAATGAGATCAGATCCAGAAACAGCAGTATCGGGGACAGGCGCAGCATCATCAAGATCCATTGCATCATTGTCACTATCATTAGCACTGAGTACGATATCATCCGACATATTGCAGAAGGTGATCTCATGCTTGTCAAGGTGGGAAAAATATTCCTTCGCCTCGGCACTGGTAGAGGTACCGAGTCCCTTGTAGTACTTGATTTTCCATCCCTTCGCATCGTTTCCAGTAGAATCTTTCCACGCGATATACTCAGGCACGGTAAAGAATGTTCTGGAACCCTTGCCCTTGGTCGCCTTCACAATTGGAGTGATAAATTGCTGCAAGAAGCCAGGAACATCGAGGAGGGAGGGCCAGAAGTGGTGGATGAAGTTGATAACGAGTCCCTTGATATGAGACCCATCATGATCTTGATCTGCCATGATCATGAGATGTCCGTAGCGCAATGTCTTGACGTTGGTTTCATCGTATACAGTTCCAAACTTGAGCCCCATGATATCAATCACACTCTTGATCTCTTCATTCTTCATGACCTGTGTAGAAGAAGCTTCACGAACATTGAGGGGTTTACCTTTCAAAGGAAAAACTCCATAGTAGTCGCGGCCCACAACAGAAATACCAGACATGGCAAGGGACTTTGCGGAATCTCCCTCTGTCAAGATAAGGGTACAATCCTTTGACTTGGCGCTTCCAGCAAAATTCGCATCATCAAGCTTTACAATCCCCGTAAGCTTGACGACCTTCCTTCCTCCCTTCTTTCCTAGCTTCTCCTTTTCCTTGAACTTGGCAAAGGAGATGATGCGTGTGACAATCTCACTCTTTTCAATCTTTTTCAAAAAGGCAGGAGAGAGTTCGCACTTGGAACCAAACTTTGACTTCTTGGTAGTAAGGAACTCCTTGGTCTGAGAATCGAAGGAGGGATTATCAACAAGGCAATTCACAAATACAGTCATGTAATTCTTGATCTGCGCAGGCTTGATTACTCCTCCCCCCTTATTCTTCTTGGCAATAATCTCTGAAAGTTTCTTGGCGACTTGATCGGCAATATAGTTCACATGCTCTCCACCCTTGGTGGTACTAATGGAGTTGACAAAGGAGATCTGATCAAAGTTCCCATCCGAAACACCGACACCGACCTCCCAGCGATTATCCACCACCTCGAAAGCCGTGGGTGCTTCAATGCCATTGTACATCTTGAGATAATTCTCAAATTTGGGAATTTTGAGCTTGTTGCCATTCAATGAAACAGAAAGCTTCTTTCCAGGGATAAAGGCCAAACTTCCAGCCATATCATATGCACGCTTGGACAAAAGCTGCACGGTGTCCTCATCCAAACGATCCATTTTGAAACGTTCCAAATCGGGTTTGAAGGAGATCTTGACATAGTCTCCCCTCTTGGCTTCAGCAGCAGTCATGGTCTTGATGATGGGATCATTTTTCTCCCTCATGTTGTCACGAAAGGTCTGTGAAAAAGTCTTGTTACCAGCAGTATCCCCACATTCCACCTTGAATTCCGTACTAAAGATATTCGCAAGCTTGGCTCCGTATCCATTACGGCCTCCTGTCGTTTTCTTCTCATCGTCATCAAAGTTGGAACCAGTCAAGAGGTGACCAAAGACAAGAGTTGGGACGTGGCATTCTGCATCCTTGTGCCATTCAATTGGAATACCCTTTCCATTGTTCTTGACGGAGATTAGATTATTTTCAGGATCAATGTCGATCTCTAGCTTGTCCATGGAATCAGGGTTGCGCTGTTTGTTGTCTGCAGCGTTGACGAGGATTTCATCGTAGATTTTGAAGAGTCCTGGAGTGAAGGTGACGTCTTTGCGAACGACCTCTTCGCCTTGGAGGACCCACATGGGCTGACGAACGCGTTCAATGGATCCAACTGTTGAGTTATATTAGAATGCAATCAATGAGAGGGTGAGCAAATGGAATGGAATCAATACGCATAAGACATTGAACATTCGTTGAGATCAATCGACAATGAATGAAATTTAAAAATGACAAACCAACATTCAGTGGCAACGTAGAGACGCTTGCGCTCAGTTCAAGTTCACTGTTCACTTACTGTAAGTATCTGGTCTAATGAGGATATGATCGAGCTGACTCATCTTGGTATAAGTCTCTTCCACAGTCTTGGCCTTGCCTTTCCCCTTGGCACCAGCATTGTCCTTGTTCACAGATCTATCCGCAAGGGGAAGAGGAACACTGTCGTCGTCGTCGTCATCGTCAGCCTCTCTATCTTGGAGAGAGACGGCCTTATTTACCTTCTTACTAGCAGCCTTGGGTTTCGAGGTCTTGGCCTTGGAAGGAGCCTTGCCCGTTGCCTTGGCGCTGGCCTTGGCCTTTGGCTTTGGAGCAACGTTTTCTGAATCATCAAAGTCAGATTCATCGTCAAAGTTATCGTCAGCGGAGTATTCGCTCAGTTCGTCCATAAAGTCTACGTCAGCCATGATATGATGGAAAGAGATGATGAGTCGGTGAGAATGGGGGTAGCGGAGTAAGCGTAAAGGAGCGTTAGCGTTAGCGTAGTGAAATGCAGCTGTTGTTCAAGCGCAAAATCAGAAAGAAATGAACAATTGAATGAAGTTCTTGAGTGATCTGTGATCGATCTCATCTTTGTCGTTGTTGGCTGTTGGCACAGACTTGACTTTTTTGGCAACGGATTTTTGAAAAACTGTGCAGGCTATTGTGATTTACCCGTTCGATTGGAATTCTTAACCGCCATTGTCGCCTTTCATAAACATCAAAAATCACATTTTTCCATCTTTCTAGACTAATTAATACGAGTGGAAAGTGCACAGAAAGATTGGAGAGCAGAAAACACTTTCACTGCTCCGCATCAGCAGCACACTGACTTTATTTTCTTTTTCGAGTGAATAAATAATGACAAAAGGGAAACGCCAAGAATACAAAATTGAGCACTCTGATAACAACACAAAGAAAGGCGTGAGACAGGATCAATGGTGAGCGCTCTGCTCTACCTTGGCTCCACCGACCACCGCATAATTCAAAATGAAAAAAAATGGTAAATATCGACAACTGCAAGCCTCTCAATTTCAATTTTCAATTTCAATTTCAATTTCAATCTATATATATTCAGAATGATAGCCAGTTTGCACTTATAAAATATTTGGTACAATTTTAACGATTGATTTGCTTTCTACTTCAACATTACGGCACCATCCACGATTGGTCTCATCTCATCTGGACTTGCAAACTTTACTAGCTAGGAAGAGAAGTGAATGAGGCGTCCACTTTTTAACCATTGTCCTTTCGTTCTTGATAACATTTTAAACTCCATCACAAGATTCAACAGGCCTTTGATAGCGCTTTACTGCATGTCATTTTTAACCTTTTCGTCAAGAGTTCGTCATACACAAGTTCAAAGTTCAAAGTAGAGTTCGTCATTGTACCGACTATCTATGATACCGACTACCGACTACAGACGACGACCACCGTATCATTCGTATTTCTGTTGTGAATGATACTTTGTGTTTGGAATCATCATCCCGCTGATTGGGTCGCATCAAGCATCATCACACATCACACTCACAACACTTCTTCTGGCGCCTGTACACAATAGAACCAAGATAGAACCTTCCTCAACAATAACTCTATAAAATCTCCACGCGCCATTACTGCCTTATTGCCATAATATGAAGGATAAACGAATGCTAAACCTGAGCAATTATGCTCGACCAAATGTATCAAATATAGGAGCAGGAAGTGAGGATTTCAATCAAGGTCTTCGATTATTACTTTCTTTCCAGCACGAATGCGCTGCACTATACTTTCTGGACAGTATCAAAGATGCTCCGGATTGCGCTCTTGCTCATGCATTTGTCTCATATTGCCATTGCCCAAATTATAATTTCAAAGGGGAAGCATATTATGAATACTCCAAACCCACATCCATACCCACAAGCGGAGATGGAGATGGAGATGCAGATGCAGACGCAGATAATGTGGATGATCCAAGCGGTATAAAGAGAGGTCGCCAACAGGAGTATACAAATGGAGCAGCACCTGCACCTTCCAAGTTCCCCTGCCAGCTTACGGCCGATTACCACTCGAAGATTGCCAGCGATATCATTGCGAAACTAGAGTCTGAAGAAAATAAAATCCAAGATGTCGAAGTGAAACTCATTTCCTCCATTCGATTGCTCTCGTGTAATCCTGGGATTGACCCCACGGCGGCTGAAGAAATCAACGACTTGCCATTCGCAGAAGCTATGCAAATCGTATATACACTTTATCCAAACGATCCGGAAGTGGCTTATATCTATGTAGGTGCTATCATGACATTGCACGCGTGGAAACTATTTGAGTATCCGAATGGACGGCCACTATCTGATGACGTGCCTCTCATCCAGAGCGTGTTGGAAGATTCACTTTCCAAGTTTCCAACTCACGTTGGTTTGTGTCACATGTATTGTCACCTGTGTGAGATGAGCGCAAATCCTCAACAGGCCCTCTTGGCATGTGATGTCCTGAGGACTGCCTTTCCTGATGCAGGACATTTGGTACACATGCCGACGCATATTGATGTCCTGATAGGTGATTATGAGGCATGTGTGAAGTGGAACGCGGCTGCAATAGAGGCAGATAAGAAAGCAATGGATTTTGCGCCTGAGACGAGCGGAGATACTTCCTTCTATTTCGGGTATATTGTGCATTGTTATCACATGCATTGTTATGGATGTATTCTGGGGGGTTTCGAGACGATTGCAATGGAAGTTGCGGACGAGCTAAACTTGTTAATAAATGAGGATCTGTTCTCAAAAAGACCAGATCTCACTGCATATTTGGAATCTTATGGGGCGATGGACGTCCATATAATGGTCAGGTTTGGCCGTTGGCAAGAAATTTTGAGGCTAAAGTTCCCCAAGAACAAGAGACTGGTGTTGTATCGTACTGCCACATTATATTATGCACGCGCTTTGGCATATGCGAATTTAGGAGCGATAGATCCTGCCAGGGAAGAAGCACAGTATTTTGAGACCGCCAGGTTGAACCCAGAAGCGCAGAATAGAATCTTGCACAACAACGTAGTTTCAGTTTTACTAGCCGTAGATTCTGAAATGCTAAAGGGAGAGATCGCATACTTTTCAGGTGAACACCAGCAGGCGTTTTCATATCTCAGACGAGGCGTTGAACTGCAAGATGCATTAAACTATGATGAACCATGGGGCAAGATGCAGCCTATCCGCCATGCTCTAGGTGGATTACTACTGAAACATGATTTTGAAGATGAGGCAGAAGAAATATTTAGGGCAGATTTAAAGTTACATCCAAAGAACCCCTGGGCATTGGCTGGCCTAATCGGATGCATTAAAAAACAAGTGGAAAAAGACTACACGAGATCAAGAATCGATTCAGACCCCAAGATGGAGCCTTGTTGTCGCCCACAAGAAACGAAGGACGATTCCAACTCAAACAAATCAACAGAAATTTGCGATTTGAAAAATCTACTCGAGACGCAAAGGCAGTTGGAGTGGGCAGATTTCAAGATTACGCATCCTTGCCAATGCTGCTGCCCACCTCCCGGAGTTTTGAAAGAATAAATACATAGGTGCAATCTGTTGAGTATTCGTTACTGACATTCCTTCCAGAATTGCAAGATAAAAGTGAATTGAATTTGATGGTTGTCCTACTGTAGTAAAGAAATTGATTCCTTGAGGTTTCCAAATTTATAATACTGAATTATTTTGCAAGTATATTGAGAATTCTTCCAGGAACAAATATTATCTTCTTGATTTCCTTTCCTTCGAGCTGGCCCTGGACCCTGGATTCTTTCATAGCTTCTGCCATTGCAGTCTCCTGGTCTGCATCCTTTTCAATCTCAATCTGTCCACGAACTTTACCATTCACCTGAACACCCATCATTACAGTAGTCTCAATGCATAGTTCTTCTTCAAACTCAACCCATGGCTCGTAAGCCAAGGTTTCTTCATTTCCAAGTAGGCTCCAGCACTCTTCACCAAGATGAGGAGCAATAGGAGATACCATAAGGGCCAACTTTTCAGCAGCCTCTCTGGGAACTTCATCTTTCAAAGACTGCAGGTGATTAGTAAGGACCATCATAGCAGAGATAGCAGTATTAAAAGACATTGCATCCATATCCTCAGAAACCTTCTTCATAGTCTGGTGGAGCAGTTTAGTTGTTTCTTGACTCATCTCCTGCACGTCATTAGCTGCAGCTGCCTTCACAACATTGAACAATTTATTCTGGAAACGGAAAACTCCAGATACCTGACTTGTCTGCCATGGCTTGACAGCCTCTAGCGGCCCCATGAACATTTCATACAACCTAAGAGCATCAGCACCTTGACCATCAACGATATCGTCAGGATTAACTACATTTCCACGACTTTTGGACATCTTTTGGGATGATTGCAAAAATAATTAGGGTGATTGATGGACGAAAGAGAAACAACAAGGAACATATTACACTAACCTTCTCTCCGTCGCTTCCAAGAATCATTCCTTGGTGAACAAGTTTTTGGAAAGGTTCAGGATGTTTGGTGAACCCAAGATCGAACATGACCTGATGCCAGAAACGAGCGTATAATAGATGCAATACAGCATGTTCAGCACCTCCAATGTACAAATCTACAGGCATCCAGTCGGCATCGGCCTTGGAACTGAAAGCTGCTTCAGAATTTTTAGGATCTGTATATCTGAAGTAGTACCAACAACTTCCAGCCCACTGCGGCATAGTATTTGTCTCACGAGAAAACCACTTTCCATCCTGCTTGAAGTATCTCCAATCCTTTGCTCTCGCCAAACATCCAGCTGGGTCAGTACCAGGCTTGAAATCATCCATGACGGGAAGTTCAAGGGGCAAGTCAGCCTCATCTACAGGAATACCCTGGTCAAAACGGATAGTGTGCTCACAGTCATCATCCTTAGGATCGACTTCATCAGGATTAACACCTTCGGGGAAATCGACTGGAAAGTAAATGGGGATAGGCTCTCCCCAATATCTCTGACGAGAAAATACCCAGTCACGAAGTTTGTAAGTAATTTTTGGTCCACCCCTTTCCATCTCCTTCAATTTGTAAGTGATAGCCTTCTTTGCTTTATTTGTGGTGAGCCCGTCAAATTCTCCACTGTTGAAAGCAATTCCTTCGCTGGTGAATGCTTCCTCGTCCGAAACCTCGACTCCTTCCTTCTTTGGCTTTACAACATGTTTTACCTCCAAACCATACTTTTGTGCAAACTCTAAGTCACGCTGGTCATGAGCAGGTACAGCCATTACAGCTCCAGTTCCATAAGAACCAAGAACGTAGTCTCCTACCCAAATAGGTACTTTTTCTCCTGAAATAGGATGGGTAGCATACCCACCTGTGAATACTCCAGTCTTTTCCTTTGATGCAGTACGATCCAAATCAGAACGAGATGAAGTTCTCGTAACATACTCATCAACTTCTGCCTTTTGATCTTCAGTGGTTACAGCAGAAACGAGAGGGTGCTCCGGAGCCAAAGTTACATATGTAACTCCCATCAAAGTATCGGCCCTCGTAGTGAAAACTGTGATCTTTTCTCCATCCAATCCATCAAGATCGAAATCAGCATTGCATCCTACACTCTTTCCAATCCACTGCTTCTGAGATGTCATGGTTCCAGAAGGCCAATCAAGTCCCTCCAATCCAGCCTCAAGCCTATCTGCATAGTTTGTAATCTTCAACACCCATTGTCTCAAAGGAAATCTCTCCACGGGGTGATCTCCTCTCTCCGAAAGACCGTTGATAACCTCTTCATTCGCCAACACAGTTCCTAGGGCCGGACACCAATTCACGGAAACAGAACTCTGCTCTGCCAATCCCATCTTGTAAAGTTGAAGAAAAATCCATTGTGTCCACTTGACATAATCGACATCAGTTGTTGCCACTTCCCTGTCCCAGTCATATGAGAATCCCAACATTTTAAGCTGACGCTTGAAGTTAGCAATATTCTTCGTGGTGGTTTCTGCAGGTTGTGCACCGGTGTTGATTGCGTATTGCTCGGCAGGGAGACCGAACGAGTCCCAACCCATTGGGTGTAGTACGTCAAAACCTTTCATTCTCCAGTAACGTGACATTGCATCAGATGCTGCGTGGATTGTTATTATTCCGTAAGTAAGTAAGTAAGTAAGTAAGGAAGTCAGTCAAAAAGATCTAGAAAGTGTCGAAAGCAAGAAAAAACAACCATGGATGCAACACAAAAAAACGTACCGGTGTATCCCTCTGGATGCCCAACATGCAAACCCGCTCCAGAAGGGTAAGGAAACATGTCAAGTACATACTTCTTTTCCTTGTCAGGGTTTCTCTCAGGAGTTTTGAATGTATCATTTTCTTCCCAGAAAGCTTGCCACTTAGCCTCCACCTCCTTGAAAGGATATCCAGTAGGGGCGACTGCTGCTTCTGTATCCTCAGAAGTAGTGCTTCGAAGTGAGGTAAAAGTGGTTCCAAAAGTACGCGGTACAACGAGGCGAGAGTACGATTGAGTTGGTGAAGATTTCGCTACTACACGTCTTGTGATCGATGGCACGAAGGCTGCAGCACGATGGAGAAGAGAAGATGCCATGAGGACAGTGATGGCGTTTGACGATGGTTTCATGATATTTAACTTGCGCTACTACCAGAACGAATACAGGCAGATTCAAAATGTGCTGTGTATTGCTGGTCTGGAGATTTATATCGGTATCTTCAAGACTAGTCTGGAACTTGTGCGATCCAAAAGATATCTCTTGATGAGTATGATATTTGAAATGTATGTATTGTTTCTTTGCTATTTGCTATTGGCGGTGATGGAATGGGCAAGTTCATGCGTCACTTTTTCCAAATCCCGACGAAGTATCCGACATGGTTGCGTCTATTTTAACAAGTGTTTTTTAGGTTTTTTATACGGGGCAAATCCCCAGTCCGACAATGGTTGCGTCTATAATTTAAATGGCCTATTTATCTTTTGCCACCCCTCCTCCTTCCTCCAGTCGTAACGGTTGCTCCTCCAGTAGTCCCACGCAACTTTCCTCAAGAAGCTTCAAGCTATCTTGAATCTACAGTAAAAGCAATAGTTACCGGTTTTGTACCAGGTAGACT
>Ga0209712_10004303_pt1 | contig 11361 bp, 9 predicted proteins | sample ArcOceMetagenome_FD_187443 | JGI IMG/M metagenome (GOLD analysis project Ga0209712, IMG submission 187443) | Marine eukaryotic phytoplankton communities from Arctic Ocean - Arctic Ocean - Greenland ARC118M Metagenome (SPAdes) (version 2) | ecosystem: Environmental > Aquatic > Marine > Oceanic...
CTGAAGTTCCTTTTATGACAACTTCGATTAAAGCTGATAAAGAATCTAATGTGGGTACTATTACAGATATTAGATTAAAATTAAGAGATGTAAATGCGCTTAAAATTAGTTATTCAGCTTCGAAAGGTGCGGGTAACTAAATAGATAATTTAAATAAAAAAAAGGGGTAATTCATATCGAATTACCCCTTTTTTTTATTCTTAAAAATTAAATTTTATAGTTCTGAAATAATGTATATTTAAATTCCGTTATTTTTAATATGAATCGAGTTATTTTTTTCTTTTTTTTATCACTTTTGGTGTTTAATACATCCGCTCAAAGAGATTCACTACAACTGGGTGATAGATATGCAGATGATCAAATTTACGTTTCAATATCTTACGCGCAATTTGGTAAACAACCTGCAGGAATTAATAGAAGTACTTTTTCTTATGGTATTTCAACTGGGTTTCTAAAAGATTTTATTCTAAATAAAAAAGGAAGTATTTCTTTCGCGCTAGGTGTTGGGTATGGTTTCGATTTTTTTAATCATGAATTAAAAGTAGAAGAAATTAATAAATCTACGTTATTTAATTTTTCTGGAGACATCGGTTCCAACGTGTTTAAAGCACATAATTTAGAGTTTCCTCTAGAATTTAGATGGAGAACCTCAACGGCTAAAAAATATGACTTCTGGCGTATTTATACGGGTATTAAATTCTTGTATAATTTTTCTAATACTTTTCAATTCACAGAAAATGCAATAGACTTTAAGTATAAAAATGTTTCAGCGTATCGTAAGCTGCAATATGGATTAACACTCTCTGCTGGTTATACTGAATTTAATGCATATTTATTTTATGGCTTAACACCTATTTTTAATAATGCGGCAATTAATGGAGAAAATATCAATTCTAATATTTTAAAATTTGGATTGATTTTTTATATTTTATAAAAAATAATGCAAACTAAAAATTACGATAATCCCGATAAAAAAACCGATATATATTTCTCTGGAAGTATGCGCCTTTAAGTTAAGCCTAGCAGTGGCTAATAAACCTGCAAGTAAAATAATAATGATGATTACAACGGTATAAGATTGCTTATGCACACTACTTAAAACGAGAAAAAAACCTGTGGAAATTCCAAATGAAAGCAAATGGACACTTGCTTTTATTTTAAAAGAAAAAAGAATATAAATTAAAAATAATCCTAAAGAAGTTGCGTAAAATAGCAGGCCTAAATCTCGGAAATTAATGATGCTGTTTAACCAATTACCTAATAAGTAAAATACCATTATCATTAAAGCAATTGGAAGTTTCCGTTCTCTTATGCTTTCTGTTTGGTATGTTTTAATAATCTTTAATTTTTTTAAAATAATTAAAATTAGTAAAGGAATTATATAACTTACAACAAAAACTAAACTTAAAATAGTTAATTTTTCATCGTGCAAAAAGCCATTAGGAACCAATAAGAAATAAAGCATTACACCGATTGTTGGTATTACAATTGGATGTAAAATAGTAGATATAAGTTTATAAAAACGCATTAGATTTCTTTACGTAAACGAGCAACTGGTAAATCTAATTGCTCACGATATTTAGCAATAGTTCTTCTTGCAATGGGGTATCCCTTTTCTTTTAAAATAATAGATAGTTTTTCATCTGTTAAAGGTTTTCTTTTGTTTTCTTCATCTATTACAGTTTCTAAAATCTTTTTAATCTCTTTTGTGGAAACATCTTCTCCCTGATCATTTTTCATGGATTCAGAAAAGAACTCTTTTATTAGTTTTGTGCCATAAGGAGTAGATACGAACTTGCTATTAGCTACTCGAGATACCGTAGAGATATCCATCTTGATTTTGTCAGCAATATCTTTTAGAATCATAGGTCTTAATTTGCGTTCATCGCCAGTTAAAAAATAATCATATTGATATTGCATGATTGTATTCATCGTGATCAATAAAGTCTGTTGACGTTGTTTTATTGCATCTATAAACCACTTTGCAGAATCTAGCTTCTGTTTGATAAAAAGCACAGCATCTTTTTGAGATTTACTTTTTACAGTAGATTCTTGATACCCTTTTAACATGTTATTATATTCTCTAGAAATATGCATTTCTGGTGCATTTCTTGAGTTTAACGTTAAATCTAACTCACCATCTAAAATTTTAATAGAAAAATCTGGAACAATTTGTTCCGCTATTTTATTATTACCTGCATATGAACTTCCAGGTTTGGGGTTTAATTTTGAAATCTCAGTATTAACGGCTTTTAGTCCTTCCTCAGAAATATTAAATTTTTCTTGAAGTTTTTTGTAATGTTTTTTTACAAAATGATCAAAAGCACCTTCTAGAATTTCTATTGATAAACTTCTAATTTTGTTTTTTTCTTTTGCTTTTAATTGAATGATTAAACATTCTTTTAAGTTTCTTGCGCCGACACCAACGGGATCTAAACTATGAACCACTTTGGTTAAAATTGAAATTACTTTTTCTTCAGTTGTAAATATATTTGCTGTAAAAGCCAAATCGTCAACGAGGTCAATGATTTCCCTTCTAATGTAACCACTATCATCAATACTCCCAACTAAAAACTCTGCAATTGCACGTTCTTCTTCATCCAGTCTAAAAGTATTTAATTGATTTTTTAAAGATTGGTGAAAAGTTGTTCCTGCTGCATAAGGAACGTTTTTTTCTTCATCATCAGCGGAATAATTATTGGCTTGTGTTTTGTAGCTGGGTATTTCATCATCACTTAAATACTCGTCAATATTTATGTCTTCGGCTTCAATTTTTTCATTCCCGAAATCATCATCATCGTCATATTCATTTGATAAATCATCGTCGATTCCATCTGATTCTTCTTTACCAGTATCTAATGCAGGATTCTCCTCTATTTCTTGTTTTAAACGTTCTTCAAAAGCTTGTGTTGGTAATTGAATTAGCTTCATCAACTGAATTTGTTGAGGAGATAATTTTTGTAATAACCTATATTGTAAGCTTTGCTTTAGCATCTAAAAATCTGCATTTTGAGGCGTTCTAGGAAAAGGAATTACGTCTCTAATATTACTCATTCCTGTTGTGAATTGCACCAAACGTTCAAAACCTAAACCAAAACCAGAATGAACGGCAGTTCCAAATTTACGAAGGTCTAAATACCACCAAAGTTCCTTTTCATCGATGCCCATGGTTTTCATTTTGTCAACTAAAACATCATATCGCTCTTCTCTTTGGGCTCCTCCAACCATCTCTCCAATTCCTGGAAACAAAACGTCCATAGCTCTTACTGTCTTCCCATCATCATTTAAACGCATATAAAATGCCTTAATATCTGCTGGATAGTCAAATAAAATCACGGGACATTTAAAATGTTTTTCAACTAAAAAACGTTCGTGTTCTGATTGTAAATCTGCGCCCCATTCATTAATTGGAAATTGAAATTTCTTTTTCTTATTCGGTTTTGAGTTTCTTAAAATATCAATAGCTTCTGTGTAGGAAACTCTTTTAAAGTTGTTATCTGCAACAAATTTTAATTTAGCTAACAAATTCATATCACTGCGTTCAGCCTGAGGTTTGCTTTTTTCTTCTTGCGTTAATCGTTGATCTAAAAAAGCTAAATCATCTTTGCAGTTTTCTAAAACATCTTTTAAAACAGATTTGATAAAATCTTCTGCTAAATCCATGTTTCCATCTAAATCCATGAAAGCAACTTCTGGTTCTATCATCCAAAATTCTGCTAAATGACGCGTAGTGTTGGAATTTTCTGCTCTAAATGTCGGCCCAAAAGTGTACGCTTTACCCAAAGACATCGCAAACGCTTCTGCTTCTAATTGTCCAGAAACGGTCAAATTGGTTTCTTTACCAAAAAAATCTTTTGAGAAGTCAATTTTTCCGTCTTCTGTTAACGGGGCTTTATTGTCTTCAAAAGTAGTTACTCTAAACATTTCTCCAGCACCTTCAGCATCAGATCCTGTTACAATCGGTGTATTTACGTAGTTAAAACCGTTTTCTTGAAAATATTTATGAACCGCAAATGACAGCTTAGAACGCACACGCATTACAGCGCTAAAGGTGTTTGTCCTTACACGTAAATGTGCGTTTTCTCTTAAAAACTCAAAGCTATGTTTTTTAGGTTGTATAGGGTACTCGTCAGGATTAGAATCTCCTAAAATTTCTATTTTAGAAACCTGAATTTCAAAGGTTTGTCCTCTTCCTTGACTTTCTATCAAAATTCCTGTAACGCATATTGCTGCGCCTGTTGTAATTCTTTTTAAAGTTTCTTCTGATGTGTTTTCAAAATCGATAACACACTGTATGTTTTTTATAGTAGAACCATCATTTAGAGCAATAAAACGATTACTTCTAAAAGTTCTTACCCATCCTTTTAATTGTATTTCTTGTAAAACTGAATCCGATTCTAAAATTTCGGCAACATTTTTATCTTTCATCTATTTGTAATGTTTGATTTATTTGCTTCTAAAGATACTTATTGAATGGTAAAGATACTTTTTTGCTGCAAAATGAGCAATGAAGAATTGCCATTAATCATATAAAGTTATAACTTTATACATCATAAAAATGCACATAATGAAAAACAGCAAAGGCATCTCTGCGAAAAGAATATTGCAACAGCTTAAAGCAGATTTAATTGGTAAAGATTCACATCGAGGTGTAACGTTAACTTATGCTTGGTTGGCAAACCAGTTTGGTCATATTTCATTGGGGTTTATTCCTACTTTTTTAGTGTATTATTTGTTAAATTTAGAAGCGTTAAAAGCTGCTTTATATGTTTCTATATTTTGGTTTTTGTTTGAATTGTATAATTTTTTAGGGCCTTTGTTAAGTAAAAGAGGATCAAATTCTGATGTTCTTTTTGTGCCTAAAAAAAGTAAATATATTTTTAATCCTAAATGGCTTAATGTTGCTTTTGATACGCTTACTGATGTTTGTTTTTTTTTACTGGGTTGTTTTTTATTCGCTTTTTGTATCCATAAATTTAACGTCAATACCGTAATAATTGTACTTGTAGGTTTAGCTATTTATTTAGTATTTGCAACTAGATATTGGTATTTAACAAAAATGTATCAATTTTATGCCAGACTCCCTTTTCAATTTCGCTTAAGTCAGTGGCTTTTTAGTATAAATTCAGCTGATAAATTAAAGGTAGAGAGGTTTTTAGGATTAAAAAATAGCGGAAACCATTTATTGATTTTTGGATCTTTGGGTGCTGGAAAAACAAGTTTAGGAGTTGGTATTTTAAATGAATTAAGTATAAAAAATAACACTTGTTTATATGTAAATGCTATAAAAATGTTTAATTACTTTTTTAAAGATGAAGGTGATGTTTTAGAGTCTCATGAAATTTGGAACTGGGAAACTGTAGATTTTTTAATGATTGATGATATAAATCCGAGTGAACCTATTCAAGATGAATTAATTTCTCCAACAAAACTTTTAAATTTTATTGACACGTTAAAACTAGAAAATAAAAAGAATAGAAAGATACTGAAGGACAAAAATATAATTTGGATTTTGGGAAGCAACCAAACTTTAGATGAAACAAATACAAATAAATGGAAAGAAATGTTGACACATATTGGTATTGAGGGACACAAAATTTCTACTATCAATTTATAAGAAAAAGTTTATAAAATTTGATTATCGTAGGCAAAACTAATAAGATGTGGTAAACTTTTTACGTTAAATCTTTTGTATAAAGGAATAAGTCTTTTTTCAATTGCAGATTGACTGACTTTTAATTTTGCTCCAATTTCTTTAAAAGCGAATCCTTCTGATGCCAATTTTAAAGCTTCTTTTTCTTTTCTAGAAATTCTTAATTCATGAAATAATTGTTCATTTAGGGTTTCCTCAAACCCTGAGGTTTTTGGACCAAATGCAGCATATTGCATAATATTTCCCAGTTTTCGGGAATGAATTTTTTCGGAGATACCAATGACTTCTAAAATATTTCCTGCATAAGATTTATAAATACCAACTCTAGAAAATAATGGAATAACTTCTCCATTTTTATGAATTTTTTCAACTTCAATGGTAAAACTATAGGCTTCTAAATCTTTTTTAATCTTTTTTAAAAACAGTAATGATTTATCATTTAATTCGTTCGAAAAGTTGAAGTGTCTTTTAGACGTTATGCTAACAATTTTTAATAAAGTAATTTCTTCATCGCTATAACCTAGTAATTCTTGCCATCCATTAGCAAATAACATTCTGTTTTTTTCAAAAGAATATATATAGACTGCTTGCCCAATAAATTGAGGTACTTTTTCCTTGTATGCTTTGTAAACAGGGTCATTATAATCAAAAGCTATATCTGAAACCCTTTCTCTAGTATATTTACCAAAACTATTTTTCATGCGACAATATATAAAAACCTGCGTTAAAACACAGTTGTTTAATTCCAAATAGTAATTTATCTTTGTTAAGCTGTTATTGAACAAGAAAAAGTGTAAAAATTGCTGTGAAAAAGATTTTTAAAAATTGTTTAAGGCGAGATTGAAATGAATTACGATCCCCTCGATTTACTTAGAAAAAAACTTTACTACATAAAAAATAGTAAAGTTTTTTTTTATTTATAATTTTTATCTTCTTTCGGTGGTATAATTTTTAATGAGGGTTCTTTAAGTACTTTCTTATTGGCAATTTTCTTTTCAAAAGTTAATAATAAAGAAGGTAATAACAACAGGTTAGAAACCATGGCTAATAATAGGGTTACAGAAACCAAACCACCTAAGGCTATCGTGCCACCAAAACTAGAAAGTGTAAATACTAAAAAGCCAAAGAACAATACAATAGAGGTGTAAAACATACTAACTCCAGTTTCGCGCAAAGCAGCATAAACAGAAGGTTTTATCCGCCATTTATTACTAATTAATTCCTGCCTGTATTTTGCTAAAAAATGAATTGTATCATCCACAGAAATACCAAAAGCAATACTAAAAACTAAAATTGTTGATGGTTTTATTGGAATATCAAGAAAGCCCATTAGCCCGGCAGTTATCAACAAAGGAAGAATATTCGGTAGCAAAGAAATTAAAATCATTTGACGGGATCTAAACATCCAAGCCATAAAAATAGCAATTAAGACAATGGCTAATGATAAAGAGAAAACTAAATTGCTGATTAAATAATTAGTCCCTTTTATAAAAACTAGGGCTTTTCCAGTAATAGAAACTGAATAACTATCCAAAGGAAACTCTTTATCAATTACAGCTTTTAGGCGCTCTTGAATAATATCCATTTTATCAGTTCCAATATCTTTCATAAAAGTAGTTATTCTCGCATAACGACCTGTAGAATCGACAAAATTCTTTAACATTCCTGCATCACTATTTGAGTTTTTAGTGTAAGAGAAAATATAACTTTGTTCTTGACTTGTTGGTAATTGATAATATTTAGGATTTCCTTTGTAATAAGCTTGTTTCGTGTACTTTACTAGGTTTACGACAGAAACAGGTTTCGATAATTCAGGAAACGCTGCTATTGTTTCATTGATCTTATCCATCTTTTTTAAGGTGGATAATTTCATAACTCCTTTTTCTTTTTTTGTATCAATTAAAATTTCTAGAGGCATAATTCCTCCAAATTCTTTTTCAAAGAATTTAATATCTTTATAAAAGCTCGTGCTTTTGGGCATGTCTTCAATTAAACTTCCAGAAACTCTAATCTTATAAACACCAATAATGCTTAAAACGATTACAATAACCGTTGCGAAATAAATAGTAATTCTTTGGTTTCGAACCATTCTTTCCATCCAATCCACAACATTTTCAATCCATCTTCTTTCAAGATGATTTAAATGTTTCTTTTTTGGAAGTGGCATAAAACTATAGATAATAGGAATAACCAATAAAGCTAAAATAAAAATACTGATGATATTTACGGATGCTAAAATTCCGAACTCACGTAATAAATCACTTTTTACAAAAACAAAAGTCGCAAAACCAGATGCTGTTGTAATATTGGTCATTAATGTTGCGTTTCCAATTTTAGAAATTACACGTATTAATGCCTTTGCTTGTTGACCATGTTTTTTAATTTCTTGCTGATATTTGTTAATCAGAAAAACGGCATTAGGTACTCCGATAACGATAATTAAAGGAGGTATTAACGCAGATAAAACTGTAATTTCATATCTAAATAAACCAATAAAGCCAAATGCCCAAGTAACTCCAATTAACACGACTAATAGCGTAATAAAAGTGGCTCTAAAAGATCTGAAAAAGAAGAAGAAAATAACAGCTGTAATGCCTAGTGCGCCTCCAACAAAAAGAACAATTTCATTTTGAATGTTTTGTGCATTAAGTGTTCGAATATACGGCATTCCCGAAATACGAACATCTAAATTGTTTTCTTTCTCAAATTTTTCTACTGTAGGAAGTAATGTTTCAAAAATAAAATCTCTACGTTTGGGCGTATTAACGATTTCTTTTTTAATATAAATAGCAGTTTGTAGCGTACCTGTCTCTTTATTGAAAAGTAAATTATCGTAAAAAGGAAGCTTTTCGAAAAGTTGTTTTTTAATTTTTAAAACTTCTTTTTTTGTTGTTGGCTCTTTTTCATACAGAGGTTCTAAAGTGAATTTTCTGTTTTTACTATCTTTTTTTAGTTCTTGGATATCTGCAATAGAAAGGGTGAAATCAATTTCTTCTAAATTTTTAAATTGATTTACTAAGTTATTCCAAGCATTGAATTTTGCTGGCGTAAAAACAGTAGAATCTTTAATTCCAAGAATGACTAAGTTGCCTTCTTCTCCGAAAATTTCTAGAAATCTATTGTATTCTAAGTTTGCTTCATGATTTTCTGGTAATAAGTTAGCTTCTGTATATGAAAACTTCATATACTTCATCTGTGTGGCCAGTAAACCAGTAATGATTGCAATTGCTATTAAAACTAGATAGCGGTTTCTTAGAATAATACTAGCAACTTTTGTCCAGAAATTCATTTAAAATTTTTTTGTGCAAAGGTACTTAAATTGTGACAGGTCTTGGAAGTAAAAAAAGAGTGTTTTAAAACACTCTTTTTTTTATAAATCTATAGTTCTTAAACAGTCATTATTTCTTTCTCTTTTAAAGAGAGTATTCCTTCAATATTTTTTACGAAAGTATCTGTTAATTTTTGAACATCGTCTTCAGCTATTTTCTTCATGTCATCAGAAATATCTGTTTTTTTGATATCATTATTTGCATCTTTACGTGCATTTCTAATACCAACTTTAGCATGCTCTGCTTCTGCTTTTGCTTGTTTTGCTAATCCAATCCTGCGTTCCTCTGTTAATGGTGGCACATTAATCATAATAATATCACCATTATTCATTGGGTTTAAACCAAGATTTGCTGCTTGAATTGCTTTTTCAATTGCTTGCAACATACTTTTTTCCCAAGGTTGAATGCTCAACGTTCTTGGGTCTGGTGTGTTTACATTAGCAACTTGTGCTAATGGCGTTTGAGAGCCATAATAATCAACCATAACTGCACCTAGCATCGCAGGTGAGGCTTTTCCTGCTCTTATAGAGCGTAATTCTTTTTCTAAATGCTCAATGGCATTACTCATTGCTTCTTTAGCAGTATCTAGAATAAATTCAATTTCTTCGTTCATCTTCTAAAAGTTTAAAGATTTTGATTATTAATTGTCAACTATTGTACCAATTTTTTCCCCAGAAACAAGTTTCATGAGGTTTCCATTTGTGTTCATATCAAAAATAATTATTGGTAAATTATTTTCTTCACTTAAAGTAAAAGCAGTCATATCCATTACTTTTAATCCTTTTTGAATAACATCTTTAAAAGTAATCGTTTCAAATTTAATGGCATTTTTATCTTTTTCAGGATCTACATTATAAACTCCATCAACTCTCGTTCCTTTTAAAATGGCATCGGCATTAATTTCAATAGCTCTTAAAACGGCGGCTGTATCTGTAGTAAAATATGGGTTTCCTGTACCAGCACCAAAAATAACAACACGTCCTTTTTCCAAGTGTCTAATTGCTTTTCTTTTGATATAAGGTTCTGCAACTTCTTTAATTTCTAAAGCAGTTTGTAAGCGAGTATTTACTTCTTCATCCTCTAAAGCACTCTGTAAAGCCAAGCCATTTATAACAGTTGCAAGCATGCCCATATGATCTCCTTGCACACGATCCATACCATTACTTGCGCCAGCAACGCCTCTAAAAATATTTCCACCACCAATAACAATAGCAACTTCAATTCCTTTTTCTACTACTTTTTTAATTTCTTTTGCATATTCAGAAAGACGTTTTGGATCTATACCATATTGTCTTTCTCCCATTAAGGCCTCACCACTTAATTTTAAAAGAATTCTTTTGTATTGCATTTTGTTTTTTTGTTTTGATGATTCCCTTTATCTTGGGAATACGGTTGTGCGAAATTACATAATTTTTTTATTTTTTTAAAAACTGACTTAATAGTTTTGTTTTATTTTTTTTAATAAAACGAATTTGCTGAAATAGAACTATTTAAACCTTTGTAAGGTTAATTAAATTGATTAATTTTGCTCTCGATTTTTTAAGAACTAGAGACTATAAGAAATGAATATTACAAAAGAAAACGTAGATGCATTAAATGCAATTGTAAAAGTAGATATTGTTGCTGATGATTATCAAGCAAAAGTAGCAGAATTATTAGCAGATCATCGTAAAAAAGCAGACGTTCCAGGTTTTAGAAAAGGGCATGTGCCAATGGGAATGATAAAAAAGCAATACGGTAAATCTATTATGATAGATGAAGTTAATAAGCTTTTACAAGAATCTTTGAATAAATTTTTAGCAGACGAGAAAGTAGATATTTTAGGGAATCCTATTCCAAGAATGAAAGAGGATTTTGATTGGGATGCAGCAGTATTTTCTTTTGAATTTGAATTGGGTTTAGTGCCAGAATTCGAAATTGATTTAAGTGAAAAAAGTAAAATAAAGGAGTATAAGATTGTTGCAACGGATGCGTTACTTGACGAAGAAGTTAAGAACATTCAAACTCGATACGGAAAAATGATTCCTTTGGAAGAGGTTACAGAGTATTCGAATATTACTGGAAGTTTTGTGAACGATGAAAAAGAAATCGACAAAAAATCCACTTTTTTAGTGACCGACCTTAAAGGTGAAAAAAATAAAGAAAAATTAATTGGTGCTAAAGTTGGCGATTTAATTGAGTTAGGTACTAAAGAATTGTTTAAAGACGATCATAAATTAGAACCAATTTTGGGTGTTTCTCAGAACGAAACTCACGATTTAGACATTACGGTTTCGTTAACGATTGAAGAGATTACAAAAACGGAACCAGCAGATTTAGACAAAGAATTATTCGATAAATTATTTGCTGACGGAAGTGTAACTAATGCAAGTGAGTTAA
>Ga0209712_10004304_pt1 | contig 11359 bp, 11 predicted proteins | sample ArcOceMetagenome_FD_187443 | JGI IMG/M metagenome (GOLD analysis project Ga0209712, IMG submission 187443) | Marine eukaryotic phytoplankton communities from Arctic Ocean - Arctic Ocean - Greenland ARC118M Metagenome (SPAdes) (version 2) | ecosystem: Environmental > Aquatic > Marine > Oceanic...
TTATTTTGGCCTCTTTTTTCATCTTCCTTCGTTAAAAATCCTCGTCAACATAACGGTTGCCTACGTTTTTTGCCTCGGCTGATAAAAAAATAACCTCAAAATAACTTGTGTTTAATTGTGACCAAAAACTTATTAGTTTAATTATAAAAAAATGGACTTTGAAATTAAATTTCAAAGTCCATTTTATATTCGGATGTGGGAAAAACACATTCTCTTAATTGCCGATTTTTTTTTGATAAGATACTTAATGAAGAGAGAGTATTGCTCTCTAATTACGGGTAACACCTCCCTCGCGACTTTTTCGATTGCCGAAGACATAATCGAAAAAGGCTCCCCTTTAGGGGCTGGGGGTTTACACATAATCTTCTTCTATTCCTCCTTCCATTTCCAAAGCCAACGGATCTAACCGCTTCACCGTCTCCTTCGCCGCTGCCACCGCAGCCAAAGGTGGTGCTACTAAAAATCCAATTCCAGTTCCCAACAGCAATAAAAAAACGACCCCATTCCCAATAGCCAACCATCGATTTTTTTTCACAAAGCGAGTACTTTCCCTAACTGAATAATGTCCTTCCAAGGTGTAATCCATATTTCCAAAACCTACATAATATGCTTGGATTAGAAAAATCAAAATCATACATGGAATAGTCAATATTGGAATCAATCCCAAAAGAAATAAGGGAATAACATAAAGTAACTCTTTGAACACATTACGAAAGGCGATCCTCATTCCTCTGAATAAATCTTTCAGCGCTTTCGTTGCATTGAAGCCAACATACTTGGTATAATTTCCAGTTAAATGCTCTTCCACTTTTTGAGCTAATGGAGTCATAAATGGCGAAACACAGGCGATGACTAAATGCTTAAATAAAATAAAGCCAACTAAGCCAAATAGAATATTAAGTACCCAACCAGTCACCACTTCCCAAGGCATCCAAGGCAATAACCAAGTTGCTATCGAACTTGACAAAGTCCAAATAGCAATACCCAATCCTCCCGCTACCAAGAAACTCACCACGATTGGAACTAAAAAATATTTCCACAATCGAAGTTGGGAGATAATTTGGAAAGCTGAAAAGTAAGATGAAATTCCGTTGAAAAAATCTTTGATCATTTTTTTATTAAATTAGTTGAAGATAACTTAATGGACTTATCGGAATCGATATTTTTTTTCTCTACTTGAATCCATTTTTCTTAGACAAATGAATAGTCTTTTTTCGTTTGATGGTGAACGTTGGACGTTTTACGGTCATCAATAAAACTTTATTAGTGTAACGAAAACAGACTTTTACCAACTTAATAAAGTCAATAAAAGTCTGTTTTATATTGATAAGATATAAGTGGCACTTATAATTCATCACTCTCAATTTATCCTAAATCTAAGAAGGAATCTTCCGAGCTCGTTTAGTTTTAAAGAATTCCACGATTTGTTTAGGAGTCATAAAACCGAAATCTACGAAACTAACTTTTACAAAACGCTTCACATCTTGATAAGATCTTCCTCGCTTGTCGGTGAATTTTCTAGTTAATTTTTTCACATATTTCATACACAATTCTTTCAAGTTTTGATTGAATTGTTGGTTGTCGAAAATACCAAAGTAGGTAGGGAAAATTTTAGCCAATTCAAAAAACTTCGGATAATCGTCTACTTCCAATTCACTCATCACTCGTTGGAAATATTTGAAAATCGTTGCTCGCACACATTCATTAATTGGAGATTTTCCAGGGTAAGAATTATAGAAAACTTTTACCGATTCGATCACCTCTTCGTCCGTATAACCTTTCGTATGAATTTCGTCCAACAAATTATATAACTGTTTTACTTTATCATCCATGCTTTGGTCAACGCTAACAGAAAGTCGTTGATCTTCCACACTTGTCAATTGCAAATCGTTGCTATGAATGACTAAAACTAAATCCAACCATTTGTTTTCGAAATCTTCGATATCCGATCTACTTCGATTAAAGTGAGCAGTAAATTCAGCTTGTGAAGTTTCGTCTCTTTCGAAGAAAAAACCATAGTAAGCTAACATTTCCAAATACTCATCTGTCCCTTTAAAATCTGGATTATTAAAAAAGTCTTTGATGTCACCAATAAAACTAGAACTGTCTCCAGCCAAATGGATTCGGTGTTTCAAAAATAATTTCACCTCCGAAAATTGAATTTTTAATTCTGTCAAATCTATTGGAAAATCACAAGCAAAATAATTCTCATTTCGGAATTGATTTTTGTATCGAGCTAATGCAATGATTCGCTCTTTTAAATCTCGAAATTTCAAATTCTTTTGCCCTTGCAAAAAGTATCTAATCTTTTTATTCTCGATTACATTAATCAAGTTCGTAATCCAAATATCAGAACTCATTGCAAATCCCATTTGAATCGTTTGCCCAATTCTTTTTCTAATAATATCAAAGTTAGAAGAACCACAAACTGCCATCAACACTTCTTTAAAATGAGATTGCGGCCGAACGTATTTATAATTATCATTGATTTCTCCACGCAAAACAGCAAATCCTAAAATTCTTGTGATATACATTCCTTCGTACTCGTCATCCAACAACTCTTTTTCCAAAGTGACTAACTGCAATGGATTATTCTCTGCTATTTTCTTATACAATTCAGAGATGCGAGGTTCGAATGCTTCCCGCAAGGCTAAATAATCCTCTTCTTCTTCCTCATCCAAATATTTCGCTAAAATATCAGACGCTTGAATGTCAGTTTTAATCAATGCTAATTCATCAAGGTATTCCTGATTAAGTGGTTTCATATTCTTTTTTTTTGGAAAGACGGTTGGCGGTCAACCGCCAGGTGTCTTCGATTTTTAAATAGAAACCTGGAAGAGACAATTAAGCTCTACCAGGTTCCAATTATACTATTTTTTTAGAATTCTATTTTATAATTTCAACAAATATAGTAAAATCAATTGAAAAAAATAAAACATATAAGTCTTCATTCCAAGGTCGTCAAATTAATAGTTAATCATTGACCTTCAAAATATTACTCTTTTTCTGTTGATGCTTCATCAGTAGTCGCATCATCTTTAGCAGCTGGTGTTTCTTCAACTACCGGTGCAGCTTTTTCAGCAGCTGGTGCTTCTTCAACTGCAGGTGCAGCTTCTTCAACTACAGGTGCTTCTTCTTTTTTAGCAGCAGGCGCAGCTTTTTCTTCAACTACAGGAGCAGCTTCTTCAGCAGGAGCCTCACCTGAAAGTGATTCAATCGTAGTCTGTTCTACACCTTCAAGAAATGTTCCTTGTGCACTAGTATCAGCAGGCGTACCTTCTGTCAACTCAGATTTAATTGGAGCAGCTTTCTTCGCAGGAGCTTTTCCGTTAATCATTACGTGGAATTTGCGGATCTCTTCGTTCGTTTCTGCCCGACGAGCTGCAATTTTTTCTTCTTTAACATCGATCCAAGCTTGGTATTTCACCATTGCTTGCTCTTGTGTCAAAGCACCTTTTGCTACCCCACGCTCTAAATGCTTGCGGTACATTACCCCTTTAAATCTCAAAATAGCTCGAGCGGTATCAGTAGGTTGTGCACCTTTCATTAACCATTCGTAAGCACTTTCTCGATTTAATTCGATAGTGGCAGGTTTCGTCATTGGGTTATAAGTTCCCAATTTTTCAATAAATCGTCCGTCTCTAGGAGCTCTCGCGTCCGCAACAACGATGTGATAAAAAGGAGATTTTTTTCTCCCTCTTCTTTGAAGTCTAATTTTTACTGGCATAAATGCTAAAATTTATTTGGTTTAACCATGCCCACTTTATCACTCAAGGTGACGATGGGTTTTTAACGGCTGCAAAGGTAAGGTAATTTATTGAAATAAATGAGCGAGTAGTGTTTTTTTGAAAAGGTTTTTTGGGAGGTTTAAATTGCTATTTTTAGATGTTATTTTCGAGTAATAAAATACGCAAGCTCGATAATTTAATGGTTTTCCAATTTTTTCAAAATAAAAAGCTTTTCTATTCTATGTCCAATCCAAATTACACCCGAGTCGGAAAAATCTCCTCCGCCATTATCATTTTTTCTCTCGTCGGCTATTTTTTCATTTCAGGAAAAGGCATTTTCGATAATTCAACAAAACTATATGTTTTCTCCCAAGAAGCGTCTGGATTAAAAAGAGAGTCGCCCGTTATATTTCGTGGATTAAAAATTGGAAAAATTAGCGGGCTGTATTTAGAGCAAGGAAAATTTTTAGTTGAATTGTCCATTGATGAAGAAATGAAATTATCTACATCAGCTGAATTCTATACCTTCTTAGCTGGGCCATTAGGCAGTCGAAAAATTGAAGTTAAAATTACCGAGGAAGGAAATTATTTTTATAAAAATGGAGATACCATATCCACCTCCTTGATTTATAAACCGATGACTAATTTAGTAGATTCTAGTTTCCTTAAAGTAATTGAACCATCCATCAAAGAGTTAAGTAAAACAGTTGGACAAATATTAATTGATTATGCCGAATCTATCGACACCATAAATATTGAAATCAAGGGAAAACAGCAGGGAATTAAGAATTAAATATCTAAAAAATGCCCACCGTCCAAGACCTCAAAGCTTTCCACAACGAAGAGGTAACATTTGAGTTTGGAAAAAATATTCTGAAAAAGAAGTGAACCAAATCCTTAATTAAGATCATAGTTTTAATGATCCAGCCACCCTCCAAAAATTAATGTTTGGCAATAAATTACTCAACCGAATATTGAATGGAAAAAGTGATTGGTTAACCCAAGAGGTAGTTTTTCATTCTTGTTGGTTGCCTCCATTTTCGAAAAACAAAAATAGCTTTTCAGAAGATAAGGAATGGAGGAATGGAGGAATTAAATACACTCTAGGCTCGCTCTCCCCTCTTTTGCAAGGTAATCAGAAGTACGCCTGCGATTACGAAAAACGTCCCCACCCATTGCAACCAACCTAATCTTTCTCCTAAAAAAAGATAGGCCATTCCAATCGTGGAGATGGGTCCGATACTTCCAATAATTGCCGCATTGGAGGAACCAATCACCCGAACACCTTCTGCCATCATAAACGATGGAATCACCGTCGCAATCAATGCCATCGCTAAACAGATCCAATAAACGGGCATCGCAAATTCCAATAAATTAAATCCGTTAAGGCCAATATTATGAATAAAAACGCCAAAGCAGGCTGCTGACATTGAAATGGAATTATAACGAAAAGTACCAATCTTCGGAAGTAATTGACCACTTCCAACCAAGTACCCCGCATAAGCTAATGCTGCACCAAAAACTAAGATGGATCCGTTGATCACATCATTTCCTTCTGCAGTATGAAAGTTTTCATAAAAGGCAATTCCGACGCCAACATAAGTTAATAACAATGCAATTACATGTATTCTTCTAATTTTGGAATAGAATAAAAAGAAAGAAATTAGTAAAACTATGGTAGGATATAAATACAAAATAATGCGCTCAAAACTCGCTGAAATATATTGCAGCCCCATAAAATCAAATAAACTTGCCACATAGTATCCTAACAATCCCATCGCTAAAGTCAAGAGCCAATCCTTGCGACTTAATTGATAAGTTTGGTTTGATTTTTTTCGAAATGACCAAAAGCCAATGCCCAAAAAAACTGGAAATGAAAATGCCATCCGAAGAGTCAATAAGGAAACGGAATCAATTTCATATTGATAGGCTAGTTTGACAAAAATGGCTTTCGTAGAGAAAAAAATTGCACCAATAAATACAGTTATCGCTGCAATAATATATGCTCTCCGAGTTGGAGATTCAGTCATTTATTTTTATTACTAAAAAATAGTTAACAATATTTATTTGTCAAAGCCTCCTTAGAAAAAAGAGCTTATTGGGAAATTAAATTTCAAGTAAAAATCTAATAAATTGTTCAAAATTTACGATGCTAAAATTTTCAATAACAATACTCTTACATCATCAACTGATTCCACATTAAATCTCGCTTTAGAATTTTGCACCCCTACTTTTATGGTAATCGCAGAATCAGGCATCGCTCCAAATGTATCTTCATCCGTCCAATCATCGCCTATCGCTAAATGAAAATCTGCTGGATATTTTTTCATCCATTTCTTGGCAGCGGAACCTTTATTAACTTCAAAATTTTTGATCTCCACCACCATGTCTCCTTCCAAAACTTGAAGGTGTCGATCTCTTGCCATATATTTCAAATGACTGGTCAATTCTCTACTTCGCAATTCCCCCAATCCCAGCTCAACTTTTCTAAAATGCCAAACCAAGGAGTAATCTTTTGTCTCAATAAATGACCCTGGAGTTCGGCTTACATAACTATCTAAAACTGGATGAATTTCTTCCTTCCAATCATCTTCCACATCTTTTAATTTTTTCCATTCCCCAGCAAATACTTTTAACCACAAGCCATGTTCACAGATCATAGAAACCCGCAAATCTTTCATCCACTCTTCTATCGGGTTCCGACCTCTTCCTGTAATTATAACAACGTGATTGCGGGAATCCTCCGTTAACCTTTTTAGAATATCTAACAGTTCATCGTCAGGCTTAGCCTCATCTGGACTAGGAAAAAAGTGGGTTAAAGTTCCATCATAATCAAGAAAAATCAAACGTTGGTGGGAATTATTATATTCTTTTGACAATAACTTAAGATCTGATTCATCTAACTTACGAATTTCTAAAGCTTTTTGTTCCTTTTTAATTTTCTTCAAATTATTCATAAATACCTCCACCCAATGAGAAATATTATATCGACGAAGCGATTTTTGCATAATCTCATTTCGACGAATTTGCTCCTCGACAGGCATGGTCAAAGCCAGATGAAGCGCTTCCACTTGCTTGTCGGCATTATTTGGATTAATCAAAATCGCATCAGATAATTCCTTAGCAGAACCCGCCATTTCACTCAAAATTAGTACTCCTTTTTTGTCCAATTTTGAAGCGATAAATTCCTTACAAACTAAGTTCATTCCATCTCTCATCGGAGTCACCCAAGCCACCTCTGCAATTCGATAAAGTGCTGATAATTTAGTCAACGGCAACGACCGATAAAAGTAATGAATCGGAGTCCAATCCATCATTCCGTATTGACCATTTATTCGACCTACTAGCAAGTCGATTTCATTTTTCATTTGAATATATTGTTCCACATTATCTCTCGACGGAACAACCAACATGACCAAAGAAACTTTATTTAAAAACTCTGGATGTTTTTTCAAAAAAGACTCAAACGCAATCAAGCGTTGGGGAATCCCTTTAGTATAATCCAACCGATCAATACTCAAAATAACTCGCTTCCCTTGCAAGGAAGTTCGAAATAAAACTTCCTGAGCAATTGTATCTGGTGAGGCCGACGAATTCGCATATTTATCATAATCAATTCCCATGGGAAAAGAATCAACCAGCACTACCCTTTCGCCATTTTCAACATGTTGTTCTTTGACACTTCTCGCTGCCAATCGACTCACCGAACTCAAAAAATGCCGCATGTCATCATAAGTATGAAATCCTACCAAATCAGCACCAAGCAATCCATTGAGCAGTTCTTTTCGCCAAGGCAATAATCGAAACATTTCATAGGAAGGAAATGGAATATGATTAAAATATCCAATACTAATTTTTGGAAAACGCGATCGAATCATTTCAGGCAAAAGCAATAATTGATAATCATGTACCCAAATCGTATCATCTTCTGAAATATATTTTAACAGTTCGTCACAGAACTTTTGATTCACTCTTTTATAGGCTTCCCAGTATTCGTTTTTGTATTCAATATATTGTGGAAAATAATGAAAGTTAGGCCAGAGTACTTTATTAGAAAAACCTTCATAAAACAATTTGACATCTTCCAAAGTCAAAGATACAGGACGCATACTTTCACTTTTCAAATATTCACCAATTATTTTTTCCTCGGTCAATGACTTTGGATAATAACCTGTCCATCCTAGCCAGATATTTTCACCCTCTTTATAAACCGAACCAAGTCCAGTTGCTAAGCCACCTTCGCTAGGAACGAAATCTAATTTTCCGCCTTCCAAACTTTCTACTCTTACTGGAAGTCGATTTGATACAATGATTGTTTTTGCCATTTGTAAATATGATGTTATAAAGTTATGATTGGCAAGTTGATTTTTTTTTAAGGAACCATAAAAGTACATTTCTTTTTGGGAAAAAAAATTAAAAACAACCTACTTGCTGATTGAAATTTCCCAACCAGCAAGTTGTCACAAATCTCTTCCTATTTTATCCTGAATTTAGATATACAATTTAGGTTGAATAAATAATTCATAATTAAAAACTCTCATAAAAGCCTGATTACCAATTAATTACCTACAATTTTTCATCCTTTCCAAACAGATACATATGGCAATTTAATTATTATTAATAAAAAACAGAAAACACTATACACCTCTAAATAAGCCAAAAGGCCAAAAAGTAGCACACAATTTGGAAATAGGTTAATACCATATTTCAATATCTACCACACAAAAAAACAAGTAGTTAATACAAACTGCATAAGTGCCCATTTACAATTAAAACAACTAAAGTCATGGTAGAACATGTTTATGGAATCATTGATTCTAAAATTCAATTTTTGGATTTCCAAATCAAGGAGATGATCAAAACCAAGCTCGGAAAATCACCTCAAGAAGTTATGATTCAAGAAGGATACCTTTCTTCTCTTGATAATTTAACAAAGGATGATAAATTATTAGATTACTTAGAAGTCTATAGTCGTAAGATTAGTCTTTTACTTTTAATAAGAACGACCTTGACTTACCTTTCTGCCGAAACTGCTTTTTCCCTTTTGACTAATAATAAATATATGGACTTCACCGAGAAGCAATTACGTACTATTTTAGAGGAAGCTCTATACAATCAAGCAAATTAATATTTAAAATCGATCATGGATCGAGCCATGAAGAATTAGAAATGTCCTCATAAAAAATTTATTCCTACTCACCTTTTTTTGTTTACTCTCGTCGATAGATGTAGCTATTCAATTTTTCACTAAAAAAATTCGCTATGTCTAAAAAGAAAATTCAAATAAAGATACCTGAACCTTGTCATAAAAAATTCGCAGAAATGATCCCTGCCCAAGGCGGTAGTTTTTGCGATAGTTGTGAAAAGATAGTGGTGGATTTCACTAATCTGACCGACCATGAAATCGCCAATACTTTTATCAAAAATCAAGGGAAAATATGTGGTCAGTTTCGCAAAGATCAATTGGATAGAAAAATAAACTTAACTCCTCCTCCTGTAAATTATTATCGGGAAAAAGCTGCAAGTATATTATTATCTGGATTTTTGACTGCTGGAGTTGCCAATGCTCAAAGCAATACTCAACCTCCACTAGTCATTGAAAATCAACAAATCACCAATCAAGTCAACTTAGGAACGAATAACAAAAAAAACAGTACCACTACTTCAAATTCCTCACATACTTTAAAATTTTTAGTTAAAGATCATCTTGGCGAAACTTTGATTGGCGCAAATATTTTACTAAAAAATAGTAGCGAAATTGGAACTACCACAGATCTTGACGGTACCGCTGAACTAATTATTCCAAGTGAATTTACTAGTAAAGATTCTTACATTATTGTTATAAGTTATACTGGATATGGAACTCAAGAAATATCATTTAGAACAAAACAGGTTCAGACAACTCAGGTTCGCTTGGTTCAATTGATGGGAGGAATGGTATTAGGAGGTATAATGGTAATTGTTGGAGGAGTCCGCTCCCAACCTCAAACTCTTTATGGTGTAGTTAAAAATTGGTTCTATAAATTTAGATACAACCAAGAAGATCGAAAAGAAATTCGAGCGGAAAGAAGAGAAGATCGAAGAGAAAAAAGAACCGACAGAGAGGCTGCTAAACTAGCAAAAAAAGAAATATCAACACCAAAGAAATCAGACCATAAAATCATTCAATTACCCACTCCACAATATTCTATTTCTCTAAAAAATATTTCCCCAAATCCATTTTCAGATGAAATAAATTTAGAAATTTATTCAGCCATCAAAAGTGATATCCAGATTTCGCTTTTTAATATTTCTGGACAAAAAAATTATCAAGTAACGCAAGGGGTCATCGAAGGAAAACAAAATATCCAATTGAATTTGAAAAATATTAGACTAGAAAATGGAGCATATATTTTACACATAAAAGAAAAAAATGGACAAGTACAAAGCCGGAGTTTAATGGTGAATGGTTAACCCGACATGGTGTTAACCGTTAACCATTAATCATTATTAAAGTTGTGCGCGAATCAGTCGATCCTTCCCCTCCATATCTTGTTCTAAGACTACACTTGCAAATGTCTTGTTAAGTAGCATGGTCACCACTTCTTTAGCATTAAACTCATTCGTCTCAAAAAACAAATATCCATCTTTATTTAATCTCTGCTTTGCAAAATCTGCAATCATTTCGTAAAAAATAAGAGGATTTTCATCGTCTATAAATAAGGCCAAATGTGGTTCAAATTGCTTCACATTCTCAGGCATATGATGCGCTTCTCGATGTGGAATATAAGGTGGATTACTCACGATAATATCAAAATTGGGCAGTCCCTCCCACTCTTCTTTTTCTAAAATACTTTTATGGTAAAAAACAATCTCCGTTTCTAAATTTTTAGCATTATTTCTAGCAATGGCCAAAGCATCTTCGCTTACGTCCAAAGCATGAATTTCCATTTTTGGAAATATTTTTTTCAACGTAATCGGAATACAACCACTTCCCGTCCCAATATCTAATAATGTAATTGCCTCTTTTTTCACAAATGACCTCACCGTATTTCTCACATAAAAAACCAACTCTTCGGTGTCTTGTCTTGGAATCAAAACATGCTCATTGACTATAAATTTATACCCATAAAAATCTGCCTCACCCAAAATATATTGGACAGGTTCATTTTGTAAAAGCCTTATTAGAATTTCCTCTAACCATTTTTTATTTTCCAAAGAAAAATCTCGCTCGCTCGTAAAATCATACAATTTAAAAGCATCTTCAAAAACAATTCGAGCAATCCCAATCGCTTCTCCTTCCGACTGAATCGTTTGAAGTTTCTGGATAAAATCTTGGTAGGTACTTTTAATATTCAAGTTGATATTTTTTAGACTGCAAATAAAGAGTTTTTTTTTAATATCATTCCATAAAAAAAGCATTTCAAAATTGAAATGCTTTTTTATAATCAGTATTCACAAGATGACTTTGAGTCACCTTGCGAATAAAATACTTTTTTAAAACTCTTCACCGCCACCTTCATAACCGCCGCCACGTCGACCACCACCTCTTTTCTTTTTCTGATTCAATCTATAATTTAAAGTCAATCGAGTCGTTCGTCCTCTCCATTGAAATTCCTCTTCTCGATAAAGATTATCCGTAAAAAGAGTTC
>Ga0209712_10004307_pt1 | contig 11354 bp, 9 predicted proteins | sample ArcOceMetagenome_FD_187443 | JGI IMG/M metagenome (GOLD analysis project Ga0209712, IMG submission 187443) | Marine eukaryotic phytoplankton communities from Arctic Ocean - Arctic Ocean - Greenland ARC118M Metagenome (SPAdes) (version 2) | ecosystem: Environmental > Aquatic > Marine > Oceanic...
CAGCCAGTTGGAACACCTCGCTTTCGCTGGCATTTAGGCTTCTGTGGTTGGTGGTGTCATTGCTAAAGCTTGAATTCAGCTGAGCGAAGTAAGTTCGCCACTGAAAATTTAGCCCTTTATCATCTTTTATGCGCCCTAGGCTAAAGCCAAACCCAGAGAAGCTGCCATCAAATAAACTGGCGCTGCTATTACTTAAGGTGCTGGCCGCTGGGCTGTTCTCTAGCTGATAAAACAGCGCCACTCTATTAATGGGCCCTTCATGTGACAGGCTTTCATACCAATACAGGCTATAGCGTTGAAAGATGCGCTCGGAATCCACCTTGGTGCCACTGTTTAAACTAAGGCTGCTGCCGGCGTTATCTAAGAAGGTTTCACTGCTGCTTAGTGTGGCTTGCAGGGTGTGGCTAAGGCGAGTGGCCTGTAACCATAGGCCTTGTTTTGACGTGATTTGGTAAAGGTGTGCATCGGCACTAAGGTCAAGATATTGATTGCCGGCTAATATGTGGCCTTTAGGGCCGCGGCATGCCCAGCAATTGCTGCGCTTCACATTGAGCTTGTGGCTTTGCATATTAAGAGCGGCGCCATAGGTGAGGCCGGTTAATTTGGCGCTGTCTTCAAGGTAACTGTGTTGAGAGCTTTGATAGCCTGTATAGGCTTCAAGAGAGGAGGCGTGTGTGAAATGAACCGCCAAGCAAAAAGGCGCCCATAAAAGCCAGATGTTGAGCTTACCTTTCATGCCAGTCCATATGCCGTTTCATATTTAGATATATCGGCAAGGAACTGAGAAAAATGAGGGATAATTACATGGAAATATGACAGTTTTATTACAATAATAAGATAAGGAAAAATAAAGTTTTTTCTCTTAAAAAATGTCATAAAAGTGCCATAAAAAGGCGTTTTTCCACTGTACTAATGGAATCTCAATGTTAAACTTGCGCAAAATTTACCTTAAAGGTTTTTTAGCATGACTCAAACTGCTGAACACGTAGCAGCCTCTACTCAAAAGCGTATTTTAAGCTGGTTGCTTTTATTAGCGGGCATCTACGCCGTATTGCTTTCTGTCGGTATGGTGGGATCTGGTTTTAAATGGGCATCTGGTGGTAGTGCTGGTGCAAGAGAATTATTCGAATTTGCCACAAACCCGTTTGTCGCATTATTAATTGGTACGTTGGCTACGGCCTTGGTACAGAGCTCATCGACAGTAACGTCGGTTGTAGTGGGCTTGGTTGCTGGTGGTTTGCCTATTGAGATTGCCATTCCTATGGTGATGGGTGCCAACATCGGTACAACGGTAACCAACACATTGGTGAGCTTAGGCCACATTCGTAAGAAGTCTGAATTCCGTCGTGCATTTGCAGCGGCTACTGTTCATGATTTCTTCAACCTTATGTGTGTTGTGATCTTCCTTCCTCTAGAAATCATGTTTGGTTTCTTACAAAAATCCAGTGCATGGGCGGCAAGCCACCTTGTTGATGCCGAATCAATGAGCATTAAAGGCTTTAACTTTATTAAGCCTTTAACTAAGCCAGTGATTTCTGAAATCAAATCTATGCTTGGCTTCTTACCTGAGAAAGCCGCAGCAATTACGTTAATCGTATTGGGTATTTTGGCGATCTTCGTTGCCATAACTATTATCGGTCGCGTACTACGTGCCTTGATGGTTGGTCGTGCTAAGCGCATTCTTCACGGTGCAATCGGTCGTGGTCCAATGACAGGTATTGCCAGCGGTACAGTGGTAACGGTTCTGGTTCAGTCTTCATCGACTACTACAAGCTTAATGGTGCCATTGGTAGGTTCAGGTGTATTTAAGCCTAAAGATATCTACCCATTCACTTTGGGTGCAAACATCGGTACAACCATTACAGGTCTATTAGCGGCAACAGCCTTGTCTGGCCCTGGTGCGATCTTCGGTTTGCAAATTGCCCTTGTGCACTTGTTCTATAATATTCTGGGTGTGTGTGTTGTATATGGCTTGCCATTCTTACGCAACATTCCATTACGAGCATCTAAGCGTTTAGCGGAAGTGGCCACAGAACGTCACTCTTTAGCAGCGGCTTACGTACTGACGGTATTCTTTATTATACCGGGTCTATGTGTTCTGTTTATGTCTGGCGTTTAAGGAGATAGTCATGGGTAAGAAGCGAATTAAAGAGCTAAAACAGGAAATCAAGGAAGCTAAGAAGGTACTTGCTAGTCTTGAGAAGAAAAAAGACAAACAAGTGGCTAAATCCCAGCATAAAGTGGTTGAAGATCTAGAAGCTATGATCGACGACAGCAGCAAAAATAAAGAAGGTTTTTTTGAGCTGATTGCTGAGTTTGCTTCTGAAGTGAAAAAGTTTTTCACTAAAGCAAAATAAATACACAGGTTTAACCCTGTGATTCAAAGGCTTAATAGGCCTTTGAGTATAAAAACCCAGACTATTCTGGGTTTTTTTATGCCTGTTATTTGGAGTTAGATTAGGGTCCCTATAAACTTAAAAACCAGTCTCTATTTTTTTTGTGTTTGAAACATACGTTAGCGGCCAATTGGCGGCTTTTTTCATGGGTTAAATACAATGCAATGCAGCGCTCAAGTTCATTGACTAAATGGTCGTAATAAAACGTTTTATAGTTTTGCCCATCAAAAAACTGCACTTCAAAATGCGCATCTAACTCAAAACCTTGATGTTTAAGCTGGGCGGTTACCACTTTAGACAAACTGCGTAACGCCATTTGACGCACCAAACCAGGAATAGAATCATGTTGGTTAAGATTCCATGCCGTGTCGTAAAAATCCGTTTGCCATTTATTCACGCTTTTTAAAAAACCAAGGGCCACCGGGTCGCGGGTTTTAGGGTCAGCTGGGATAAAGCTTGGATTTTTATAGGGAAATAAAACGGGCGAGCTGCCATTTTGATGGTTAATATTATGGTTGGAAGCCACAAGGTGGTTTTTGAGCATCACTTTGTAGTTCAGTGGCCAGTAGGTTTGAGGGTGAATATTGAGCCTGAGCTTTTCAATGGGTTGATGGGCAAGGTCACAATCTGTGATGTTAGCCGCTAATGTGACGGCCAGGTATTCAGCCCAGTGGTCAAAATGATAGTTAGCTTGTGTGGCCATAGAAACACTCCGAAAACGTTCGTAGCGCAGCCTAGAAGGTAAATATAAAGAAAGGAGGGTTTACCACCGCGCTCTACCATTAAGTATAGACGCAGTGGTGGATATTGGATTAGCTTAGGTTCTCTTTAATGTAATCAAGTACGTCTTCATGGTGGGTTTTTGTTTTAAATTTGTCCAAAATCGTTACCAGCTTGCCTTTTTCATCAATGATAAAGGTAGTGCGGTGAATGCCATCGTATTCTTTGCCCATGAATTTCTTCAGGCCCCATACGCCATACTTTTCAGCGATTTTATGGTCTTCATCACTTAATAGTGTGAAGTTTAATTCATCACGTTCTTTGAATTTTAATAAGCGTTTTGGAGCGTCAGGACTGATGCCTAGCGCGATTGTATTTAGCTTTTCTAGATCTTTTTTATGATCACGCAGCGCTTGTGCTTGTACGGTGCAGCCCGGTGTCATGGCTTTAGGGTAAAAATACAAGACCACGTTTTTACCGCGAAAATCTTTTAATGCTACTTTTTCATCATTTTCATCAAAGGTGGTGAAAGCCGGTGCTACTTTACCAATATCAGGGCGAATCATGTGTTTAGTCTCGAAGGTTTAGTGGTTTAAGCGGTACTTTATATAAGCCTGTGCCATTTAAAAAGGATTAATGGCGAATGTTGATGGCTTAAATAGTCAAAACCACCTAATTATCTTTTAATATGTTTAGTAATACGCTTAGAGGGATGGGTTTGTGAAAAAGAAACCCTTGCGCATAGTCGCAATTCGATGCTTCTAATAGCTCTTTTTGCTCAATGGTTTCCACACCTTCGGCAACTACCTTTTTGCCAAGGCTATGAGACATGGAAATTATGGCCTGACATAGGATTAAGTCTTTAGAATCGTGGTCAATTTTCTTGACAAAGCTACGGTCAATTTTTATATAGTCCAAATCAAACTTGGTTAAATAAGAAAGGGATGAGTATCCAGTACCAAAGTCATCTAGAGCAAATTTAATGTTTTCGTCGGCAAGCACTTTTAGTTTGTGCGTCACCGTACTGGATAAGTTTAGTAGTAATCCTTCCGTAATTTCAATGCAGATGCTATCTCCCGGCAGCCCATGTTCTTTAAGCTCCTTTGTCCATGTTTGAATATCTGACTTTTGATCCTCAATTTGTACTGGAGATTTGTTTATGTTGATTTGAAAATTAGGGTGGGTTTCCCTGATTATCTTTAGGGCTTGGATGGATTGTTTGAATACCCAATCACCGATAGGGATAATCAGTTTATTTTTTTCTGCTAGAGGAATGAACCTGTCAGGGCTAATGTAGCCGTTAATAGGGTGGTTCCACCTTATTAATGCTTCGGCTTTGATTATTTTTCCAGTTTCGAGGTCGATGATGGGTTGGTAAAAAACTTCAAATTCGTCTGATTCTAATGAATTTCTTAAGTTGAGATTTAATTCTCTATTTTTTTCTGCCTGAATCTGTAAATCTTTAGTGAAATAATTTATGCAGTTTTTTCCTGAGTCTTTGGAAACATACATTGCTTGGTCGGCAAATTTTAGTAATGTTTCGGCGTCCCTGCTATCACCCGGATATGAGCTAACGCCTATGCTTGAAGAAGTAAACACAGTTTCACTATCTATCTGATACTCCTCTGCAATACGGTGTTGAATATGATTGCAGATCAGCTCAATATCTTCAATATTGTTGGTGTTTGATAATAATACAGTAAACTCATCTCCGCCAAATCTAGATACAATGTCAGACTCCCTGAGGCAGTTTGAAATTCGTTTAGACACTTCAATAAGTAGTTTGTCGCCTATATTATGGCCAAGTGTGTCGTTGATGTCTTTGAAGTTATCTAAATCAATAAATAATATAGAAAATCCAGACTTGTTCCTGTCGGATTTTTTGATTTCCTGATCTATTCTATCGGAAAAAAGATTCCTGTTGGGTAGGTTGCATACCGAATCAAAGTTAGCTTGATGCCAAATTATGGATTCATTACGTTTTCTTTCAGATATGTCTTCATGGATGGAAATCCAAATAGGGCCATACTTGTTGTGGTCGAATTTTGAAACACTGGCTTCACACCAAAATTCCTCACCATTCTTTTTTACGTTTTTTACTTCGCCATGCCAGTTCCCGTTTTTTTCTAGGTGCGTGATGATTTCCTTGTATTTTTTTTCAGGGTCGTGGCTTGGTGCATTTACTGAGCTAACATGTTTTCCTATTAATTCACCGTTGTCATAGCCAAAGATCTCATTGAACCGCGAGTTAGAGAATTTGATTAAGCCGTCTTTTTCACCTATAAAATACACACCCTCAGCTACGCTATTTAGTATTTTTACGTGGAATGAAAGTTCGGATTCGGTACTTTTAAGTTCGGTTATGTCAAATATACTGACAGGAACACGCTTTGCGCTTTCCTTGTCTTGAGGTATCGGCATGCTAATGATTGCATTTAGATTGTTTCCATTAAAGCTGATGAAGCTTGTTTCTGATCGGAAAAGTTTCTCGTTATTGTAGATGGCGGACACTTCATTAATGAATATGTTGATTGCATTGTTACCAAATGAACGATCAATGTTTTTTAAGAACTCATTTTTGTTTGAAACTTCAAATATAGCCAAAGTTGCCTTGTTCACATCAATTACTTTTATTTTTCTTGAAAGTTGATAGGTATATTCTAAGTTCTCAGTTAAGTATTTTTTGATGTTATTGATGTTTTTCGTTTTAAGTCTGCTAATTTCTTCAAATAACTCGGAGAGATCTTCATTCCAAATTGATACTTCGGCATGATTAAATAATTCTTGGTAGTGCAAATCTTTTTGGCGGTTGTTTTCTTCTAACTCAATTCGCTCAGTTATATCAAATAGTGTGATAAGGTGTTCATTTTTAAAGTCCTCTTCAAGTTCAGATGCTCCCACTAAAAAGGTCTTATATAAGCCATTTTTACAGTGTATTTTTAATTCTAGCGGGTCAAATTCACAGTTGTTCAACTTAGAATTTTCCATTCTGATGGCCCACTCTGTCAGTACTTTATCTCGATACGCAGTATCCGGGTAAGCTAAAGGCCACCAATGTTCTAAGTCAGGGATGTCGTCTAATGTGTAGCCAAGGGTTTTGATAAACGCTTTATTGAGAAATGTAATTTCGCCAATTTCATTGTTTAAAGCGCAGGGGATGGGAGCGCCATCCATCAGGGCGTGAATGCGTTCTATCCTACATGCATGACAATGGGTTAGGTTCTTTGACATTAATGGGAATGAGCATCGTTAAAGGGTTTATTTTAGCCTAGCTTATTAGCCCTGATTTTTCAGGAGGCATAAAGGATTATACGATTCTGGTATATCGTGTGCTTTTTTTAAATCTGGGGGAGCTCAATCCATTACTTGGAAAGGTGGTGGGGTCTTAACCTTTTAATTTGAGCGTCAAAGCGGTTTTAGGCACGCAGCAGCAAGGCAGTATCTCACCTTCGTTGATCCACGCCATGGGCTCTGAAAGGTAAGCTACTTCGCCTTTTAATAGATCGGTGCGGCAGCCGCCACAATAGCCTTCACGGCACTGGTAGGGCACTGGGACATTTTGGGCTTCTAGGCTTTCTAATAGGTTGTTTGCGTAATGAAACTCAAGGGCTTTTTCTGAGCCTTCAATGTGCAAGGCATAAATGGGTTTTGCTAAGCCATTTAATTCAAGCTGTTGTTCATCAGGGGCTTGCTCTGGATTTATTTCAGGTAAAAATAATTCAGTTTGCAGGTGTTCTGGGGAGGCGGGTTGCTGATCGCCTGCCAGAGCTTCGAGCTGAAACTCTGGAGGGTCTTGCTGATCATCCAGTGCAAAATCAGGTGATTGTTTTTGCTGTTCAATTTTGGCCATTTGCACGGCGAGCTTCTGAGCTTTTTTATCTTGCTCAGAGGCTTGCTTAGCAATGATTTTCCCTTGAGAGGGGTTTTCAATGGTCAACATATCTTGAACCTGGTCTAACATCGAAACTAATTAAAGTTCGATGTCACTAAAGTCTTCAAGTGAAATTTCGCTGTCGATAGCGCCCACTAGGTAAGAGCTGATTTCAGCTTCTTGTGGGGCTACTTGCACGTTATCACTTACAAGCCATGCATTGATCCACGGTAGTGGGTTTTGCATAGTAGGGAATATTGGGTCAAGACCAATGGCGTTTAAACGCTGGTTGGTAATGTATTCAACATACTGGCTAAGAATTTCTTGGTTTAGACCAATCATGCTGCCGTCTTTAAATAGGTAGTCGGCCCATTCTTTTTCTTGCTCAGCGGCTTCACGGAAAATCTCGATTACGTCAGCTTGGCATTCTTTAGCAATCTCACCCATTTCAGCGTCATCTTTGCCCATGGCCCAGATTTGCAGCATGTGTTGAGTGCCAGTTAAGTGAAGCGCTTCATCACGGGCAATCATTTGATGATTTTTGCGTTGCCTTCCATTGTGGCGCGTTCAGCAAAAGCAAAGCTACATGCAAAGCTTACGTAAAAACGAATGGCTTCTAATACGTTAACGGACGCCATGGTTAGGTATAACTTTTTCTTAAGATCACGCAAGCTAACGTTAATGGTTTCGCCATTAACTTGATGCTCACCTTCACCTAGGTTTTGGTAGTAGGCGACACCTTCAATTAAGTCGTCGTAGTACTTAGTCACACTCTCAGCACGCTTGGTGATGTTTTCATTGTTAACGATGTCATCAAACACTTCACTTGGGTTGCTGATTACGTTGCGAATAATGTGCGTGTAAGAGCGGCTGTGAATGGTTTCACTGAATGACCATGTCTCGATCCATGTTTCTAATTCAGGCAGAGAAACAATTGGTAAAAGAGCCACGTTAGGCGAGCGACCTTGAATACTGTCCAATAGGGTTTGGTATTTAAGGTTGCTTAAAAAGATGTGTTTTTCGTGTTCTGGTAATTCTGCAAAGTCTTTACGGTCGTTAGACAGGTCAACTTCTTCTGGACGCCAGAAAAAAGACAATTGCTTTTCAATTAGTTGTTCAAAAATTTTATATTTTTGCTGGTCGTAGCGAGATACATTAACTTGCTCACCAAAAAACATAGGCTGAGCGAAAGTATCAAAACTTTTCTGGTTAAACGTTTGGTAAGTCATGTTAATGCCAATAATAATTTTATAAAAATGCTTTTAAAGCGATTAAACCCTATTGGATAGATAGGGTTTAATTAAAAATTTAATACTAAGACGCTAGGAGCGTTTGCGAAGCAGGTCAGGCTAGGCACTCACAGAGCAGCGAAGCTCAAAACTTAATTTAGCGAGGCGCATAGCAGCGCTATGTAACGAGCTAAATTAAGTTTTTTAACAACGCCTGAGCAATGCAGCTAGCTGCGCTTATATTTTACAAGCGCCGCCTTCACAACCATGTCCAGATCTTCTTGCGCATCATCTGCACCATCACGGGTGTTATGATAATAAAGCGTCTTAAGGCCCAGTTTGTACGCGCTTAATAAGTCTTTAAGCAGTACTTTCATTGGTACCTTGCCGCCTTCAAATTTAGAAGGGTCGTAGTTGGTATTGGCTGAAATCGCTTGGTCGACAAATTTCTGCATCACACCCACTAACTGCAAGTAACCGTCGTTGTTCGGCATTTGCCATAACAATTCATAGCTAAAGCGGTTTTTCTCAAACTCAGGCACAACCTGTTTAAGGATGCCGTCTTTAGAAGCTTTAACACTGATGTAACCACGTGGTGGCTCGATGCCGTTGGTGGCGTTACTGATTTGCGAAGATGTCTCAGAAGGCATTAACGCGGTTACGGTGGAGTTACGTAAGCCGTGAGTTTGAATCTCGGTACGCAAGGTTTCCCAGTCGTAATGCAGCTCTTCAGTGCATACTTTATCTAGATCACTCTTGTAGGTATCGATTGGTAAGATACCTTGCGCGTATGTGGTTTCGTTGAACTTCTCACAGGCGCCTTGCTCTTTCGCCAGTTCATTAGAGGCTTTCAATAGGTGATATTGAATGGCTTCAAATGTACGGTGCGTCAGGCCTAATGCTGAGCCGTCTGAATATTTTACGCCGTTTTTCGCAAGGTAGTAAGCGTAGTTAATCACGCCCACACCTAGAGTACGACGGGCCATGCTGGCAATTTCAGCCGCAGGCATTGGGTAATCTTGATAGGTTAATAGGCTATCAAGAGCACGAATAATCAGGTCGGATAATTCTTCTAATTCATCTAGGTTTTCAAGAGCACCTAGGTTAAACGCAGCCAGCGTACAAAGAGCGATTTCACCTTCTTTATCGTTAACGTCGTTTAGCGGTTTGGTTGGCAAGGCAATTTCTAGGCACAGGTTAGACTGGCGAATTGGCGCATGCTCAGGGTTGAACGGGCTGTGGGTATTACAGTGATCCACGTTCTGAATGTAGATGCGGCCAGTACTGGCGCGCTCTTGCATCAGCATGGAGAATAATTCCATGGCTTTAATGCTTTGCTTACGAATGCTGTCATCGTTTTCGTACTTAACGTACAGCTCTTCGAATTTCGCTTGGTCCTCAAAGAACGCATCGTATAGCCCAGGGGTGTCAGATGGGCTAAATAGGGTGATGTTTTGGCCTTTGATAAGACGCTCATACATCACTTTGTTTAGCTGTACGCCGTAATCTAGGTGACGTACACGGTTTTCTTCAACACCACGGTTGTTTTTCAAAACCAATAGGTTTTCAACTTCTAGGTGCCACATAGGGTAGAACAATGTGGCCGCACCACCACGAACACCGCCTTGAGAGCAGCTTTTAACCGCTGTTTGGAAGTGTTTGTAGAAAGGGATACAACCAGTATGGAATGCTTCACCACCGCGAATAGGGCTACCCAGAGCGCGAATACGACCTGCATTGATGCCGATACCAGCACGTTGGCTAACGTATTTAACAATGGCGCCAGCAGCGGCATTGATAGAATCTAGAGAGTCGCCAGTCTCGATCAATACACACGAGCTGAATTGACGGGTTGGTGTACGTACACCAGCCATGATCGGCGTAGGCAGAGATAGTTTAAAGGTTGAAACCGCATCATAAAAACGACGTACGTAATCCATACGAGTGGATTTGTCGTAGTTGGAGAACAAGCATGCGCCAATTAAAACGTATAAAAATTGCGGGCTTTCAAATACTTCACCGGTTACGCGGTTTTGTACCAAATACTTGCCTTCAAGTTGCTTTACAGCGGCGTAAGCAAAGTTAAGGTCGCGGCTGTGATCAAGAAACGCTTCCATCTCATCAAATTCAGCGGCGCTGTAATCTTCTAACAAGTGGCGGTCATAACGTTCGGTATCAACTAAACGGGCCACGTGGTCGTATAATTTAGGTGGCTCGAATTGGCCGTAGGCTTTTTTGCGCAAGTGGAAAATATTTAGGCGCGCAGCCATATATTGGTAATCAGGTGTGATTTCAGAGATTAAGTCAGCAGCTGACTTAATAAGCGTCTCATGGATATCAGAGGTAGACACACCATCCATAAGTTGAATTTGTGCACGCAGCTCTACTTCTGACACAGATACATTGTTAAGGCCATCAGCCGCCCAAGTAAGTACCTTGTGGATCTTGTCTAAGTCTAGCGGAGCACGCTTTCCGTCTCGTTTTGTCACATGAAGAGTGCTGTTCATTTCTGACCTTTGCCCATAAGCAATTTCCCCAAAAATAGGGAAAGTAAAAAAATATAGATTGGAGTGTGCCGAAAAAAGATTTGTACGCTTAATAAACACTCTTTCTTATTATAAGAATCTGGTGATTAAAAAGTAAGCGTTCAATACGGCTTTTCTTTCGATGGGACACAAGATAATGCGGTTTCATCATGGAATCAACCCCATATATAGTGTTTCTACTATTCTAAGGGTGTGGATAAGTTGTGCGTAAATAGTGTGTAAAATCAGTATGTTGGCATCCGCTAACGTGACAGTAAGCTAGAAGCCAATAGTTCTCTGGGCTGGGGCGATAAAGTGGTACAAATGAGCAAAATTTTAAGGCTGTCGTGATTTTTCTAAACTGATTTTTTACCAAGCGAAGGGGTCTTGCAGCAAGGCTCAAACAGACCTTTATTACAGTGGCGGTTTTCACGTGGACCGATTAAGCCCTTTGTCGTTACTTGCTGGTTTTTTAGGCAGTTGTTAGCCGCTTTGAATCGGTATTCGTTTGAAAGGTGCTTTCTAATGAATCCAAGAAACCCATTAAACAAGTGGCAATAAAATGGGGGAAAAGTGAAAAATGATAAGAATGTCGTGTTTTTACTAAATTGAT
>Ga0209712_10004308_pt1 | contig 11354 bp, 8 predicted proteins | sample ArcOceMetagenome_FD_187443 | JGI IMG/M metagenome (GOLD analysis project Ga0209712, IMG submission 187443) | Marine eukaryotic phytoplankton communities from Arctic Ocean - Arctic Ocean - Greenland ARC118M Metagenome (SPAdes) (version 2) | ecosystem: Environmental > Aquatic > Marine > Oceanic...
TTATTTAAAAAAAACAATAGGATTGATGACGTTATACTATTTTGAAATCAGAGAAAATTTTGATTTTAAAATAATAAAACCATCAAGTCATTTTAAAATAGGGTAGTAATGAATCGATTTTCACCAAAAGTGAAAGAAGTCATATCTAAAAGTCGAAGCGAAGCTTTACGACTTGGACATGATTACATTGGGACAGAACATTTGCTGCTTGGTATCTCGAAAGATTCTAAAAATTTAGCGGTAAAAGTATTAGAATCTTTAGATGTAGATACGGAAGAGTTACGCAGTGTTATTGAAAATTCTGTTACCAAAAAGCGTTCCGTACGAGCAAATTATAATGTGGGCGAATTACCGCTCAATAAACAGGCGGAGAAAGCACTCAAAGCCACTTTTTTAGAAGCTCGAATGTTAAAAGATGACGAAGTTGGATTAGAACATCTGGTGTTGTCTATTTTAAAACATAAAAATTTAGCCGCTAAAATTTTACAAGAACTTGATGTGGATTACGATATTTTTAAAGCAGAATTAGAGTACGTAAGCGAGGAAATCAAAGGGCAAACGCCTTCTGATGAATACGAAGACGAAGAAAATCCAGGTCGTTATCAACAACCTCGTGGTGGTGCTGGACAGCAACAACGTGGAGCAACAAAATCTCGTACACCTGTTTTGGATAATTTCGGACGTGATGTGACGAAATTAGCAGAAGAAGGAAAACTTGATCCTATTATTGGTCGGGAACGTGAAATCGAACGAGTTTCTCAAATTTTGAGTCGTCGTAAGAAAAATAATCCGATTTTGATTGGTGAACCTGGCGTTGGGAAAACGGCAATTGTTGAAGGTTTAGCACTTAGAATTACGCAAAAGAAAGTTTCTCGTGCATTGTTCAATAAACGAATTGTGATGTTAGATTTGGCAGCTTTGGTCGCCGGAACGAAATATCGTGGCCAGTTCGAAGAACGCATGAAAGCAATTATGAATGAGTTGGAGAAAACTCGTGATGTAATTCTTTTCATTGATGAAATTCATACAATTGTTGGAGCAGGAGGAGCAACTGGTTCTTTGGATGCTTCTAATATTTTCAAACCAGCTTTAGCAAGAGGTGAATTACAATGTATCGGTGCTTCAACATTAGATGAATATCGTCAACATATTGAAAAAGATGGTGCGTTAGATCGTCGTTTCCAAAAGGTATTAATCGAGCCGCCAACATTAGAAGAAGCGGTACATATTTTACATAATATTAAACCGAAATACGAAGAATTCCACAATGTCGTTTATTCGGATGATGCTGTAAAAGCTTGTGTGAATTTATCTTCTCGTTATATCACAGATAGACATTTGCCAGATAAGGCGATTGATATCTTGGATGAGGTCGGTGCAAGAGTTCACTTGAAAAATATTCATGTTCCTGAACATATTATTTCGCTTGAAGCTCAGATTGAAACCTTGAAAGAGGAGAAAAATCAAGCCGTTAAGAATCAGCAGTATGAACGTGCAGCTGATTTGCGTGATGATGAAAGTAAATTACAACGTAAGTTGGAATTTGCAAAAATGGAATGGGAAGAAGAATCTAAAACGAAGAAATATCCTGTTTCGGAGGAAGATATTGCAGAAGTTGTGGCAATGATGACGGGGATTCCTGTTCGTCGTGTGGCTCAAAATGAAAGCAATAAATTAATCACGATGGGAACGGATTTGAAAAAAGAAATCATCGGTCAGGATGAAGCTGTTTTGAAAATCACGAAAGCAATTCAACGAAATCGTGTCGGATTAAAAGATCCGAAAAAGCCAATTGGCTCTTTCATTTTCTTAGGTCCAACTGGTGTCGGTAAAACGGAATTGGCGAAAGCCTTGGCACGTTATATGTTCGACTCTGAAGATTCTTTGGTTCGTATTGATATGTCGGAATACATGGAGAAATTCTCTATCTCTCGATTAATTGGTGCGCCTCCGGGATACGTTGGTTACGAAGAAGGTGGACAATTGACAGAAAAAATTCGTCGGAAACCTTATTCTGTCATCTTATTGGATGAAATCGAAAAAGCACATCCGGATGTTTATAATATCTTATTGCAAGTTTTGGATGATGGACAATTAACGGATGGTTTGGGTCGTAAAGTTGACTTCAAAAATACCTTAATTTTAATGACTTCTAATATTGGTGTTCGTAAGTTGAAAGACTTTGGCGGCGGTGTTGGTTTCGCTACAAAAGCAAGACAAGAAGGCGCGGATGAAGATGCAAGAGGTGTAATTCAAAATGCACTGAAACGTACATTCTCCCCTGAATTTTTGAATCGTATTGATGACGTTGTTGTATTCAACTCATTAGATCAAAAAGATATTTTTGAAATAATCGATATTGCAATGAAGGACGTTTACAAACGTTTGGAAGCGATCAATTACAAATTATCATTGAGCGATGAAGCGAAAAAATTCTTAGCAGAAAAAGGTTACGATCCACAATTCGGAGCAAGACCACTTCACCGTGCTATTCAGAAATATTTAGAAGATCCGTTAGCGGAATTCATTCTAAGTGATAACTCAAAAGAAGGGAGTTTAATCGCCACTTTTGATAAAGAAAATAGTAAGGTTATCATAACAAAAGAAGTAACAGAAAAATCGTTGAATTAAATTAACGATTGACAGAAATATTAGTGAAAGCGACTTTGAGGATAAATTCCTTGGAGTCGCTTTTTTTATGGTCTAAACATTCTTCTCTGTAATGCACTCGCGCTTGTGAGGAGTAGATTTTTTTTATAAAAATCATCACTATTTTCCACCCTGTTGAATATTTAAACGATTCCAAAGAATTTGTCTATTTTCTTGCTGAAAAATATTTTCCATTTTAAAAATATCGCTTTCCCAAATTTGATTTATTGAATGCTAATTTATTAAAATATTATTTTACCAAAAAAAGGCAAATGAATTTGTTGTTTTAACAACGAAAAAGTATTAATATTAATATTAATTCATTTTTACCAATTAATAATTGTGATAAACGAAAAGTTCTAATATATTTGCTTCTATGAAATTAATGACGACACATATTATTTTTTCTATAAACTTCAACTTCTCGGTTGAAGCACCTCGTCGTCGCCGCACTCCCCGCCTTTAGGGCGAACTATTCACATATTATCCTCTGGATAGCTTTTCTGGCTATCGTTTTTTCAAAAAACACAACTACATTATTAATGTAGCTTGTACTTCTTTCTAATTATTTTTTGATGGAGATTTAGTATTCACAATTGTCAATTGTGCACTCCAATAATTTTAATTCAACCATGAAATTTAAAATCATCATCGGTCAAGCAAAACATCAAGTTTATGCAGAAGCGATTTGTAAATTAATCGAAGAATCGGCAAAGGTTCGAGGTACTGGAATAGCGAAACGAGAACCAGAATATATTAATAAACGATTGCGAAATGGTAATGCAGTCATCGCCCTGCAAGGTGAAAATTTAGCAGGGTTTTGCTACGTCGAAAAATGGGAGCATGGCAAATATGTTGCGAATTCCGGTTTAATCGTCAATCCCGAATTTCGTGGAAACGGTTTAGCAAGAGCGATAAAAGAAAAAGCCGTCAAATTAGCTCAGAGAAAGTATCCAAAAGCAAAAGTTTTTGGAATTACAACAAGTGCAGCCGTAATGAAAATCAACTCTGAACTCGGTTACAAACCAGTCGCTTTCGCAGAATTAACGCAGGATGAAACCTTTTGGAAGGGCTGTCAAAGCTGCCCAAATTATGATATTCTGCAACGTAATGAACGAAAACTTTGCTTGTGTACCGGCATGTTAGCACCATCAGGAAATGAGTTGAAAATGAAAATGGATTTGTCGGAAATGATTTTGACAAAAGGTTAAACGAAAGAATCAAACCCAAAAAATCCATTAAAACCGTCATACCGATGAAGGTCTTTATTTGGTTTTTTTAGATAGTGAAATAAATATAACATTAGCAAAATAAAATCAAGAAAATAATGAGTGATCACAAAGTAGTGTTAGCATATAGTGGCGGATTAGATACCTCTTTTTGTGTCAAGTATTTGACGAAAGAAAAAGGCTTAGAGGTTCATGCCGTTATCATCAATACTGGTGGATTTTCAGAAGCAGAATTAAAAGTAATCGAAAAAAAAGCCTATGAATTAGGCGCGAAATCTTTTGAAGCAATTGATGTGACGCATAAATATTATGAAGAATGTTTGAAATATTTGATTTATGGAAATGTCTTACGGAATAATACTTATCCACTTTCTGTAAGTGCTGAACGGATGTTTCAAGCGTTGGAAGTAGCGAATTATGCGAATAAAGTCGGCGCAACAAAAGTTGCACACGGAAGTACAGGAGCGGGAAATGACCAAATTCGATTTGATTTGACCTTTCAAGTATTGGGTAATAATTTAGAAATTATTACTCCAATTCGAGATTTGCAGCTTTCGCGTCAAGCAGAAATTGAGTATTTACAAGAAAATGGTGTGGATTGGAGTTGGGAAAAAGCAAAATATTCGGTTAATCAAGGACTTTGGGGAACGTCTATCGGTGGCGTAGAAACCTTAACTTCAGATGAAGCTTTGCCCGAATCTGCTTATCCATCACAATTAGAAAAAACAGCACCAACTAAACTGACTTTGCACTTTGAAAAAGGCGAATTAAAAGGCATTAATGATCAAACTTTTGAGCATCCGGTTCAAGCAATTCAAGCCTTGCAAACACTTGCTGCACCTTACGCAATCGGTCGAGATATTCATGTGGGTGATACTATTATTGGCATCAAAGGACGGGTTGGTTTTGAGGCCGCAGCACCGATGATTATTATCAAAGCACACCATTTATTAGAGAAACATACGCTCACTAAATGGCAACAGCATTGGAAAGATCAATTAGCGAATTGGTATGGAATGATGTTACATGAAGGGCAGTTTTTAGAACCCGTTGCTCGAAACATGGAAACTTTCATGGAGGATACGCAGCAACATGTGTCCGGTCAAGTTCATTTGGTTTTATTGCCGTATCGTTTTGAATTGCTGGGAATTACATCTGACAATGATTTGATGAAATCATCTTTTGGCGTTTACGGTGAGATGAATAAAGGCTGGTCGGCTGACGATGCAAAAGGGTTTATTAAAATATTGGCAAACCCACAACAAATTTATTATTCAGTGCATGGTTCAAAACCACAAAAGACACAAAAGGAACAATAATATTAAAATATGAATTACAAAATAGGCATTATTGGCGGCGGCGGTTACACGGCTGGCGAATTGTTACGTTTACTCGTTCATCATCCGCAAGTCACGATTGATTTTGTATGGAGTAATAGCCAAAATGGAAAGCAGATTAGTGCTGTTCACCAAGATTTAGTAGGTGATATTAATTTGACGTTTACCAATAAGATGAAATTAGATGTTGATGTAATTTTTATTTGTTCCGGTCACGGTTTTTCTAAAACTTTTTTGACTGAAAATGAGATTCCAGAAAACATTATAATTATAGACTTAAGTCGTGATTTTCGATTGAAAGAGAAGGGTAATAATTTCGTTTATGCCTTGCCAGAATTACAGAAAGCAGCGATAAAAGCATCCATTAGAATTGCAAACCCTGGCTGTTTTGCGACCGCAATTCAATTGGCATTACTACCTTTGGCAGCAAATAAAGCATTAAAAAATGATATTCATATTAATGCTTTGACGGGTTCAACTGGTGCTGGACAACAACCTACGGAAACGGCACATTTCAGTTGGCGATTGAATAATGTTTCGATTTATAAACCTTTTTCGCATCAACATTTAGATGAGATTGTACAAAGTCTAACGCAGTTACAGCCTGATTTTAAAAGTGAAATCAACTTTTTGCCAGTTCGTGGAAACTTCGCTCGAGGCATTTACGCAAGTCTTTATACTAAGTTTGAAGGTTCAATTGAAACTGCTTACGAATGGTATCATACATTTTATAAAGATTCTGCTTTTACAATTGTTACAACGGAAAACCCAAATTTAAAACAAGTTGTCAATACGAATAAATGTATAATTCATTTATCAAAACATGGTGATAAACTATTGATAATCAGTATGATTGATAATTTATTAAAGGGTGCATCAGGACAGGCTGTTCAGAATATGAATTTGGTTTTAGGGTTGCCGGAGAAAATGGGATTAGGATTGAAGGCTGTTTATTTTTAATAAAAAACAATCAAAAAACAAATCTAAAAACCTAAAAAAGTCCGTCATTCCGACGAAGGTCGGAATCTCCCAAGCGTTAAAGACACAAATTTTTAGAAAGAAGAAATTTAAAACTTGTTGTCCCGAAATATTGAATAATTAAGTTCACCGACAAACCAATATTATCGAAAATTAAAGGCTTTAGAATTTTTCAAATGATGGTTTGATGGTGAACAAAAAGCCCTAAATTTTAAAAAGTCAAGTTTTTATTTTGTGCTTCTTAAAGATGGATAATCGAATGCTTGGGAGATTCCGACTTTCGTCGGAATGACGGACTTTTTTGGGGTTTTAGTTGGTGAAGTAAATTATGAAGAAATGAAATTATTCGACGTTTATCCCGTCTTTGATATCGAACCCGTAAAGGGCGACGGTTGCTATATTTACGATAAGGCGGGTACAAAATATTTAGATTTTTATGGCGGTCATGCCGTTATTTCGATTGGACATTCACATCCACATTATGTAAAAAAAGTGAGTTCGCAGTTGGCGAATTTGGGCTTTTATTCTAATTCGGTAGAAAACAGTTTGCAAGTCGAACTGGCGGAAAAGTTGGGTGCGTTGTCAGGTTTGGAAGATTACCAATTATTCTTGTGTAGTTCCGGGGCAGAAGCGAATGAAAATGCTTTAAAAATGGCTTCGTTTGCAACCGGCAAAACGAAAATTATTGCTTTTGAAAATGCTTTTCACGGTCGAACTTCTTCAGCTGTAAACATTACGCATAATTTAAAAATACAAGCACCGATTAACCAAACCTTTGATAGAGAATGGTTGAAATTAAACGAGGTTGAACCTGTAAAAATGGCTTTGGAAAAAGGCGATATTGCCGCGGTAATTATTGAAGGAATTCAAGGCGTTGGCGGAATTTATATTCCCGAAGTTTCCTTTTTGGAAGCCGTTGCTGAATTGTGTAAAACGCATAACGTGCCGTTAATTTTAGATGAAGTCCAATCGGGAAGCGGACGAAGTGGACGATATTTTGCTTTTCAATATGCTGATATTCAACCAGATATTATTTCGATTGCCAAAGGAATTGGAAATGGTTTTCCTATTGGTGGAATTTTATTGTCCCCAAAATATAAGGCGAGTTATGGCCTATTAGGAACGACTTTCGGAGGTAATCATTTGGCCTGTGCCGCTGCAATTGCCGTTTTGGATGTGATTGAAAATGAGAACCTTTTGGATAATGCAAATAGAATTGGTAATTATTTACAATCCAAATTAAAACAAATCCCTGTAATAAAAGTGGTTCGTGGAAGAGGTTTGATGATTGGAATTGATTTTGATTTTCCCGTTAAAGCATTGCGAACGAAACTGGTTAAAGCGTATCGCTTATTTACTGGTTCTGCTGGTAATCCGAATACGATTCGTTTGTTACCACCTTTGAATGTGACAAAGGTAGAAGCGGATTTATTTTTGGATATTTTCGAAAAAGCACTTTCAGATTACGAATAAAATTGAAATCGAAGACCTGACAGGTTTTAAAAACCTGTCAGGTCTCTTTATTAAACTAAAACCATGAATTTCATTACACAAAACGACATCAGAGACATTCCAAAATTAGTACAGGAAGCATTGGAATTAAAGGCTTCACCTTTGGCGTATCGACATTTGGGCATTGGCAAAACCTTAGGTTTATTATTTTTTAATAGTAGTTTACGAACTCGAATTAGTACGCAAAAAGCGGCTCAAAACTTAGGTTTGGAAAGCATCGTTTTGAATACAAATGATGGTTGGCAATTGGAGTTTGAAGATGGTGCGGTGATGAATGTCGATAAGGCGGAACACGTCAAGGAAGCGGCTGCGGTGATGAGTCAATATTTTGATATTTTGGGCATTCGAGCGTTTCCGACGTTGGAAAATCAAGTGGAAGATTACGGCGAAAAATTGATAAATGCTTTTTTGAAAAATGCGTCCGTACCGATTTTGAATATGGAAAGTAGCACACAACATCCGCTGCAATCAGTGGCAGATTTAGTGACGATTGAAGAATATAAGGCGGTTAAAAAGCCAAAAATAGTTTTGTCGTGGGCACCGCATCCGAAAGCCTTGCCGCAATCGGTCGCTAATTCTTTTGCGATTTGGACACAAGCCGCAGGTTACGATTTGACGATTACACACCCAAAAGGTATGGAATTATCACCCAATTTTGTTGGAAGTGCAACGGTAGAATATGACCAAAAGAAGGCGTTTGAAGGTGCAGATTTTATTTATACCAAAAACTGGTCGTCATTCAATAATTACGGACAGTCGTTGCAAAATCAAGATGATTGGATGGTCACACAAGAAAAAATGAACTTAACTAATAACGGTTATTTTATGCACTGTTTACCTGTTCGTCGGAATGTCGTGGTGGAAGATGCAGTTTTGGACGGTTCGCAATCCTTAGCGATTCAACAGGCGAATAATCGGACGTTTGCAGCACAGGCAGTTTTGAAACGAATGTTAGAATCCTTATGATTATGAAACTAAAAATTATAAAAATTGGCGGAAAAATCATTAATGATAAAGCAAAACTGGCGGAAGCCTTGAAAGATTTTGCCGCGATAAAAATACCTAAAATACTCGTTCATGGTGGCGGACGAAAAGCCTCAGAATTGAGTCAACAAATGAACATCGAACCAACGATGATAAACGGCAGACGGGTGACAGACGAAGCGACTTTAGAAATCGTGACGATGGTTTATTCAGGTTTGTTGAATACACAAATAGTGGCTGATTTACAAGCTTTAGGCTGTAATGCGATGGGGTTGAATGGTACAGATTTGAACACTATCCAAACCCATAAGCGAATTGTAAAAGATATAGATTTTGGTTTTGTGGGTGATATAGATTTTTGTAATTCGGAATTATTGAGTCAATTAATTAACTTAGGAATTTCGCCAGTCTTTTGTGCAATTACGCATGATAAAAAAGGACAATTATTGAATACAAATGCGGATACAATCGCTTCGGCTTTAGCTGTTTCTTTAAGTAGATATTTTGAAGTGGAATTGACTTATACCTTTGAAAAAGCCGGAGTTTTATATGATGCGGAAGATGATAGTTCATTGATTCCATTGATTACTAAAAGTGATTATGAACAATTGAAAATCGATAAAATCATTTTTGATGGCATGATTCCGAAAATTGATAATGCATTTTTGGCTTTGGAAAATGGGGTTGGTTTGGTAGAAATTGGGGGGACGAAGTTTGTATTGAACTACTCATTTAATACTGAATGCATAAAAACTTAAATAGAAGCCGTTGCTTTTTAGATTATGAGTAAAAATAGAAAAATGAAAACAACAAGCCATAAATTTATTAAAACACCTTATATCAACGTCTTCCTTCTCAAAAGAAGAACACCACACCGCTGAAATTATCAATAATTTCCTACAAAAAAACGATGTTCAAACCATACGAAAGGGCAATAATATTTGGTGTAAATCAAAATATTTTGATGAAAATAAGCCGACGATTTTATTGAATTCTCATCATGATACGGTGAAACCCGTACAAGGTTGGACGAGAAACCCATTTGAGCCGAGCGTTGAAAATGGGAAATTATATGGTTTAGGAAGTAATGATGCTGGAGCTTCGTTGGTGAGTTTGATGGCGACTTTTTTGTATTTTTATGATAAAGAAATGCCGTTTAATTTGATTTATGCAGCGACTGCTGAGGAAGAAATTTCAGGTAAAAATGGTATTGCTTCGATTAAAAGTGATTTTGGTGAACTAATGGGTGGAATTATAGGCGAACCGACTCAGATGCGGATGGCAATTGCAGAAAAAGGATTGATGGTTGTGGATGGAATTGCTCACGGAAAAGCTGGTCATGCTGCGAGGGAAGAAGGTTTGAATGCGATGTATATTGCGTTGGAAGATATTGATTTTATTAGGAATTATGAATTTGCGGAAGTGTCTGAACTGTTGGGAAAAACCAAAATGTCGGTGACGCAAATCGAAGCAGGAACGCAACACAATGTTGTGCCGGATATGTGTAAATTCGTCATGGATATTCGGACAACGGAAATGCACACGAATCAAGGCGTTTTTGAGTTTTTACAAAAAAATACGCAATCGGAATTGAAAGCTCGTTCGTTTCGGTTGAATTCTTCGGGCATTGATTTGTCGCATCCTTTGGTGAAAAGTGGCTTGAGTTTAGGATTAGAATATTTTGGTTCTTCGACGCTTTCTGACCAAGCGTTGCTGGATTTTCCGACGGTAAAAATGGGCGTTGGGAAGTCGGAACGGTCGCATACGGCTGATGAGTTTATTTATTTGAAGGAGATTGAAGATGGAATTGATTTGTATATTGAATTTATTAAAAATATAAAATTTTAATAAAAACCATCATACCGACGAGGATTGGCATCTCATCAGCGTAAGGACTCAATGCTATAAAAGCTCGGATTTAAGAAGTTGTGGAAGTTACAATTTTGAGCCATTGCCTTTGGGAGATACCGACTTTCGTCGGTATGACGGTTTCTATTTGGGTTTTTAGATGGTGAACTTGAATTAACATAAGTAGTTAAAAATTAGCAAAATGAAACTTTGGCAAAAAGACTTTTCAATTAATAAATTGGTAGAACAATTTACAATTGGACAAGATAGCGTACTGGATTTACAGTTGGCAAAATATGATGTGATTGGCACGATGGCACATATTAAGATGCTACAAAAGATTGATTTACTGACTACAAAAGACTTGGAAATACTGACTTTAGAATTAAATAATATTCTGAGCGATATTGAAAATGGTAATTTTACGATTGATGAAAGTGTGGAAGATATTCATTCGCAAGTAGAGTTTTTGTTGATTGATAAATTAGGCGATATTGGTAAGAAAGTTCATGCTGGTCGCTCTCGAAATGACCAAGTTTTGGTGGATTTACGGTTGTATTTCCGAGCAGAATTAAAAGAAATTGTAGATTTAGTGGCAGCATTATTTGAAGGTTTGCAAATGCAAAGTGAAGCGTATAAAGACGTTTTAATGCCCGGTTATACACATACACAGATTGCGATGGTTTCGTCATTTGGCTTGTGGTTTGGTGCGTTTGCAGAATCTTTGGCGGACGATTTACAGCAGCTTTTGGCGACTTACAAAACGATTAATCAAAACCCTTTAGGTTCGGGAGCTGGTTACGGAAGTTCGTTTCCG
>Ga0209712_10004314_pt1 | contig 11340 bp, 4 predicted proteins | sample ArcOceMetagenome_FD_187443 | JGI IMG/M metagenome (GOLD analysis project Ga0209712, IMG submission 187443) | Marine eukaryotic phytoplankton communities from Arctic Ocean - Arctic Ocean - Greenland ARC118M Metagenome (SPAdes) (version 2) | ecosystem: Environmental > Aquatic > Marine > Oceanic...
CTAAGGCTTGTCCATGTTGTAAATTTCTTAAACCAGGCGTGTTGGGTGAAGAGATATTGACAGTGATATAACTGGCATAGTTATACACTTTACGCAGACAAATCAGGTAATCATTTAACGCCTGCTCTTCCGGGGTATCTTTATTTTTACCAATATTGATACCAAGAATACCGGTGTATTTTGCCCGCTTTACGTTTTCAATTAGATTGTCCACACCCTCATTATTAAATCCCATACGATTAATAATTGCCTGCCCTTTAGGCAAACGAAACATTCTAGGTTTGGCATTTCCCGGTTGGGCTTTAGGTGTAACGGTTCCAATTTCGATAAAGCCAAAACCCATAGCCGCAAATGCATCAATACATTCCCCGTTTTTGTCTAAACCTGCGGCCAGTCCCAGTGGATTTTTAAAAGTTAAACCAAAAGCTTGAACTGGTTTATCAGTTAAGTTTTGTTTGTAGACACAATTTAATAAATTGTTTTGAGTACGTTTAAGCCAATTTATTGTAAAGTCATGGCTCCACTCTGCGTCTTGGCTGAACAATATTTTTTGAATGATTGGGTACATAATTTCTCTTTAAACATAAAAAAGCCCTAGCACGTATTATCGAAAACCAGGGCGTTGTTAAACATTAAGGCCTTAAAAGGCCTTATAAAGGCTATATTATCAGTTATTGGCGTTCATGCTCAGTAGCATTAACTCCCTAAGGGCAACTGAAAACTTAGCAAACTCATGAGTACTGCTGGTTTTAAATTCAGACATCATATGATACCAGCGATCGAGTAGAACTTGGTTGTTGTCCATCCAATTATTTAAAATCGATTCTGCATCTTTATTTTTTGTATCAGAAGCTAACAAGACTGTGGTAATCGACCTTTGTTGCCAATCAAGTTCCTCGCGGTAAGAAGCCCGTGCCAGTGCTTGCCAATGATTACTTACAGCTTGATTATCTATTTGTTCTAAGAACCAATGTAATTCAAGTTTTGCACCTAATTTAAAGTACAAATTAGATACTAATTTAATGTCTCGCATTTCGGTATCAGCTATTTGAGCTAAATCCATACAAGGGAACATATTGCTCAGCGAAGAGACTCTGTATGCAATTGCATCTGGTACGCCTGCTTTAGTCAACTCAAGGCTAGCGCTTTCAAGTTGTTTGTATTCGCTTTCTACTAAATAATCTTGAATATTCGCAAATAAACCATCAAAAGTAGAACGATAACTGTCAATCGAATCTTGGATACTTAAGGTTTTACTGCCATGACGGAGATACCAACGAGAGGCCCGACGCAAGGTTCTACGCATACTGTCGAGCATACGTAATTGTACGTCAGAGGGTACTTTGTTATCTAAACCCTCAACTTCATCCCATAAAGTCTGCATTTCAAAAATGCCTTTTACTACAGAATAAGCAGTGGCTACCTCATCAACACCAGCCCCTGTTTCCTCTTGTATTCTAAAGACATAGTTCATGCCCATATCATTGATGATATTATTAGTTAACTTTGTGGCGATGATTTCACCTCTAAGTGGATGTAATTGCATCTGATCAGAGAAATTTTCTTGTAATTTCTTTGGAAATGCCTCAATCAACAATTTGCCGTGGTATGGATTATCAGTAATAGATGCAACGTTAAATTGCTCTTTCATTACCATTTTTCCATAAGCAATTAATACTGATAACTCAGGTCGAGTTAGGCCAGTAGATTTTGCTAGTCGTTCAGAAATTTCATCATCGGCAGGAATAAACTCTAGTTCTCTGTTTAGATATCCCTCTCGCTCTAATCCATGGATAAAACGCAACTGTTCTCTAAGTTGACCAACTCCACCTAACGCAGATATAGATATCGACTCTGTTTGACGGTAACAATCTTGGATAACTAAATCGCCCACTTCGTCGGTCATTTCATACAATATATTATTGCGTTGTTTGACGGTTAAATCACCAGCGTTAACTAAAGAATTAAGCAGGATTTTGATATTAACTTCATTATCTGAACAATCCACTCCACCGACATTATCAATAAAGTCGGTGTTTACCATGCCACCATTTGCAGCAAACTCTATTCGTCCAAGCTGAGTCGCTCCAAGATTTCCACCTTCACCAATTATTTTGGCTTGCAACTGATTACCATTGACTCGAACATCGTCATTAGCTCGGTCACCTACTTGAGCATGGCTTTCTTTAGTACTTTTAACGTAGGTTCCAATACCACCATTCCACAGGAGGTCAACAGGCATTTTTAATACGTTATGAATAAGTTCGTTAGGAGTCATGGTTTGTTGTTTAGTACCTAACCACTTTTTCATTTCTGCTGTCAGTTTTATTGATTTAGCAGAACGACTAAATATATCACCACCTTTAGAAATCAACTTTCTGTCATAATCGTCCCAACTCAATGAAGGATTTTCAAATAACCGCTGTCTTTCTTTATAAGTTGTTTCAATATTTGGACTAGGGTCAAAAAAGATATGTAAATGGTTAAACGCACATATCAATTTTGTATGGGTAGATAACAACATGCCATTACCGAAAACATCTCCCGCCATATCGCCAACAGCAACACAGGTGAAATCTGTAGTCTGACAATCTTTACCCATTTCTCTGAAATGACGTTTAACTGACTCCCATGCGCCTTTCGCAGTGATACCCATTTTTTTGTGGTCGTAACCAATACTGCCGCCTGAGGCAAATGCATCACCTAACCAGAAATTAAACTCGTCAGATATTCCATTAGCTATATCAGAAAAAGTCGCAGTACCCTTATCAGCAGCCACTACCAAATAGGCGTCATCTTCGTCTAATCTGACAACATCTTTTGGATGTACAACCTTGCCTTCAACAATGTTGTCGGTAATATCTAATAAACTGCGAATGAAAATTTTATAACACTCTTGACCTTCTTTTTGGAATGCTTCACGGCCTTGATCCATTGGTAAGTTTTTACAAACAAACCCACCTTTTGCGCCTACTGGCACAATGACAGTATTTTTAACTTGTTGTGCTTTAACCAAGCCTAAGATTTCTGTTCTGAAATCTTCTTGTCTGTCAGACCAACGTAAGCCACCTCGAGCTACTTTACCGCCTCTTAAATGTACACCTTCAATACGTGGTGAATAGACAAAAATTTCAAATTTTGGCCTAGGTAATGGCATCTCTGGAATAAGTTCAGGCAACATTTTGTATGAGACATAAGGCTTCTGGTTCCCAAGCTCATCTTTTTGATAAAAGTTGGTGCGTAATGTGGCTAAAACCAAATCTAAATATCGACGAATGATCCTGTCGTCATCTAAATTAGACACATTTTCTAATTGTTCTTTGATTGTATTGAGTGTTGCTTCTTCAATCTTGCCACTGCGCTTGGCCTTGGGATCGAATTTTTGATGAAATAATTGAACCAGTAATGTCGCAATCTTTGGATAGTTAGCCAAGGTATTAGCAATATAATCTCGGCTAAAAGAGCTACCTATTTGACGCATATACTTAGCGTAAGAACGCAATATTGTTACATTTCGACCAGTTAACCCTGCACCTAATACTAAACGGTTAAACGGGTCATCTTCTAGAGCGTTATACCAAACTTCTGAAAATGCAGTTTGAAATAATGTCTGAGCCTGTTCCATATCCATATCGTTGCTGGTGTTATGCAACATCGAGAAATCCCTGATCCAATTCACATCACCTTGTGTTGGACTTACCTTAAATGGACTTTCATCTATGACACGTAACCCAAAATTTTCAAGCATGGGTAATACTGCAGATAAATGGATGGGTTCGTTCTTATGAAACAGCTTTAACCTCACAGCTTTGCTTTCTGGACCTTCTTCTTGTGGCCGATAGAACAACATATCTAGGGTATGTTCGGTATTCAACAGCTCAAGTTTTTCGATGTCAACTAAAGCAGCACTGGGTAAATTATATTCCTTGTAACTACTAGGAAATGCATTTACATACCTTTGCTCAAGCTTTTTGCCTTTTGCCTCGCCATGATTAGAGCGAATAGTGTTAGCTAGTCTGTCATCCCAGCTCTTATTTAATTCGATGATGTTTTTCTGGATATCCTTCACATTATATTCCGCATTATTGTTTTTAACTCTTACAATGTAATGCGTTCTTGCATATACAGATTCAGAAAAATAAGTGGTAAATTCAACTTCTTGTTCACTTGCAAAAGATTTTTTAAGAAGTATCTGAGTATCTTTTCGCAACTCGGTGTTATAACGCTCTCTAGGCACAAATACCATACAAGAAACGAAGCGCCCAAACACATCCCTGCGGGCAAACAGTCTAGAAATACCTCGTTCTTGCATTTGGAAAATACCCAATACAATTTGTGCGAGCTCTTTTACGCTGCCTTGTAATAATTCATCTCGAGGATAGGTTTCTATAATATTTAGAAAAGCTTTATGTCCATGTGAGTCAGGGTCAAAACCAGACAATTTGGATATAGCGTTAATTTTTTCCTGCAGCACAGGTAATTGTGTCGCACTACTATTATAAAATGAAGCTGAATATAGACCGATAAAACGGTCTTCTCCAATTACCATACCGGCATCATCAAAACGTTTGATACCAACGTAATCAAGATATGCAGGGCGATGAACCCTTGAACGTGAATTGGTTTTTGTCAGCATTAATGGGTTTTTACTGAGTGCTTCTTGCCTCGCTGAAGCCGGAATGTTTGACAATACTCGGTCACGATCAGTCTTGGAGTTTTTCATCAGTCCTAAACTAGAATCGTTATCTGCTACCCAACGGTAGTCACCTTTTATGCCTGTAGCGCTATAGGAACGGTATCCCATCAATGTGAAGTTATGGTCATTTAACCATGCTAAGAAATTTTTAGTTTGTTGTTTTTGTTCTTCAGATATTGGGCATTTGCTGGTTTTAAACTCTTCAATAATATCTCTCAAACGGGCACGCATTGGCTGCCAATCTTGCACTGCTATAGACACGTCATTAACCACTGACATCAGCTCTTCGGTTAGTTGTTCCAATGCAAGTTTTGATGTTTGCCTATCAACCTCAATTAGAAATACTGTCTGCCTAATAACCTCTTTTGTTTTGCTTCTGTTATCTTCAAAGGACACAAACTTGTGTTGCTCATCCCGTCTGAGGCCAATAGGACAATGCAATAACAAATGAGCTGTTATGCCCATTTTGTTGAGGGCCATGCGCACTGAATCCACTAAAAATGGCATGTCGGTAACAATTATTTCTACGATAGTATGGGTTGATTGCCACCCATGTTTACTTATTGCAGGATTGAAGGCGCGAATAAAAGGAGCATCGCCTTGATAATCAACGAACTGATTCCATAAACTCAAAGTTGCACCATATAGATCATCGTCACTACGATTATCTAAATCATCTCGTGCAATATTTTTAAATAGTATTTTCGAAAAGTTTGTAACCTGTTCAACCTGATTAGTAGCCACTTTTTTATTGATTAATTTATAGACATTTTCAAGTAGAACTGAATGTTGGTTGTCTGCAACCGTCATGTGCTTACCCATTCTTTTATAACTTGTTAGTAGTAGGAAAATTGTCGTTATCAAGCATGCTAACGTTTTTAAGATTAACCTTACTCGATTAAACAAAAGACTGAGATATATACAGTTTTTCGTAACTTGTAGCTTATTCTCGCTAAAATAATCGCGCAATAAAAGAGTTATATTTACCTAATTTTAACAAAATTCATAGCTATGCAAATTAGACGCATAAAAAAGGCCCAAAAGGGCCTTAAAATAAGAAAATAACTAGATATTTATGCAAACTTATTTTCCAACCTTTGGAAACGGTCTACGCTATCTTTTCAAAGCTTTGTATTTTGTTGTTGTCATCAATTACCAACCTAAACCTTCCACTAATTCCAATAGGGCTGACATGTGGTCTTAAGTTTTTAACGGGTAACTGAATACGTTTACCGTTATCAGCTGTCATAACAACCGTATTGATACCAGGAATATAAAGTTGTTCACACAATTCATACTTAAGTGACAAACTAAAATAAAACGTCTGCATTTTTTGTTTTCTTGATCCGCTATCAATAGTCTTTTAAGGCAAACTCTTGGTTATTTTCTCAAATAAGTCTTTACTCAACCCTTTTGTGTCACCGATACGCATAAGTTGGTGTTGCATAAGTTGTTGTCTGACTTTATCAACCTTTTGCCATTGTATTAATGGCGTAATAATACGAGCAGCAACCTGGGGGTTAACTTCATTCAACTTTATAAGATAATCGGCTACAAATTTATAACCCGTACCATCAATATTGTGAAATCCAGCAACGTTAAAGAAACTGAAAGTACCTATTAAGGCTCTTACTCTATTGGGATTGTTGATAGTAAATTGGCTATGACCCATGAGCATGCTAATTCGAGACAGAATATCTGCTCGGTTAGTATTGGCATGTAAAGCAAACCATTTATCTAAGACTAGTGGATCGGCCTGCCATTTGTGTTCGAAAATTAACATTAGTTTTTCAAATAAGTCCAAATCTCCTAATTGCGCGGCACTCAGCACACCTAAAGAATCAGTCATATTATCTGCGTTTTTAAATTGCTCAGTTAATAGTTGTTCAACATCAGGCTGATTTGAGAGTGTTAAATACTTTAACGCCAGATTGCGCATTTTTCTTTGTTCAACTTGCTGAGACTGATAGGCATAAGGTTGTTTTTCAAATGCAGAATAATGGCTAAACCAATTAGCCTGAAATTTTTGTGCTAAAGCTTTGAATAATTGTTTTCGAGACTGATTTAATGTGTCTATGTCGACTGATTCCACTTGTTGGAACAAAGTCTCAAAGCTCGGCAAGGTGAGTATTTCAACTTTTAAAGCAAGCGAAATATTTGTTGCTTCAACAATAGGTTCAAACATTGATACTGTTTGTTTTATTGCGGCTGCTTGCTGCTGCTCAGTCTTGCCCGCTAAGTTATGAATGCAGTCACTAAATAACTTTTGACCGGCATCCCACCGAGCAAATTCATCAGGTGAACCCAACATTACCTTACCTAACTGCGGCTCACTGTATGCATAATCCAACTTAACGGGTGCGCTAAAACTATGCAGCAAAGAAGGAATTGGCTTTGAGTCTACATTTTTAAATTCGAGGCTCTGTTTGTTTTGATGTAACTCTAAAGTTATTTGCTTTTTGTCGGTGTCCCCCAGTTTTAAAGATTCAAGATTTTCGTTCAGTAGACTAAATTGAATCGGAATAACTAAGTTTTGTTTTTCGTTCTGATCAAAAGTGGCAGAATGTTTCTGTTCAAATGCAATCCGATAAATCTTAGAACTTGGATCATAAGAGTCTGTCACCAAAAGCTGAGGTGTTCCAGATTGACTATACCAAAGCCTAAATTGCGATAAATCTTTATTATTGGCGTCTTGCATCGCTTGTACAAAATCATCACAAGTCACGGCTTGCCCATCAAATCTTTTGAAGTAAAGTTTGATACCGGCTAAAAAGCCCGTTTTACCTAATAAAGTAAACAACATTCTGATCACTTCTGAGCCTTTGTCATAAACAGTGACTGTATAGAAATTATTCATTTCAATCACTTCATCAGGCCTTATAGGATGTGACATAGCACTGGCATCTTCGGCAAACTGATGCTCTCGAATAACTTTAACGTTTTTGATGCGATTAACAATTGGCGAAGACATGTCAGCACTAAATTGCTGATCACGAAAAACTGTTAAACCTTCTTTCAAACTTAATTGAAACCAATCACGACATGTCACCCTATTGCCAGTCCAATTGTGGAAGTATTCATGGGCAATGACAGCTTCGATATTAAAGTAGTCTTCATCGGTGGCGGTTTCAGCGTTGGCCAAAACAAATTTGCTGTTAAAAACATTCAACCCTTTGTTTTCCATGGCGCCCATATTAAAAAAGTCGACTGCCACTATCATGTAAATATCTAGGTCGTATTCAAGACCAAATTCAGTTTCGTCCCACCTCATGGCCTTTTTTAGAGAATCAATAGCATGTTGACCTCGGCCAAGCATGCCTTTGTCTACAAAAAGCTCTAAAGCGATTATTCTGCCTGACTGAGTAACAAACTTGTCTTCTAACAAATCAAAGTCGCCTGCGACTAAAGCAAACAAATAACAGGGTTTGTTAAACGGATCAGACCATTTCACCCAGTGTTTGCCATCATCTAAATCACCAGAATCGACTTTATTGCCATTAGAGAGTAGAAATGGAAATTGACTTTTGTCAGCGATTACAGTGACGTCATATTTAGCAAGCACATCAGGTCTGTCTAGAAAGTAAGTGATTTTTCTAAATCCTTCGGCCTCGCATTGGGTGCAATATGCGCCGGCTGAAAGATATAATCCTTCTAAGCTTGAGTTGTCTTTTGGATTGAGAGTGTTTTCAATACGTAATTCAAAATTATCACTAGCGGTATCAATCGACAGTGTTGTATCTGTCTGCTGATAATTAGTAACTGCTATACCATTGATGTTCACGGAGGTTAAATCAATATCTTCACCATCCAATATAAGTGGCTTGGTATGTTGACCGTTTCTGGTTACTTGAGATACACATATCACTTTTGTGCTCGTTTCAATCAAGGTAAATTCTAGTGCAACATGATTGATTAAAAAGTCAGGTTGTTGGTAGTCAGCACGTTTTTTAACAGCGGGAATTGAAGTGGACATTATATCCTCAAATTAGAATAAGATTTAACGGGATATACATGACTTGCTGCTGAGACAGCAAGTCAACATATTAAGCTTTGGTTGTTATTGGTTCTTGATTAACAACAGATTCGGGAATGGGTATGCGTAAAATTTTAATACCAAGGTAAGCATAAATTATCGCTAGTACAGGGTTAATCAAATTAAAGAACGTATAAAAAATATAATCTAACGGATTAACGGCCAATACGCCATGCATATATACACCACAGGTGTTCCATGGAATAAGAGGAGATGTTAATGTTCCTCCATCTTCTAAGCTACGGGATAAATTTAATTGATGTAAACCACGTTTTTCAAATTCATTTTTGTACATTCTGCCGGGCATGACAATCGCCATATACTGATCGGCAGTGATAACGTTAGTTCCAATGCAGGTTAAAATAGTTCGGGTGATCATATCACCTGCTGTTGTGGCACCTTTCAAAAAAGCACTGACGACTCGTTTAAGCAGCCCTATTCTCTCCAAAACTGCACCAAAGGTCATTGCACACATAATTAACCAAATAGTATTTAACATACTCGACATACCGCCGCGACTTAATAGGTCATTAAGAGTATCGCTAGGTGTTGAGAAAGAAACACCATCAAACAGTGCTGTCCATACCACTATAATTGAGCCTCGAAGTGAACTTACACCCTCGCCTGCGAGGCTTGCAATAACTTCAGGTTGAAACACTGCAGCCCAAATGCCACCTAATAAAGCACCTATGGCAACTGCAGGAAATGCGGGCACTTTCTTTACCGCCATAGTTAATAATACCAATAATGGTATTAACATATGTAAACCCAAATTAAACTCTTGTTGCAACAAACTTTGCATTTCTTCAATGCCACTTGCTGAATCAGGTAAATCAGCGCCTAAGCCAATTAGTACAAATAGAATGAGGGTAATAATAATGCTGGGTACGGTTGTCCATAACATGTATTGGATATGTTCAAACAAATTAGTACCTGCTATGGCTGGTGCCAAATTTGTTGTTTCCGAAAGAGGTGATATTTTGTCTCCAAAATAGGCCCCTGATATAATGGCTCCTGCGGTAATGGCTTCTGACATACCCATACCAATAGAAACACCCATCAGGGCTACACCTACTGTGGCTGCTGTGGTCCATGAACTGCCAATACTCATAGCGACTATTGCGCAAATAAGACAGCTAGCGGCATAAAACATGGAAGGATTTAATAAGTCTAAACCATAATAAATAAGGGTTGGAACTGTACCCGCCAACATCCAAGTACCAATAAGTGAACCAACGGCTAACAATATAAGGATGGCTCCTAATGAACGCGAGATCCCTTTAACTATGCCTTGCTCAATATCATCCCAGCTATAACCATTCTTTAGACCAATAATGGCAGCGATTCCCATGGCGACCAATAATGCAATTTGATTAGGACCAAAAGAAGAATTATCTTCAAATAAGTACACCGATCCACCCAATAAAATGACCAGAGTTATAATCGGAATAAGTGCATCAGTTAACGATGCTTCTATTTTTGGTTTTTCAATTGTCATAAAGTTTTACAATCCTAGAGGTCAAAATGAGTTTTAAATTTATGTTGCGGTACTAACCCGCTATCGAACGATAAAACATTATGGCAATAACTACTGGACATACAAACCGAACATACCAAGGCCAAATTTTCCAAAATATACTGCTCTCTGCCTGTTCATTACCATGTTTTAGTTCGGCTAGTATTTGATCACGTTTCCATACCCACCCAGCAAAAACACATAACACAAGTCCCAATAAGGGTTGACTATATTTTGTCGTTAGAGTGATGACAAAACCAAATAATGAAGCCATATTAAAAGCAATAGTTGAGCTGATAGCAAAAACCACTATGGTTATCCCCCAAACAGCTCGTTTCCTTGTTAAACCTTTACTTTCAATAACATATGAAACAGGTACTTCAAGCATGGATATTGACGAGGTCAGAGCCGCAATCAGCATCAGTGCGAAAAACACAAACGCTACATATAATCCAACCGTTCCCATCGTTTCAAATAAAGCGGGTAGTACTATAAATATTAAACTATCTTCGTTAATCAGCTGCCCGGTTGCAGAAAATATTTCTACACCATTATTTAATGCAACATACATTGCAGGGATAATTAGCATTCCAGCTAAAATGGCTACGCCAATATCAACTAAAGCAACTGAAGCACCAAGGATTGGTAAGTTTTCTTTTTTACTCACATATGATCCGTATACCAACATGGTACCGACCCCTAATGACATTGAGAAAAAAGCTTGACCCATTGCACTGATCAATATTTCTGGGTTCATTATCAAATTGAAGTTTGGTAATAGATAAGCTTTCCAGCCATCACTTGCACCATCTAATGTAGAAACATAAATAATCAGCAATGCAATAATCACAAACAGGGCTGGCATTAGTCGAACAGACCACCTTTCAATACCCTGACTAACCCCTCCAGTTACTATGCTGGCGGTCAAACATAAAAATAAGCCGCAAAAAATGATGTCTCGAGCAATTGATGATGTGACTAACCATGTAGAAACAGCTTCTTGACCAAAAAAATCAGAGATGGTTTGTAAGACATGAGACAACATCCAACCAGCAACGAGCGCATAGAAAGATAGAATAAGTGTAGCGGTGATAA
>Ga0209712_10004315_pt1 | contig 11339 bp, 11 predicted proteins | sample ArcOceMetagenome_FD_187443 | JGI IMG/M metagenome (GOLD analysis project Ga0209712, IMG submission 187443) | Marine eukaryotic phytoplankton communities from Arctic Ocean - Arctic Ocean - Greenland ARC118M Metagenome (SPAdes) (version 2) | ecosystem: Environmental > Aquatic > Marine > Oceanic...
CATGAATCCTAATCCAACGAACCTTTTGGGAAGAGGGAGACTCACAATACACTATGAGTATACTTGCGGAATTGGAATGATGCCGCAACCAACGAAACAGCATTGGAAGAACTCAGGTGCTGTCCTCGAAACGTTTCATCGAAATGAAGTACCATTGCCTCCCATGACTATATTTGAAAAACCAATAGTGGATGATTTGAGTCACTGGCCTTTGGTGGTTTTCTTTGGTGATTCGACCATGCTTCAAATGATCAAGGATGGAAAGGCAATGGAGGAGGCAGGAACGGAAGACAACATCTTTCTCAAAAATAATATTTTTTTCCATGCCAACATACGGACGGAATTTAGAATGGATAGATTAGACATGTTACGGAGAAAGTTTCAAGCCATGCATAGGAAACAAATGCTGAAATATGAATTTGATGTTGCAATTGTTGTTGGTTCCGCGATATGGGATGTGCTCATTCCAGAAAATATACAAGGGAGTTACTTCGAAGATCATTTAGCAGCATGTCGTGACTTTGTGACAGATTTGAAAAAGAGATACTTTGGTCGAAAGATATATTGGAAGTCTCCAAGTGCTCTCCAAATGCATCGAGTCAAGTGTAACGAAGCCAACTATGAGTTTCAGGAATGCATAAATAGTACACGGTACCTGAGCAATTCTAGAGTTCGGTTTCTTCATGAGAAGCAAAAGGAATTGATGAAGGAGCTAAATGTTACCTACTTGGATTTGTTTGATTCGTATTATCTATCTGCGCATTATACCGCGGAAGGAGACGGAAGGCATTTTCGGCAAGAGTTGAATGAGGAGATTCTGGACTGGTTCTATCCAAAGAATCAAAAATAATGATGAAATGCAATCGTAGCATGAACATTGCAAGGTGGATTTGTGTATGCTTATCAGATACTGTAGATATTGGTAAAAGTTTTCTGACAGAAATGGCGAAATCCTGAGTTGTCGTCAAAAGAGAGCAAAAATGGTGAAATTGGAAGCAATGTTAATATATCCTTGCCAACACCAAACGGTCCCAACATGTGAAAAGGAACAGAGACGACTGTGTCGCTATGGTCTATCGTACTTGCAGAGAAGATAAGTAGTCTACACGCATGTTCGTAACCTCGTGATAAAATGACACGTCACGAGTGCCGGCATTGTTTTCTTCTTGGTGCCAACCAGCACCTAAAGCTTTATGAATACTGATGTGTTCAAAAAAATCTAAAATTTCAAGAAGAAGTTGTGCACTGTACTCTTTCTGGTGCGAGAAAAGTAAATGTATGATACTGATGATAGTAACCTCAAGGCAATGCATGATCCATACTTTGAACATGCTGAGGTGTATGTGCCGTCTATTGAACACGCAACCGCAATATCCATATTGAATGTGTGCTGAACGCAATTTAATATAAGTAAGCGCATAATATTTATCATCACTGTACGTGCACATACAATACCTCTTTATAAGCCCCTACCTTATAAGGCTGCAGCCAAGCAAAAGGGTGCTCGATTCCTGGCCGTGGCTGATGTCTTGAAAACATTAACTACTAGTTCACGACTCAAGACATTGCTGAGTCGTAATATCAGCGACGATCCTAGTGAACATCTGTTTGTTCTTCTTGCGTTTGGCGGTGCAAACTATGAATATAACTATGAATGTTCAGAAGATGAAATTTGCATGGAACGCGCGATTTATTATTTCGAAAGAGCCAAAGATCGCATAGAGGACGCAAACGCCGGTCATCGACGCGAGGTTGATAACAAGTAATAAAGTCAGAAGTTGGGATGAGCCTTGCCCGTTTATATTTAGAGGGTCGTGACATGGAAAAAGCAATCTCTTCGCATAGATGGTCACTTGAAGATTGCAACCGTCACGAAGACACGACAGCACATTATTTGATTCATCTCAGCCACAATTTTAATCGATTCAAAAAGTTTGAATATACGATTGAAGTTCTGGAGGGATCAACAGATATGATGGAGACATTCGGAAAGAAGGTTCAGGCTGAAGTCTGCCTCGTTGACGCATACAAGGGATGTGGCGAGTTCCTGAAGGCGAAAGCCGCCAATGAGAAATGTCGCTTATCATATATAAATATTGGGGCAGCTGGGTTCCAGTCGGGGGGGGTAGAGGAAGGACTTTGTAACTATAAAGCTGCAATCGCCCATTTTAGAACAGGGGTTGATGGGTTTCAAAAACAAGAATTTGATGATAGCCTGAGCGGAGCTAAAGGCATTTGTTCATTATGGTTAGCCAGAACCCTCCTGCGACATAGCGCAGCCAACGAAGCTGAAGCTTTTGTGATATTTCAGGAAGAGCTTGATCGTTGCGTAGATCCACTTGATAGACAGGTAATACTCATCCGAATGGGAATAGAGTACAGAAAGCTACACAAATGGGACCAATCCATCGAGGCTCTTCATCAGCTCTGTCTCTCTTCAACTCGTCCAGATGGCACGATGCTATCTCTGCAACATGAAGCCATGGCTCAGACCTATCTTGAGCGGTACTGCAATGATATTACTTTGGACATAGACCAGCGAAAGGAAATTCTACGCAATGCCACTCAGCATTCCAATCAGGTTGATGAGGTCTCCACCGAAATGCACCTTACCCAAGCTCAGCTCTTCTCCTTCAATGGTGACAAACATGAGGCATATCGTCATCTCGAGCTATACCTGGATGCTCGCGTGGCCGAATGCAAGCTCAGTTGTTACTCTTGCAAGCAACGGGTCAGACACGGATCGGTTCCTTTCAGTTGCGCGAGCTGCTTGGTAGCATCATATTGTGGCAGGAAGCATCAAAAGTTGACATGGAAGAACGAGCGCATCTGCCACAAGGTGCTTTGTCCCTTGCTTGGGTACTGGCGCATGGCGAAGACGGGGGTGAAGAGAAGGGAGAGTAACGGGAAAGGGAATCAAGACCGATCTGAAGATGTAAGAGTCTTTGAAACATTCTTTGAGAGCATTTGCCCTCATGTGAAGACGTGTGTTGTTCCATCATGTTATGTGGCTTGATTTTCGTAGATTGAACCAGATTCTAGTACTATATTGTGAAGGCTTCGGCAACATTGTCTCGTTTGGAATGATTCGATGTGATTGCATTGTCAAAATTGATTTGTAGATCGATATCTATAATGATTATAAATAGTATATGTGGACTTACAACCTCAAAAAGTCATCTTTTATATTATGAAGACTCTTTCATTGACCACTGTATCACCCTCGATGCGTATTTGTATTATTCCGGTAAAGCTAGAGTATATTATTCTCCCTAACAAGCAGCAAAGTTCACCAACTACGATATTTAATAATTCCCTGCCATCGAATCAAATCCAAGTTTGTTAGCCTTGTAGACCATTCTCACCAACCATTGTAGTCGAGAATTGTATGATTGCATAGATCGGATGAATCATTGTAGAACCTAAACCAACTTCCGAGTTCTTCAAAATCATTACAAGTACAATATGCTCAGTACGAGCAGACTTGCTATGTATGATAAGTTGTCCCCGTATCTCTGTCTCTTTTCGCGTTCTAACCAATATGAAGAGGTACTGATTGAACGTCATTGTTACAATGCACCGCTAACTACGTGCTGTGCTCCCAACTTTGTACTTTATAAGCGACATCAATGTTTAATGAGTTCTTAAAATCAAGAAAGACTTTCCCATTCACCCATTTTACGATGCACCACTATCTAATTCATCCATATGCGACATCAATGTTTAATGAGTTCTTATGAATATCAAGAAAGACGTTCCCTATTAAAATACCTCTAGATTCTATTCCTTCCTGTCCATAAAAATGTTAAAAGTGTTGTTTCTTAGAAATGATGAGGGAACACAGAGACGTTATCTATGTCGCACATCAAACCGTGAAGGACCGCCGTCCTTTTTCCGTTTTCAATTTCATGCTTGATTTCACAATCAATTTGAATGTCTCAAAATCAAAAAATGTCAAGCTCATAATATTCTTCAGAACTCCATTATCATGATATCTACTCTATCTAGTGGTGATACGAAATTCTTCATGATGCTCAGGATAGAAAATATGATGGCACTCGCCATGTCTTTGAAATCATCTAGTTGATCATTTGAAGTAACTTTCAAGTTCAATGCGAGTTCAAAGAAGTCTGCAGACCCAGCAATCAACATGATGATGCAGTCCTTACTTCCGCGCCATTACCTTCGGTTCGGTTCGATAGTAATGGGTTCGTAAACTTGTATTGCAATGATTAAAGGATTTCATATCTTTCTGGAATGGAAATAAGATCGAGAAAATAAGAATTTAAAGAATGAATGGAATGTGAGGGTGGTTGCGTCAATATGATGATGGTACTATTGACGTTTCTGAGTGGTACCGGTATTTCAATGTGATGTCATTGACATCAAGCTCTATGGAATTGGCGTGATGCAAACGAGTTGTAAACAGAAGAAAAATGATACCTTCAAGAATTCCGGAATGGTGCCCACCAGCTCTGTGATTGACAAGACCGTTGTCCTACGGGCGAAGAATTGCCCAATGCGATGTTACGAAGAAATATTGTAACTAACCGTCGAGGTCTCACTCTATCTTGCAGTGAAGGAGACTCGCTTCTTACCGGTACACTACCTCATGATACATCGTGGGAGATATTTACAAATATGGTTTATTTTTAGTATGAGAGAACGCCCTAGGAATTTATTAACAACTGCACTGCAGCAACTGAACTCCAAAACAATTTCACAAAGTGTTCCATGAGCATCTTGCCAAGACAACCAGCTGTATGTACAAGCTTTGCCGTTGAGTTGAATCTTTATTCAGTGCTCCAGTAATATTGAGTGGTTCTATTCGCCCCAGCGCTTGGGACAAACGAAGCAATTCAATTGCTGCACGTACTTGTAGTGTGGTTGAGTTGAGTGGATCAAAACCAAAACCCCAGTATACGAACGAGCAGAATTGAGTTGCTTACTCCTCTACGACAGACAAAAGACATTCGGAGAGAACATCTGCCATATCATCGAAGTCCTTATCATCCCACATGAGGGGCATTCTAACATCGCATGCTCTGGAGAGCATCTTTGCAGTCAAAGGAAGAGGCTCGTCAGCAGGAGCGAATCCCCAGTTGACAAAGTTTCTAGCATTGGACTTGTGTCCGAAAAGCTCAACAGGCAGTCCGTGGGTGGCACATTCGGCCAAGAAAGCCTGTACCTGTTCATCAGTAATGTCGTGACTAAGGTTGAATTGAAGAGAGTCGTGTACGGGAGTAGTAACACCGGGGGTATTCACGGGGATACTCATGAGGTGTCCAACACGCTTGTCGAGAGCAGCAGTGAGCTTAGCATATCTGGTATTGTACTTCTCGATTCTGTCCTCAAGAGTCTTCATCTGAGGCTTGATTACTGCAGCAGCCAAGTTAGACATACGTACGGAGTAATTGGGAAGCTCGTTGGGAAGATTTCCGAAAACCTCGGGTCCGGGGACAGTAACGTGCTTGCTCGCGAGTCCCTCGTATGCTCCAGCATATACAGCACACTTGGCAGCCATGAGAGCATCATCGGTAAGGAAGAATCCACCTTCTCCGGAGTTGATCATCTTGTAAGACTGGGCAGAGATAGCCATTGCAATTCCAACATGTCCAGTGTGCTCTCCTTGCCACCTGACTCCAAGGGAGTGAGCACAATCCTCAAGAAGGATAGCATCATACTTGTCGCAAAGTTCCTTAATTGCATCCATATCAGCAACCTTTCCACGCATGTGGGAAACCATAACATGCTTGCAGTTAGGGTGAGAAATTAGCTTCTTTTCCAAATCAGCCACATCCATGACGTGGTTATAATCACTCTCTACGTAAACAGCCTTTCCTCCAGCATGCTCAATAGCAGAAGGAACTGCACCGAAAGTGAATGCGTTGGAGATAACCTCTCCACCATGTTCGAGTCCACTAGTCTTGAGAAGAAGCATGAGAGCAGATCCACACGAGTTGAGTGCAACACAGTATTTGTGGCCAGTGTATGCGGCAACATCAATCTCGCACAGAGAAACAGCGGACTCCTCGCCAGGAGCGATATTGTAACGGTACATGCGTCCGGTTTGCATAAGCTCAAGAGCAGCCTGCTGTCCCTCAAAGGGCACAGGATCAGGAGTCTTGATATCCCTAGTGATTACAGTTCTGTATTGAATTAAGTTCGGCAGAAAGACGCTCAGTGAGTATACGAGTATGTGGATTCTTTGTAGGCAATGCTGTCACACGATTGATTCCTGCCGTTAAGTGCGCACTTTGGACTCTTTTGTTTCTCTCAATTCTCCGGAAGAAAAATACATTGGATTGAATGTCACGCGTCACGCTAATGAAAGAATGTGTCTTAGATGAAACGCGTCATTTGCAGAAAGCTGCAGCATCTGCAATTCACACATTAGATCCCTTCATCGCCAATGATTGCGTTCTTGTAGATCGTTCATCTCTACCGAAAGTGCAATTCTTTTACATTGAAGATAGATGTGCATAAAAAAGCCGACAGGAATCCAATCTCATACATTGAAGCAACTTAGATACTAACCTCACTCCAGTTTTGGGCACTGCACTAAAAGCACTGACAGAAGTCATGCTAGCAATGAAGAAAAGCGCTGCGTTGGTAAATCTAGCCATTTTGTATAGTTGAAATGAGTCCTGTAAAAAGTTTAGCTGCTATTACTTTTGGATGAATGAAATTTATGACGAAGTATATTTGCTTGAACAGAACGAACCAATGATTTCCGCGACGAAAAGTCGTTTTCCAATTGGGATTTGGGGGATGGGGGGGGTTGTGTTTTCGTCGTGTTTTCCAATTACGCGCCGGAAGGGGCTTAACTACGATTGTGCAAATGGCCATTGAATCATTATTCCTGCTCTCTTATTCGCCGCGGGCGAAGAGCAGACATGTTCTGTCAGAATTTCGCGAGGGGTGAAAGCGGAATAATGGGGGAGTTCTTTGCTTGGCGCGATTTTGGTTGGTTTGTACTTGGTTTGGCGGGCTGGGATTGATTTTGGTTGGTTTGGCGGGCTGGGATAGTTCGGTGAGGTGGTTTGAGGGGTGGTTTTTGTATGTTCAATGTCGTTCTTTCGTTCGTTCTACGGAGAAGCATCGTGGACGCAATAATGACGGAAGTAAGGAGAGAGAGACAAAGGAGAAAGACAGAAAAACAATACTGCAGCAATGACAAAATGACAAATGAAAGTGCAGTCGCTTGCCCACTTCGATTTTGCCAAAGGAGGGGTGGGGGTTTAAAAAGTAACGGCAAGGAAGAACTTCGAAACTGGCGATGGTGCTCTCTTCTTTCAGTGGTAGGTACCGGTTACACTGCCTATTTGTATGTAACAATTCCATCAATAGTACAATATATCAAGCAAGCAAGTGACTTCCACTAGCTTTCTGTTGTATCAACTAAACTATTTCATTTATCTAAAGAGCTAGAAGTTCTGCTTTCTCTTGCTCTCTCGGAATTACTTCATTGTGACATTACTATTGACATATAACACATATCATAGTACTCGTATCATATCATACAAGTAAAATGGGAAATGGAAGCAGCGGAGGCCCAAGAATGGCAATATCTGCCATTGCAGAAATGCTCACAATTACCAGACCTCAAATGATGGAGCTAAGAAATGCTTGCCTGCGACTTGCAAAACCAAATCGTGACAAAACCAACTCTGGGCCTGTCATTACAAAAGTGTCATTTCACAAAGCCATGGAAGAAGTGGGGCTAGACGACGTTGATTTTGACGTATTTGATCATTTATACACAATGTGGGATCTCAGGGGAGAAGGAAAGATCAATCTCTTATTGTTTTTATCAGGGATATCACCTCTAGCGTCCACCATGGATGTGGCCACGAAACTGCTGTTTGCAATTGAGATATTTGACGTTCATCGAACTGGGAGATTTAAAGCGAATGATGCACTATCTATTTTGGGAGGGATAAATGCGACTGCTAGTTACTTTGGTGATTGTGTAGTTACTCCACACGCTATTGAGATTGTTGTGCAGGATGTTTTTGATGGACAGAATGAAATTTATTATATTGAATATATGAATGAATTTGCCACTCATCCGGCTATTATTCAATTTTCTATTGCGGCAGGAAATATGAGATATGGTGGTTCTGGTAAGGTTGGAGCTTAGTCCGAGCTATCGATACACACGTACGTGTGGTTAGAATTTAATTTATTTTGGTTGACAAGGGGGTTGGTTGAATGATTAGATGACCATTGCTGGGGCTGGCGTGATGTGGACTGTATCAATAAATATTAGAATGCTGTATTATTTATACCCTTGTGATCACTTTCATACTTCAAAACGAGGCAGTTCGATGTGAAGAATTCACATCAATATAATAACTTGTAATGAAAAAGTTATCCATGTGGGAGATACGATACAGTACACGTACTTTCAATGAATTTGGAATAGGAAAAGTGTCGGCACGGAAGCAAGTGAAATTACGCCTTATGCGATAAATATGAATTTCGGGATGGCAGTAGTTTATTTCAAAATTGGATGTTTGTTGCATTGTAGACCAGCCTGAAGAATCTCAAATCGAATTTAGTTGACAGCAAGAGCTACTTGAACGTGCTTAGAATTAGTAATTATCTTCAGTTTCGAATGCATGGTAAATCACAGCCATGGTAAACACATCAGCCAACTTGATTCGTGTAGAATATCTTCTGTAGTACCAGCTTCGAAATACAGTGTATTCATACAAGTAGTAGGTGCACGACTGACTGGCTTGGAAAAATGTTCGGAGTAATTCTCGGAGAAAAGAAAGAGATTACGACATACTACTCACTAACTCCTTCCCGAAGTACTATGGCAATAGTATGGCAATGCTTGGGAATCCCGCGAACCCCTATCAACACAGAACGAAAGAGTGACAACAAGAAACAAGAAGTGCGGTCCATAAATTATAACTTTTGGTCGGAACTGCACTGTCTAATACGTCCACCGTACACAAAAGCATAACTCAAATTGAATCTATTATTTCATGTCGGAATCAAAAGTCCAAATGGTTATCCTCTATATCTTTATTTGCGTATGGGTTTCGGTAATTTTCATGGTGATTTGTACGCTGTGTCTTGCGAAGCACCTATACATACACAATGAAGATGACCCTTTATACTTTGAAGTCAGAGCTGCAGAGATCAAAGAGAACACCATTCTGAAGGTAAGTTACCACGTATATTGGAATGTAGTCCATGGTCGATGGACGATGGACGATGGACGATGGACGATGGACGATGGACGATGGATCAACTACGTCGCGTACATGTGTATTTATCTCACTTTGGTCCTTTCGACGATCCCTGATGACAACAGAGAATAGTGAAAAGGAAGAAACGTAGCCAGCCCCAGCCGCTTCCTGAGAACAGGAGGGATTCCTGTTCTTCTTTGAGATCGGCCGATAGAAAATCTATTCGCGATAGCAGTTGCTCCAGACTATCGATTGACACTAATGAAAGCGGAAGCGGAAACTGTTGCCACATTTGCTTGGATGAATTTCGACCCGGAGATATCGTCAGTCAATCAAAGAATCCGCTCTGTACACATACTTTCCACGAGGCTTGCATTACCGAATGGTTGATGGTTCCGCATGATAGCTGTCCAGTGTGTCGGAATGCGTTCTTGATTGGGTATTATGATGATGATGTTGATTTGGAAGGGGATGAAGAGAATTATCTTCATCCCAATCGCAGTTCCGGACAAATGGAATTCATTGGGAATCGGAATGAAACGTCGGCTAGAGACGTAAATGGCAATCAAAATGTACCGTCGGCTATAGACGTAGATGGCAATCAGAATGAACCGCTGGCTCGAGACGTAGTTGCATTATAATCTAATTGTAAAAATGTTCTAATTAAAGTACATTCCAAGAGAGCGGTTCATGATTTGTTTTATAAAATAGCTGCTAGCACACAGTTCAAATCGCACCGTGGATTTATGTTTTCTGTAGCAAGCCATTCCTATTATCAATTGATGTCATGAAATGCTGGACAAGTGCGCATTATTCTATCAATTCTCTTCTATTATTCTTCGACTTCATTCCCATAGTTTTCTCCCACTTCTTCCTCGGCGTCTTCATCTCCTTCTTCCTCCTCCCCTTCTTCTTCTTGGTTTGCCCACCAGGACACTAATCCTAGTCCGTCTTCGCATATAGACGCTGTAATGTGCATACAGGCAGGTATATTAGAATCGCTCAAGTCGACAGAGGAACTTCTTTTCCTCACCGGTCCGTTATCGTTTGGATCATCTCCAGCGATATCAGCATTTGATGGTGTATTCTTAAATGATGGCATAAGCCTCGACGTTGTAGAAGTAGTTGTTGCCTGAAGACCCTTTGCAGTATTTGTAACTTGAGTGAAATTGATTCCCTTCACTTTGAACCTAATCTCTGCCCCAATTTCCATGTCATAACGCTGTTGTTCCTCTTCTTCTTCTCCCTCGGCCTCTCCTCCTCCTCCTTCTTCTTCACCTTCTCCATAATCTGGTGTCCAAACCCAAAGACCGCTTTTGTCATCATACTGACTAGGTCGCAGCATAAAATATGCAGGAATAAATATATCACTGAAGAAATCTCCAAGGGCAACCTTGATCCCTTCTTCGCTGCTTTCGACAATGTGACCGACACATACTTCTTCCACAAATGGCCTGAATATCACTAATCGAAACACAACCTCGTGATGTGCAGCTCCGTCTCCAGGGACACACACTCCATCTCCTATTTGGGTAACGTCTCCGTACCGGCAGATGACTAGGCCTACGTCCATGATGACTCTATTGGGATATTTCTTGTCTATTTCTTGGTGGGCGCTGGTTCGTGTTGATTGAAAGAACATTGTTGGTGGTATACGAATCGTATCCGCTATTGTACCAATGACAAACATGGTTCTGTATAGTGAAGAATGGATATGGAGGTTGAAGATTCAATTTCAATGGTGTTGCTAGCGGGTGTTGGTACATACAACAGTATGATGTATGATGTGTTGATTGTGATTGTTGATTGTTGGATTGGAAATTATTTGACGAAGCACAAAACCACAAATTGATGGCTCGTACCAATCTCAAATCAGATAGGGTAGACAAAACTGGGTAACGGCAATTTCCCAATATAATTTTGGTCACTATTCCAAAGTTTATTATGTGCAAGTTCAAAGTTCTACCACTGCTCTATCTCATTTGATCTGTACTGTAACGTGTGTAATTCCAACCCATCGCATCACAGATCGGAATTGCTTCTGGTCAAGGCCCAAGATGATTCAGGCTGAGACCGGACTGGCAGAGAAACCGCTGCTGGTGTACCGTAGTACGAGTGCTCATGTTAGTGCTA
>Ga0209712_10004318_pt1 | contig 11332 bp, 11 predicted proteins | sample ArcOceMetagenome_FD_187443 | JGI IMG/M metagenome (GOLD analysis project Ga0209712, IMG submission 187443) | Marine eukaryotic phytoplankton communities from Arctic Ocean - Arctic Ocean - Greenland ARC118M Metagenome (SPAdes) (version 2) | ecosystem: Environmental > Aquatic > Marine > Oceanic...
TTTTAGTTTTTATTCTTTTTTGTGTGTTTTGTTGTAGTTGCCAATTTTTTGATCCGCAGCAATGCTAAAGTTTGTATCCTTGTTCAGACTTTGTGGTGCGTTTATTGTTTTATGTTTTATGTTATTCAATTCGTAATTGGTGTGTGTTGGTGTCTGATTTTCCTCGCGCGCCCGAAAAGTGGCATCTGGTCCAGCTATAATTGTATCATCAACGTAAACAACCACTATCATGTTGTGTTTCATGAAGAGACAGGGGTCTAAAACTGAAGCTGTAAAACCTTGATGTTCAAAGCCTAACTTTAGTTTGTCGAAGAATGTTTTCGGAGCTTGCCTGAGACCATACAGGCTCTTGACCAAGTGTAATACCTTGTTTACCTTGTCCTTTCTCGTAAATCCTCTAGGTGAATCAATGTAAACTTGTTCATTCAATGTTGCTTGGGCAAATGCATTGGTGTAATCTACTTGCTTGGTAACCCAATTCTTTGATAGGACCATGATCAGTAGTAATTTAATGGTGGACCATTGTACCACCGGGGCATAAGTCTCAAAGTAATATATTCCTTCCTTTTGCATGTCTTCTCTGACACAGTATCGAGCTTTGAATTTCAATGGGGTACCGTCTGGTAAATGCTTTAATTTGAAAGCCCAAGTACCTTTGAGAATAGGACGAGGTTTGCCATCAGCTGTTTTTGGAATGGACTCATGATCTACTGGATTTCATGTGTTCTGAGAGATGAGTTGTTTAATTTCTACGCACATGGCCTTTTGATATTCTTGTGCGTGATAACCAGACATAGCATCTTGATATGAAGGATTGTCGGCTTCATGCTTTTTCTTGGTTTTGGCTAAGTATGCACGAGGATTAGAGCATTGAACTTCACCAGAAGAGAAGTCAGTGTGTAAATCCGCTTGATAAGCCGAATAATGAGTCTGCATGTGACATGGAAGTATCTAAGACACTGTATAGGAATTCTTTATCGACGTAGTCTGTGGTGTAGTGCGCTTGCTCCTCTGCAAGTCTAGTGGATGACCATAGGCCTTTATTGGAACGAGCACTGCGACGAGGACCAGGTGAACAATCGGAAAAGTGAGTAGAGCGACAAAGAGCCTAAGGTAGTGTTGGTGAAGGTGAAGGTGGAAATGAATTAATTGGATTACTCACACTCAGAGACGGGAAGTCAGGGTCAACCGCCAAGTGAGGAAATGACGTCTTTGTAGAATCTACTGGATTGCCCAAAGATGTCTCATTGTATGTAGACCTAATTCTGGCATCGTGAGTGTCTAAGCGTGCCCTCTCCTCTAATTCGGTCAAAGTCATGTATTCAGCATCATACCTGATAGTAGAGTCTTTGTCGAAAGGAATTCGAGAAACAAAATCCCGATGAAGATCTGTGCTGAAGTCAATAGCTGACCAATAAGAAGGCGGCTCTTCCTCAAGAGCTAAGGATGGGACCGTGCTGAAAGAGTCATAGAAAACCACATAATATTGGGGAGAAATATGGCCAGCATGAATATTAAGAACAAGGGGCATGTCACTGGAATGAAAACTGCTGTACCTAACAAAGATGCCTCTGCGGGCCCTAGGCTCCCAGCGTGGAAGTTTCATTCTTTGTTGAAGTTTTGGATCCAAAACATATACTGGACAACCCCAAGTATGGAAGGTTTTCAATTTGTGACGGGGAATCTGGACACCAGTGAACAAGTCGGCTGGGGCAATTCCTTGTGCATTTGGTATGTGATTGTAGATGAAGGCTGCATAAGAGACTGCAAGTGGCCAAAGAGAACTATTAATGTCTGTTTTCCAATGGAGAGCTGAATGAAGAAGAAGGGCTCAAGCGCATTCTGATACTGTGTGAATACTCCTCTCAGCTACTGCATTTTTGTGATGAGCATTAACACCACAGTATTGAATCTTTTGATTATGCTCGCGAATATGGGTTTGAAAGTGCCGTTGTCAGCATGATAGGATGCAACGATAACTCCATGATCAAGCTTCTCAAAGTTTTGTTTCACTCTTATTGTTTCCGAATGTCAGACAGTGAGAATCTTGTGAGAATCTTAGGGTCTGTTTTGTGATATGACGGTTATATTACCGTTAATCTGGAATTACAATATCGGAGATGCCGAATGGAATTAGGAGGCATTGATTCGTGTGTAACGAAGTGCTGGTGAGATCAAGGAAGTAGGAGATATCTAGCGACCGTTCCAACGGTTTGAGCGAGGATATTCCTGGTATGGTTTTACAGGAGCTACGGAGTCTAACTAATGACGCCGAGCGAGAGTTGAGAAAAGTTTTATAGATTTACAGAATCATTTTTACTTTTACTCTAATCACAATCTAAGTAAATTACAATTTACAACGAGATAAGAATATACCAGTTTTTAGTTTATCTGACATCCGAACTGGAAAAACCCAATTGATGCTCGACATGCAGATATGAACTCATATGGTCCACAAACACGCAACCTCCTTTGTATTGGGGGGATGTTGATTTTCCAAATGAAGTGAGTGTTCGTCCTAGGAGACGAGACTCAAAAGGATCAAGTGAAATATCTTGTCCAGCTCTCATAGCTTCCAAACAAAGTGATCCATCAGTATTCTTATTGATTATGACTGCGTTGCCTTTTGTTGGTTGACGATGTCCTTTAGCAAATTCACATGTTGCACATCGGGGACCGATACACTTTCCTGCTGCCTTAAAACAAACTCCTACAAAAGGTCTGTTTCTGAAGTATCATTGAATAGATTGAAGATTGCATGGATTTGTGACCAAAATGGAAATGCCAATCTAAAAGAAGCTTTGAGATGGCGTGAGATTTTGATTCTCCTCTGATAAGATAGCCAGATTTGCTTGAATGGGGGAACCCAGTTGTGACTGGTTCTTAGCTAGGCCAGTAGGAAGATGCGAGTTCATATCAAAATCTATCTTGAGTGGAGGAAGACCGTCAAAATCCAATGATGTGTGCTCCTCCTTAACCGTAAATTTCCCAGTAATCTCTTGTTTCTTGTTGAATAGATGTTGAGGGCTGATGAGTCTAGCCTTTGAGTCAGGTACATTGTAACAGCGTGAATTAACTACCAGGTATTTGTTGTCTGTCTTGAACGTCCATCAAACAGTGCCAATGCCTTCAATTAACATTCCAGCTGCCATTCCTCCAAGTCGACGTTCATGTGGAAGCCTTTGAATTGGTCCAACGAAATCTTCTGCACATGTAATCGCTAGACTTGCGCCGGAGTCAAAGATGACCGGAAATGGAGGACTGCCAGGTTTTAGAGCTTTGAGATCAACCGTTCCCAATAGTCCAGTGGCTGTGTTGTATGCTGCCGGAGATGGTAATTGACCAAGGGTAGGTTCATGATCTGCTGTGTCTGTCATTGGCCCTGACACGTGATAAACTGATGCTATGATTTTGCTTAGACCAGCCATATCATTAAGAGGCATCGAGATTGGAATGTTGGATTAAGTGTCTCTCTAGTTTGCTTGTGTGGGAGAATGAATCAAAGAATGACAAGTCCTCTTCTAGCAATGGCTCCGTTGACTTAATATTTGTTGACACGAGTGATGGGTATTCAATGTACGTAGGAAGAGGTGACTGATAACTAAGTAACTAATCCTGGTTCTAAATTCTTTGAGTCATACGAAATGATATTCACTGAAAGTTACTGGATCAGTAAAGTCGACCATTGATGTTAGGGATGATACATTGCGACTGGTAGATTTTATTTGATGAAGAACAGTAGTTGCAGGATGAGTCATGCCTAAAGTAACATTGATTCTGATGCACATTGTTAGTAGCATCCAGCGCCGAGGAAAGCCCAATAGCGGAATATGGGGTCTTTTGGTTAAATAGCGTTTGAATTTGCGAGTTTGCGTACCGGTAGGAAGATGAACTGGCAGATGAAGATGGCGATAGTAAATCAACGTGTCCCAAAAAAGGGCCGATGCAAGTAAGTAAGGTCTGGCACTGAGTAATTAGAAGACACTATTAAGAAGTGATTGAAGGACCCAAGTAAAACTCCTCATAAGTATCATGTTATAGAGCCAACGGAAGATAGTAGGAAGTATCCATGGCGACATGATAGAGTGAAGGTATCCGGTCCAAAAAAGATATTCATTGCTTGCGCAGAGAGAGTCTCACCATCAGTACATTCGATGGAGTCATAAAGATGTCTTAATCATCATCCTCAACGATGGCATCATAAAAGGTATCGGTGTCATAAGGCATGATCACCTTTGGCATTCTGTGTTCGTTTCAAATTTCCTCATCTAGAGAGCTCACAGAACCAATATCATCAGGCAGGTCTTCCTCATCTTCAACTTCCTCAAAATCATTGTCAGAATCCTTAGGACGGGTCCTACTAGCGGCACGCCATCACACCATATTGGCGCCATCACGCCATATCGGACCAATTTTGACATTTGTTGGTAACCCGGAGACGCCATTTTGGCATCGACTCACGCCATCAACTTCGCTAAATGGCGTGAGATGCTATCACGACATTTACTTTTTCATCCCAAAAATAAGATTGTAATGTATCTCAAATATGCCTTCTCTAAAATAAAACAGCGAAGCAATCACTCTGCAACTCACCAACACACCAACTAACAACATCACCATTTACTTCAAATGAACTAAGCTCTTCAATAAATAATACCAGACTCAAAAACAAAGGATCAGTAGCTAAGAAAATAACTATCTTTTAATAGGTGTGAAGGAAGTTCAAAGTAGGATTGATAGTTGTATATCAATGCAAATATTTGATACAGTCTGAGAAAGAAGAATAAACGAAACTCTGTCAAATGACGCAAGGGGGTTTACAATTACGGTAACCGATATTTAACAGTAAGTGCACAGTATTGGGCAATACTACGCACAGGATGGACTGGGGGATAAGTTGTTCTTGCATACGCAAAGGTGAATACGACGTTGAAACGAAAGAGAAGGGAAAATCTTTATGTAATAGAAGGGATGTATTGAATGGAAATAAAAGTAAAGTAGGAAACAGAATGAAGGATGAGTATTATGAAAAATAATGAGGTCGTCCAGCAGCAATTCACTTTCATCAAAATCTGAACAGAATGAACCCATGTCGTTCGGCAATATGTAGTAGCTCTACTTAAAGATGTGTAGAAAAGACCTGGTATAATTCCTTCCATACCCGAAGTACAGGAGGTTCGTTGGTTGGGTTCGCTGGTTAAATGTGCACATTGATACTTGGATCTTCAAACTAAACCCCCATGATATCCAAAAGGTTACTACCAGCATATTTTAAATAGATATCACGGGGGGTTTAGTTTGAATCCAAGTATCAATGTGCACATTTAACCAGCGAACCCAACCAGCGAACCCAACCAATGAATCGAAGCATTCCCCAGTGATATATGAGATTTGTTATCGCCACCCCCTCAGCATTTAGCTAAATAATTCTATTAATGTATGAAGATAGTTATGTTCCAACATAATTGTGGATTCCTCTACTACAAAGAAAGGACTACTGCTGGCGTCTTTTTTAGAATGGCTACAATAAACCCCCCTGCGGCATTACATGGTGTTAACAATGGTGACGATGCTGTTTCTGCGGGTGAACTCAGTGATAATAGTAAGATCTAGCTGAAGAATAATCTTATTATTCTGAAACATTATGAAGTCTCTTGATGTTATTATCACAATTTCATAATTTCCAAATTTCAACGGTCAATAAATGTCACAATGGACAAAAATTGTTTTTCTAATATGAAGCTTTTTAGTGTGAAGTCTGCATCACAGATCATCAACCTGATTTCATCCCTTCTCCCTTCCCCCAACATCTCAATGCGACAAACACCAAACACCATGTTAAAACATAAAGCCATATGCCTATTGCTCCCGACTTCTTAATCCAAAACCAACCTAATCTGTGGATCGGCCATTCAAACTCCATAGCTTACACAATCACTGACTATAGGCTACTTTCCCAGACACGGATTAGGCATCTCTTTCCCAATGAATTGGGATCTGTTGTACCCCCTACTATCATTTTTACCAGTGGACATGTAGATATGCTGACTACAAAATCTGGCGGAGAATCAAAATGCATCGCACGATCTACTGCACACTATATCAATTAGTGACGGTGAAAAATGATAAATCTTCTGGTGCATATTACACATGCAGGCTAAGCTTCAATACGTACAGTGGTACATGTAGTACGAGAACAAGTATGTAATTGGTAAATATCTGTAATAGTTCAAGGAAGATTTTATATTTAGTGCAGATTATTCTATTTGAAGTTCCTTTCAGTATGTATATCAGTTGTTTCCATTTGTCTTCATCTCGTTTCTAGTAACTGTGACCTTTCAAATGACGCAGGGGGTTTCCGATTGCGGTGACCGAAATATGGGTAATAATGTGGATAAGGATAGACTGGGGGGTTAGATGTTGCATACACAAAGTAGAAAATGATGTTGAAAGAATACGAATTGAAACGTCATTCAGCTTCCTCTCACTCAAAAAGCCCAAACGGAACACATTTTTGCAGTGCATTACACGAATGAATCCAAGTATTGGCGAATACTGTGCAATGAATACAGCTAATTTAATCCAAAGGTGTCAATCAGGAATCAATAACCGACATATCCAATGCGCTAACTTAGTTGTATTGATCGCGTCAAATCACAATTATGCTCTGTCAATAATCGATACGTGCTATAATATCCAATCTATACCCATATCAACACAAAATAGTCAGCAACACTATGAATATAAACTATATCAGTGCGAACATTGTAAAACCCCCTCGGCATTTACCTAAATTATTCTATTAATGACTTTGTGAAATATACTTATGTATGTGTATAAGTTTTTATTGAGTCATAATTGCCGATAACTCCACTTCGAAGAAAGGACTACTGCAGGTTTTCTTAGAATGGCTACTGAGAAACCCCCCTGTGTAATAATATCACAGCATCTACAGTGGAAATCATTCCTCTAAACAAGAAAACCCAGTTCTCCTCCGTTCTTCTTTGCAAGCTTGATCAGATTTGTACAAAGAGTCTTCGGGTTTGAATTGCTCCATTCGTAAATACCATCATCGTTATCAGCGTGCTTGATAATACCAGCTATATGTTTCTCTTTAAGCCACTCTCGTCGTTGACGTATCGTTCCACATTGGAAGGGTTATAAATTGATCTCAACCATTTGTCGGCATTTTCGGATGCAGCTTTTGTCTTTCTGAATGCCCCTTCCTACTCATCCGATTGAAAAATGAAAGCCAGCGACCAGTATATGGCCTTGAAACATCATCTGCGCCATAGAGTCTATATAAATACTTCGAAGTCACTGAATCCCACATTATTTCCACTTGGTTCGATGTTGGATCATTCTCAATCCAACATACTTTCTACCTTTGCATGTGCTAAAAAGCCTTCATGTAACCAATCATTTTCCTATGGTATTCTTGACATCCTTAGCAGACAACTTCCTATAAGGGACAATTTGTCTATTGTCTCGACCAATAAACCAGCTGTTAATCATCTGTCTTGCTAAAAATTTGGGAAGCAAAAATCTGTGTTATGAGTACACCATTCACTACACCTATACTCTCTCTTCTCCACTTTGTTACCACAATAGATGATTCTCTTCATCTCTTGTTCTTCCTTTCCTGCTGAAATTTTGATGCAAGAAGTGCGTAGATGTAGTAGGAGGGAGGAGGGAGGAGTGAGAAGTGAGGATGTTGATGTTGATGTGATCGGTGAGAAAAAGAAGCTGCAGTTGAATAGAGAATACATTACATATTTTGTCAATAATGAGATTATGGAGCGATCTTACTTTTCCAGATCATTTTCTCAATATATTTGCACATTTCTCTCTACGTAGGAAATCTGGTATGTTCTCGTGAGCAGTATTTTGCGTTACGCGTTTGATTTGATACAGCAAGCAGCAGTTACTGCATTATAACCATGAAGAAATTACCATCGCACGAAATGTCTCTTTCGACTGATTACCAAAAGTCTTCAACAGTGTAAAAATGGTGACACAAATGTTTTGATGATCGCTCCATTAGATATTACAAGACCATGTTGAAAATTATTATGGACTGGTGGTCTTCTGTAACTACTATCAATAATAACTATGCATTATATGGTGATAACAATGGTGAGGATCTTGGTGCTGAAAATGATGGTGATGATCATGATTCTGGAATTAGTTTCAGTGATAAGAATGATGAGTAGCTGAAGTATAATCTTATTGTTCTGAAACATTATGAATTCTTTTGATCAATTTTGCACTGGATTACACATTTGCAAAGTATTGACCAATACTGTGCATACAAGTACTACCATGGCTATAGCTAAACTAGCCTTTATTGTGACAACTGTAACAACCTAAAGTAGTATTTGTTATCACGTCATGTCACATTTATGTTGTGTCAATAATCCATTCGTGCTGTAATATACATTTCATATCCGTATCAATACAAAATAGTCAGCAACACTATGAATATAAACTATATCAGTCCGAACATTGTAAAACCCCCTAAGCCTTTACCTAAATTATTCTATTAAAATTACTTTGCGAAATATATTCATGTATGTATATAAGTTATTATGGGGTCATACCTCTACTCCAAAGGATGGACTACTGGAGGTTTTCTTAGAATGGCTACCAATAAACCCCCCTGCGTAATTACATTACATTTTATTTTTCTGCTGTCTGCACTGGTGCTTGTTGTGTACTAGAAATTCATGACATGTATCAGCTTTTGCAACAACACAATGCAATCTCCCCAAGATCTACTAAAAATGAACAATTTCTACAATCCTTTTTCTTTATATTGTTATGCAGTAGGGTAGAGGAAAGAGGTACAAGCTGATTGCATGATTCCAGAACCCCACATAGAAAATGCGTAGAACCTGGTACTGGTTTTCCATTTTAGGCTATTTATTATTGAAATATTTTGACTCAAATCTTTGTTCACAAAGACCTTGACACGACTAAGTACTAGTTAAAAACACTGAAGGTGCACCTCCAGTGTGCACCGAGATGACAAACTTCCCACGATCACTCCGTTGATCCAGCCTGATTTAAGCAAGTTTATCCCCTTCTGAGTACTATATCTTTGTGGATCAACGGAGTGATGAAGCATGAGTACATACTGCCCCTCCTGCCACATGCACTCTCAAATCCAGGTCTGAGAGCATGTCATAATATCTGGTTGGTTTCAAAGTCCTTAGTTGACGTACTCCATGCTCAATATGATATACTTGTTTGAAAGACCTGCTTTCTCGGTGCTCTGACTTCCTTCATAAGGAGACAATGTTGCAAACGTTTGTGAAGAAATTGGGAGCTAGGTGCGTAAGATCACCAAAATATCATTGTGAAATAGCAGGAGAGGGAATAGAGTACAGGTAGGGGAACTCTAAAATGAAATATAGAAGAACACCATACTCACAGAAAAGAAGTATGTCTGACTTCATTCTGCTTGTAGGTAAGTGCCTTTCTCACTAATATTTGCATCGTGAAAGAGTGCAGAAAAAATCAAGGAGGGCACGAGAACACATGGCTGCATATTTCATTCTCTCTCTTGAAGGCGTAGAAATGGATGACAAAGGGGATAACAGCAGTGAGGAGAATGTATTCACAATTGGAGAATTTGCATACTGTAATTATTATTTGATTTGTTTACACTAGTCCTTGCTACATGTAGTCATCTTCTTCCGGTATGGATCCCTATTATTAATTCTTCTCATCAGGATGATTGCCTGGTTTGGTGGTTAATAAAATGTGAAAGTTTCAATAATAAATAGCCTAAAATGGAAAACCAGTACCAGGTTTTACGTATTTTCTACATCACGTATCCTTAGCATGCAATCACCTTGTAGTTGTTCATACTCATGCTTGCATGGTCTCTACTAGTATCAATGGGGGTACATTCGCCGCTGGAAAAAATCCTTCTTTTCTCTTGTCTTCTCTCTTCCTTCCAACGCAAGGTTGATCACTTCCCCCCCCCAGGGAGTAGCCGCAAGAAATTGGGTGGTTTCTGATGGTGTTGTTAGGACTGATTTTGTGCTGGCGTGGTGGCATGATGGTGTTTTGCTAGGACCTGCCCTTATTGGATCTTGTTTCCATGATTGTCTAGTTTTTGATGAGTTTTATAGCGAATTTTCTACTGTTTGTAGATTCCACTATATGATTTGTGTATTCATGTGGTCAAGAGGTTAATTTGTATTATGTTTCTAGTGGATGTTCAACTATTGTAGATTCAACTATTCGATTATTATGTTTCTATTCGTTTTTATATCTAATGTAGGGATTAATCTATGCAAACGATTTAGTTGATGAGTCATTGTTCTAGATTCTAGGTTTGTTAAATTGGCCTTTCGGGTGAGGTCGCGGTTCAAGGTGTGATGATTCTATCAACTGTTTACGATTGAAATCACTGTTGAGTATTATAGCTGTAGGCTACTATTGTTCTATTTCTAATGTGACAATCCTATCGACCTTGCAGTCAAAGTCACTGTTCAAGGTGTGATGATGGTTCTATCAACTTTTACGTTTGAATCACTGTTCAGGTGTGTTAAGTCAACCTTGCAGTTGAAGTCACTGTTCAAGGCATGATGTTTCTATCAACTTTTTATGGTCGAATCACTGTTCAGGTGTGTTCAATGGCCCTTGTGGTCAAAGTCCCTGGTCAAGGTTTGATGCTGGTTCTATCAACTTTTTACGATTAAAATCACTGTCTAATATTAGTGTCTAGTTGATGCAGCTAATCTGCTAAACTTTGAACTACTACAGTTCTATTTCTAAATGCTATTTGTTCTACAAGAAAGAGTAGGACCTCTAAGAGGTGCCATAACTCAAACGTACAGTCTCAATGACACTATGGCGAGATGTGTACCACGCATTTACACTTGTGAGACTTGCTCTAGCTATGGAGCCTCTACCACAGTTACGGGCCACACAGGCAGGGTCGCGCTCATTTGTGACAAAAAGTCACAAGGCCTTTCGACACAAAACCTCGAAGCTGAGAAACATATTCTCCCCATTTAATATGATAGTTAGTAGTTACTAATTTCTCGCCTTCGACGCGATGACATCATACACCTTCTCAATTGTCCATTCAACGCCATCATAATCCTTTTCTCCATCGTCCAAAAGAACATCAATGTCTGCTGGTACCGTTTGCTGATCTTTGTGCTTGTCTGCATTCCAAGTTACAAGCTTATCCTTGAGAGCAGTAACTCCAAGTCTAGATGAACCATCTTCAGCTTCTTCGTATGGAATCCCTCACTTCTTCAACTGAATGCACACAAATCCCTTGAGATCAGAAAACCGCAAGTTAGTCAATTTG
>Ga0209712_10004320_pt1 | contig 11329 bp, 6 predicted proteins | sample ArcOceMetagenome_FD_187443 | JGI IMG/M metagenome (GOLD analysis project Ga0209712, IMG submission 187443) | Marine eukaryotic phytoplankton communities from Arctic Ocean - Arctic Ocean - Greenland ARC118M Metagenome (SPAdes) (version 2) | ecosystem: Environmental > Aquatic > Marine > Oceanic...
TCTCGTGGAGAGCTCCTCATTTCTAATAGATAGACGACGTACGTCCTCGTGGAGGATTCCAACGCCATCGGAAGACGAATCGGACGCGTCTTCTGAGTCCCGCTCTTCTGACTCGCTCAAATCCTCGCTGTTACAAAACCTTACCAGCGGTGCTACTTCACCAAGGTAGTATTGGCAATCGCTGTCTTCGGAATCGCTGCCTTCATTAAACGAATCATTTTCGTTGAGTTCATCCGGGTAGTTTGTTATAAATTCATCCCATTTCTCAGCATTCTCTGCCAATTCGTTTGGGTTAACGTCAGGGTACTTCGTTACAAATGCATCCCATTTCATAGCATTGTCGGAAACCTTTTTCCAATCATCGGCGCTCGCACTATCCGAGCCAGAATCGCTGCCTTCATTATCATGTTTAGGAATACATGCATAATCTTCGTGATGTTCTTTCATCATTTTTACGTTGTGGATGCTTTGCTGGTGCTTTGTTGGGTTGTTGGGTTGTGAGTATTTCTGGCGATACGATTGGGATGATATAGGCGTATTTTTTTAACTGTTGTTTGTGTCTCCATCATTATGATTTGGCACTATGATGAATCGGACTCCGTGTAACAATTAAAATAAAGCATATCACATACAGAGTCATAACTGATCTAAAATTGAAATTTTAAACTAGAGATTATTGGCATCTCGTTCTGTGATTTCGCAGTTGGTTCCATTCCACTTGTCAGGGGGCGGGTTACCTTTTTCGTTGTCTTATTTTTATTTGTCCAGGATCTTGTTCGATGATATTGGAGTCTCCTCGACGACCTCCTCGACGAGGTATCATTGTACTTCTCTGTAGTAGAGGTTCTTTTCGTTTGTTGGTATTATGTGACGAACAAACTTCGCAAAGGCATATTTTACCAACGAAGAAATCCTGATACCCTGTTCCATAGGAGACAGTGATCCATTCATTGTCCTTGATCTCTTGTATTGCAACTATCCATAATTCAAACGTTTCCACTTGCTTTTTCGGTTTCTTCGGTGATGCTTGTCCAATCTCAGGTACATGGGGATAAACGAGCACTTTTACTAATTTTGCATTTGGCGCACAAGAATGATTTGCATACCTGCCTAGACATATAACGTTCTTAGCATCGAGATAGATATCTCGTGTAAGCTCTGCAACGTACATACCTTTCCTATTCGATCTCATTACTTTGCCTTGGTATTGACAGATCATTTCTCCCTCACTGATAATGGTACTTGCACAAAGGCCCTCTCCAAGTTCTTTGACGTCATGATTTTTTTGTCTACATTTCCTTTTGGCTATCTTGTCAGCAGGAAACCTTTTCGGACAATTCAAACATTTATCTAAAGCATGACACTTGGAATCATTTGTATCATAGCAAATATCGAAATCTTTCTTCCCAATGGATCGATCGGCACGCGTGAGTTGCTCTAGGTCTCCAACATAAGCGTAGTACTTGTGTAAATGTTTGGCATTTTCTCTCCATTGGGTAGGAGATGGATCCAGTGTGGGAAACGGCATGTCACACCTACCCAACCGTTCATTAGTTGCTGATTTAAACAACTTTTCCTCTGCATTTTCTAGTTTGACCTTTCCCTTTCTCTTAACCTTTTGTTCCTTTTGTTCCTTTGGGAACTTATCTCTACAGTACTGAAAGAGACATTTCAGAGCTTTTTTACTGGAAACAGTCTTATTCCTTTTGTAGACATGAAATGTTCCAGCCCCCTCACCACCATTCATTTTTAACTTTTTCACGTGTCCGATCCTCCGGAATGCTTTAGTGCTTTCGATCATTCCACCATAATCGAAGTTGACACCCTGATACCATGTTTTATGGCTTTGTCTGCAAGACATGAAGTATTGAAGTGTGGGTGTATTGATTGCTGATGCCAAGATTTGAATGCATAGGCTACATGGAAATACTTTGTCAAATAGGAACAAGAATGTTCCCATATCGAAATTGTTCTGTGTCAACATGTCTCTCATTATCAATTGCAAGTCGTAATTCAATAGTGGGTTGTAATCTGCCTCTGATGCATCTTTCATCATACGAGCTAGAAGTTGACAACCTAAGACATGCCTGATTTTCTCTAACTCAATGCCTATCCCCTTTATTTTTTCATTTGGGTATGCACGTTGCAGGGATTGAAGGAAACGAAGATTAAGATCTCCATAGGAACTTCCACCATCGACGATGGTACTGTTGCGAAAGTCAACTCCCATCCTGACCAATTCGTAAATCAATCTTAAATCTGATTCTGGACTCAATGTAGCATTTGTTTGTCCTCCATCTGCCTGTCATTACAAAAAGATGAACCTGTAAGTGATGTTCGTTGTTCACTTGCAACAAATGCAACATAAACATGATATAACTTACTTGTTTATCCCACGATTCTTTGAAATGCGCCCTGATGTATTGACGCGGATCCGAAAACATAGTTTGAATCTTTCTTGCAAATTCATCGTTCCAATATCTGAATGTCTGCCTAAATTCCTTATCGTAACTGTCGATAAGACCACCCACACCTTTTATTGCATCGACCGTGTGTTTTGCTTTTTGGTTTACCATTTTAAGATTTGGAGTGGGGTGGATTTTGCATCCATATGGGCTGTCTCGGCAATGCGTAAACTTGAAGTCATGTCTGTTGAATGTTTCTAAGAAATCTTTCAAGGGACATCCTCGTTTCCCGTACGCAGTTCCATGACAGACTAATGGAAAGAGGTCATCTCGGTTCCTCAAGCAGGCCCTGAGTTCTTGCAGATTGTTCACTTCCGGGCCTTTATAATAGGCGCACATGAGCGCAATCATGAGATCAAACTTATCTTCAAAAAACATTAAAAAGTCTTCGTGATTTGCAAATATCTCTGATGCCTCTGGTGGATCAGGACAGGACAAAAAAATTGATGATGCAACAATGTCGTAACATTTGTCATACGTCTCTCTCAACATACAGACAAGTTGATCATCTTGGTCAGCATCATGATCAACTGTGTGCTCAGACGATGGAGAATTATTTGGATGCACCAAGGTCGAAGAGTTATTTTCACGATCCCAGTATGGGTCATTGTCCAGGTCGGGTATATTGATCCAACTAGATTCAGTATTATCAGAATTAGCATCTTCATGGTCGTTGCCAATGTACTCAGCACCTTCATGGTCAATGCCAATGTATTCAGCATTGTCGGAATCCCCAACTTCACTCGTATTTTCGGTATCCCCATCTTCACTCGTATTTTCGGTATCCCCATCTTCACTCACATTGTCGAAATCCCCATCTTCACTCCCGTCACTGATGATCTGTGCATCATCGTCATCGGCAGTAACAGAAGGGGAGGCGACTAAAGCTCCATCGGCCTCGCCCGCAAGTTCGCAAGCACCATCGATAACAACTTCACCGGCAGTATCAGAAGGGGAGTCGTCTAAAGCACCATTGGCCTCGACCGCAAGTTCGACAGCACCATCGATAACAATTTCACCATCCAAGATAGACAGTAATATGTGATGCCTGCAGTGGTCGATATGTGTCTGAACAAAGGACAATGGAAGATTGATAGAAAGAAAAGCAGCAAACATGCATGTGAAAACCCCGCAATCGTACCCATTGTTTTGCCGCGGAACTACTGTCTCGGCCCCTACAACTCTCCACTTCTCTGCATCAGGAAGTTCACCACCTTTCTTTGCTGCCCATTCATCCTTCAGATATTTCAACAACCCATCCGAATAGTGGTATCCATCACCCCTCATGGAATCATAGAACTGTATGCGTTTCTCTTGCATAAAGATGACCACACACGTCCAGTGCGTGTGAAGGACATTGCACGCAAAAAGCACTTTATCCAAGGCAAAAATATCATTTCCGGGAACCACTTTTGACCATTCCTTGACATTTTTATATGTATATTCATTCGTTGCCTCTTCATCAAACAATTTGGTGAAAAAGAAACTGTTGAAAAAATGATTCCTCTTCCGAACAGGATTCGCAGCTGTCAGCGCCTCGTCACGTTTGGCAAGCATGAAGTAATAATAGTTAATCACTTCATCATTCAACCACTCTCTAGGACGAAGAGTGCGAATTGATTTCCTCGTTACAGAGTCATTTGTACTCGTTGCCAACTTCTCCTCCAAAGGTCCTCGATCATAAAGCGCGTGTTGCACACGATTATGTTCATAATCCGAGAGTGGCCTTGAGATATTCTTCGCTGCCTTTTCAGCATCTTCTTTTCTCTTTTTCTCATCATTGCCAGCAGTGATGCTGTGACCACCAAGGGACTGGTTCCTTCCTAAACTGGTACCCGTAAATTCTTCGTCGGCATCGTGGTGTAGGCCTACAAGGATTTTCGCACAGTCTTTAATTTCAGTAGAACTACACGAAGATCTATAAGAATAGGATGATACAGAGCTAATAATATTTGAATCATTTGATACAAGGTAAGTATCAATGTCTTCTGCTGGCTGCTGGTAACTATGATGAGGGCGAATAGGAGTGGTGATTGGAAACGATTTCAACCGACATTGAACACGTTGAACTCCCCGTTCAAGGTCTCTATAATCGGCAAGACTATCGACAAAAACATAGCCACGGCTGAGATGCTCCAGCATTTTTCGACTACTAGGTAAAGTGTTGAAAGCACTGCCATCAATGACATCACGGGTTATTGTTGGTTTGACATCACCTGTGTGTGTGAACCTAGCAATCTTCATAGAAATATTATCATCTTCGGAACAGGCCTCATCATCACAGATTGTTGTGGATTCGACAAGCACATAGCCACGACTTAGGTGCTCAATTTGCTTGTGTGTCATGCAATCTGTTTTTTTTTCCTTTCGAAGCTCCATATTTCAGATCAGTGTGTGTAGAGTCCACACATGAATGGTGAGTTTGCTTTGATGTTCCTGTCAGTGTTTTTGATTAAAGGTTGTGGTAGGAATATGAGCGCGTTTCTTGATCAAATGTTGGCGCGGTTTCTGACTAGTTTAGATGTTTTTTTATCTAGCTGAAGTAACATGACCTATGAAAAAAGGCATGTTGCATCATCTCATGTTGCATGACTGATGACGTCACATCACAATCTTCATTTCATGTTACACGAAATGAGTGAATGTTTAGAGTCATGTTACACGTCACTCACAACACACACAGCGGAAGAGTGGAACATAAAAAATGCTAAGCAATAGATAGAAATTCAGCGATTAAAGCAATTCTGTTAGGTAAACTCCAATCAAGTCTTGATTACAACCATGTCGAATACACAAAAAAAGAACAAACCGAAGCCGGTCAAACATAAAGCAATCAGACAACCGGATGTGAAACGCACTCCGAAGAAGAATTCCACGAAAATCGCCGAAACAACACCAACATCTACCTTCAAAGCAACATCAGAAGCAACACAAGGTAAAGTTAAAAAGAAGTTTGAACAAATTCTTGAAGAACTTACAATTGAGAGAAATGGTGAACTTGTCGAACAATTAATTGTTCGGTACTACCTAAAAGGATACATGTCCGAGAATCCGACATTCCCCCAGAAAAAACACTTCAAACAACCTTTTCATACAAACACGAGGAACCAATCCGAATACCACAAGACAATCAAACCCTTTTTTGAAATGATAGGATCATGTAATTTAATCAATTACTTTGCAAAAGATTTTGTGGAAAGTCTGCACATTATCCATACAAAATGTGAAGAAAAAGGGTGGAGGAAAACCGAATGGCAGAAGACAAGAGATAAGTATTTCTCAGAATATGAGAATCTGAATAAAACCGATACGGATACATTCATGGATTACTTGGTGAATAACAAACAGTTGCACGCCTTTGTTACCAAACCAAATCTTGATTGCGTATTTGGGAATGCCTTCATCTTCAAAACATTTAAGAAACATTTCGAGAAGCAATTGGTGGAGAAGGAGACAGTGGCGGAGCCGGAGACAGTGGCGGAGACGGAGACAGTGGCGGAGCCGGAGACGAAGCCGGAGCCGGAGCCAGAGACCTTGAAGAGGAAGTCACAGAACGAAGGAGCAGAGATCAGTAAAAAGCAGAAGCAAGAGGCAGAGGCAGCAGTTCAAGACAAGTTGGCAGCAGCACCAGCACCAGCAGCGGCAATGGTCACTCTGTATCATGACGATACTTCGGGCAAAACCACTGGTCAGCCTCCTGGAGAACTCCAAAACTTTGTGTTATCCCTACAGCATTTTACCTCGCTTAACGTCAAAGATTCTGAAAAGTATGATTGCCCTTGTTCCGCTTCACTGGTTTCTGAAGAATGGAGAAAGGAATATGGCATTGAATTGAGTTGCAAACCATGTAGAAAAAAAACGTATAAAACTAGTGCAGCCATGATGCAACATATAAACGATGCTTCGGGGCTACGGTTATATCATCAGGCAATCTTGCAATATGGAAATTTAATGTCTGATGGAAAAGCCGTCACGCTCACCACCTCTGATACAGCTGACAAGGTCGTGGAGGCTAGCTCTTCCACGGCAGGAACAGGAGGCAAGGAAACTCCAATAAGAGGAGCATCTGACATCGTTGGCGGCGATTCCACTTCTCAAGAAAGGGAGAGCACCGTTGTCATTGGAGACCAGAAGACTAATACATCGGTCAGCGTAGACAAGGATACTGTCCATGCCACTGTCCCTGAAACTGGTGGTGGTGGTGGTAGCACTGATGGCGAAAGCCAGAAAGAATCCCACCATAGTACAACTAAATCCACAGCTGCAAGGGTTGGCGAAATTGTGTCCAAGATAACTGAGCACAACGATTCAGATGAGGGGCACAAATTGTCTAGCCACGACGGTTCCGCAATTGCGTCCAAGAATTATGTATTGGCTGATAAAGATGAATCAGACAGTAGTTCAGATGAGCGGGGCAATGAGGTGGAAATAGCAGGTGATCGAGTTGAACATGAGATCGCAGATGATCAGACAGAGCCAGATAACAATGGTGATGGATCATTCGATAAGGATAAGGAAAATGTGGAATCAACAGCCACCAACACCACAGTACATGACGATTCTGATAACGAGAACAAAGATGTGGAATTAACATTTAAGGTGCATCCTGGCAAAATTGTATCATTGCGATGCAGGTTAATGAATGGAAACATAGCTCAAGCTTACGAGAATTATGCTATTTCTGAGGTGAAAGAAACGGATAGCGGTCCTGCGTTCTCTTACGTTAGAACCAATGATGAAGGTAAGAGAAATGGAGTGTCACCCATCTTAAGAATATTTCCTCCATACGGCATATTACATGGTGCGGGAAAACACTTTTATGAAGGGTTGGTGGAAAATCAGTGGGTGAAATTGGAAAGAAGAAATATAGCCCTCACGGATGGTGTTCCTTTGTTCACCACAACCTCAACGGATCGTCTGTGCAGTACCTATGGAGACGAAGGAGGCGAATATTCAAATTTGATAGCACAACCTGAAGCATTTAATGAAGAAGCAAAAGCTAGCGAAAAAGTTGCGACCATGAAGGCAGAGCAGCAGCGTACTTTCCATTCTAATATCCTCTCCTTCGGTCTAGATCTGCCTAATTTCAAAACTTTGGCACAGAAAGATGTTGATACCCAAATCAATGACAATGTGATCTCTGCAGGAACCTCTTTCGCCATGAGTGTAAATATGTACGGACAAGTGCATTTAGTCCAAGATGGCAATTTTCATGGATACAGTGTCAGCAGGAAATCTGATCATGACGCATATCAATTTATTGATGCATACTGTTCTTCTGTTGACAAAAAGATAATCATCGAGACCCTAAACTTGTCAAGTCTGCTCAACAGTCTAAACTTGAATGAAAAAGGTGTAATCGTGGGTACTCATAGGTTCTCATTATGTTTTGTATTGGAAGGAACCATTGCGAATATGTACCGGGATGGAATTGATATATCTGTTACCAAGGTAACGTGTCCCTCACAACCATGGCGGGATGACATGAAAAAAACACTACTTCATCCGAATCCACTTGATGGTACTCATTTTACTCGAAACCCTTTCTCATCAGCGGAAGGGTTTCATGGGGAAACAATCCTGAATCCATCAGCGCCCCTATCTTTTCAAAATAAATGTGTACACATTCCATTTGAATTCATGTCCCATTTGCCCCAATCAGTCATTTTGGGAAATAATACCGGATCGTTTACAACTGTTTCACAATTATTACAAAGCAGATTTAAAGCAAACAGGGGAGAAGTATGTGCAACATTATTGAAGAACGGACTGCGGAAAAATCCTAAGCCCTCAAAACCAGCGTTTGCTCTGAATAAAGCAACAATATCTGTAAAGAAATTCGTTGAAACAATGCCTGAAGTGGACAAAAGACCCCGGAGTGGGGCACGTGTGGTAGGAATCTTAGAATCGAGGGTATGGCATTACCTGGGTAAGATGACCGCAGCAGCTGCTGAGGTATTACCACAAGTTTGGGTTACTGAAAATTACGAAGGGAGAAAACTGATATTTCCTCTAACATCTTTAATTGCAGGAACAATGGTGGAGATTAACAAAGCTTGCTTCGGTAGAGGCAAGGATAGAGGAATTACTGGGCCACTTTATAGAACCTTGTTCAATTTAAAAACAAAACCTTCAGTGGAACAAAGGAACACAATTGAGAGTTGCACGGAATTGCTTGGTGGCAAAATGCTTGAAATAGTGCAATCTTGGTCCAATGTCTGTTGTGAATTCCAATGGGATGCCTTTGCTGCAACCGCAGCACAAAAGCAAATGCTTATCCTGACCATCCTGACGAACAAAAACCCCGACATACCACCATTATTAGTTGATCAAGGAATTGCCTTGCATCTAGATCTACTTGTTTCCCAAGTGCCTGGAATTGCTAAACCATCCGAAACAAAGTAATTGAGTCGTGAATTTCAATGGGACACATGTTACTTGAGAGGAAGTGAATAAGTTTATTAGGAACTGATAAAGTTTGTCTTTAAGTTTAAGACTATACCTTATGCAATTGCAAATCAGTAGCGGAATATCAACTAATCAAGTTTATTACGCATTAAGTTCAATCGAGATTGGGTGGTTCTTCAATGTTTTGAACATTCCAGAAAATGTTATCAAGGTCAAAATGATCAAGGTCAAGAAAGGGATTCCTTCAATTATTTTAATCTAGCACTACAGGACCACCGGCCATCGCTGTCAAGGTTTCAGCACAATCCAAGTTCGAGTTTTCGTTCACACTAGAGATTGTATCGAGATTTTGGGGTGAAATAATGATTTGTGCACCGTGGAAATGGTTATCGTTTCCCAAACATTTGAGGTTGTACTGATACTTGATGATCTTGTTAATAATGTCCGTTACTTGAGACTGATAGCATTTCCATAATATATTTAAGTCTTCACGAGCCTTAACAATGGAATTGGTTTCAATGTATCCATTCTGTATCAACTTATCTATCAAGTTTGCAAATAGATCTGATATCACCACGTCCAACTCGTGGTATATGATTTTTTCATGTTTGCGACCAGAACAGAATGGGTTTTCAAATCCGTAATGTCGCATCATTGTATTATGCAATCAGTGATGAAGTTTATATATTCTAAAGGTTACAGATGGGTGTTGCTGTTTAACGTGTGTGTGTGTTGTGTGTGTGTGTGTGTGAACTGTTTTTATTTTATGTAATACGTGGAGTATTAGACTAGTGTGTGTGAACTGATTTTATTTTATTTACATGGAGTCGCATATAAACTGTTTTTGGTTATGCGCTTGGTAGTTTTTTTGCGCAAAATTAAAAAATTGTTAATTTATCAAAGTACCGTAGGTAGGTCTTTAAAAATTGTTAATTTATCAAAGTACCGTACGTAGGTCTTTAAAAATTGTTAATTTATCAAAGTACAGTACGTAGGTCTTTTGCTTGGCTAACATTTCCATTGGTTGCTGGCAAGATCAAATCTATGTAACTCACAATGTTAATAATGAGGAAGCGAATGAGGAAACGGTTGAGGATATTGAAGAATATCATGCGAAAGGGACGTTGCAAAAACAGATTTGATTACTAATAGATGAATTATCATTTGAGTTTCCATTTGAATCCAATCTCTTCCAGACGCTTTATCTGTTCCCGAGTGAGATTGATCTTTGATGTCTGTCCTTGCTGCATCTTGTTGTAGTACCATCTCATGGTATTGCACCATGGACCCAATGACTGATTAGCTGAGTACTTTCGGGGAACATTGCAATGCCCAAATTCGCTCTTGAATGCTTCAAGATCATGACAACGTTGCTCAAATGTCACCATGAGTTTCCATTTGAATCCAATCTCTTCCAAACGCTTTATATGATCTCGAGTGAAATTGAAATTTGATGTCTGTCCTTGTTGCATCTTGTTGTAGGAGTATCTCATGGTATTGCACCATCGACCCAATGCTGAGTACTTTTGGGGAACATTGCAATGCCCAAATTCGCTCTTGAATGCTTCAAGCTCATGACAACGTTGCTCAAACTTTGCAACCTTTGGCGTTGAGATTACATCCACATCCATGTCATCTCCAACTTGGCCTACTTCCGTTTCCTTCACATCCATGTCATCTCCAACTTGGCCTACTTCCGTTTCCTTCACCTCACTGACTTCACTCGGACTCGTAATAAAGTTGAAGAACTCACGCTTCAAAGAATCTGGTATCACGAGAATAGACGTCTTCTCGATGAAACCTAAACAAAAACCTAAACCATCATCTCCTACTCGTTTCCAGTACATGAATTTCTCCTTCTCACCACCTGCACCTCTCCAATCCGAAAGAACCACTGTTCTTTTCGAGTTTGGCTTTTCGAGACGCTTCGGATCACGAAGCATTTCAATTAACCATTTTCCTGGCGTCGGAACTTTTAGACGATAAAAATGTTGCATTGAATTGCGATGGCGCTGGAAGTAATAATAATGTCCGGTATGATGGGCATCGTTTCTATTTCCGTTTCCGTTTCCATTATCTTTTCCATTTCCGTTTTCATGATCGTCATGATTGCCATACTCTGCCGCCAAAATATTGGATAAAAACGATCCAGTGACCTGCGTCGAAATCTTGCTCATCGTAGTTTGCACTAGGTTCATTTGCAGTGCTTTCCTTTCTTTCAGGCAGGAACTATATTTGACCAACTCATCAATGTCGGGACCATTGCTGCCAAGGTGTGGAAACCACATGTGGTAGTAAATTGGTATATAACCGAATATGGCAGTGAGGAGAATGAAGTCAATGGCTTCTTTCCTCGCTAGTAGAAACCCACACCCAAACCCTCCAACCAAAAGTTCACGGAAACGGCAACATGCATTATCCATTTGAACGGCAGTATGCTTCTTTTCTTTCGGACC
>Ga0209712_10004322_pt1 | contig 11327 bp, 9 predicted proteins | sample ArcOceMetagenome_FD_187443 | JGI IMG/M metagenome (GOLD analysis project Ga0209712, IMG submission 187443) | Marine eukaryotic phytoplankton communities from Arctic Ocean - Arctic Ocean - Greenland ARC118M Metagenome (SPAdes) (version 2) | ecosystem: Environmental > Aquatic > Marine > Oceanic...
AATTTGGAAGTTGCAAGATTAGTTGCAAACTAAGCAGGCGTGGTGGAATTGGTAGACACGCTAGACTTAGGATCTAGTGCCGCGAGGTGTGAGAGTTCGAGTCTCTCCGCCTGTACAAATTAAAACCTCATCATATTGAATATCAATAAGTTGAGGTTTTTTAATTTTATAAAACGTACGATTTTTGTACGGTTGTTAATGTTTTACTTGTTTCGGTTTCAAATAATACGTTGTTGATTTCTATTTTTTTGCCTCTTTAAGGCTTGTTATTCTTAAATTATCATTTAAGAATACTTTGTACGATTTTAAAACTTAGGCATTGTCTTCATTTAATGTTCTAAATTTATAAAACCCCGGTATATCTATATTTTTTTTTATTTAAGTTTTTATATAAAATTGAATTACATCTTTTGTAAAAGGCTTGTTTGCTAATCCCAAAATATTGATAGCGCATTTCCTTTTAAAATGTTTTTTTGCTTTAGTGCTATCTGGTCGGCTGCTATTTTAGGCAACTCTTTTTTTGACAAATTGATTATAGTAATGATTTCCATGTCCACAATAATATCTTGCTGAAAGTCTTTTATAAACGCTAGTTCTTCAATACGTTCCTTTAGTTTCTTAATTTCACTTTATTTACTTATACCTATGTTTAGTTGCATTAAAATACTGTATTTATTAATCCAATAGGCAATAGTTGTTATAGGAACATCATGTTTTTTGCCGATAAGCTAGTTGAGATTTGACTATTTTGAATTTGGTTAACGATGGATAATTTAAGCTCTAAAGTTACTTTTTCGTAGCTTTTTTTTTCGTCAGGGTGTTTTTTAGGTTTTCACAAGTGATTATCATTAAGTGTTTAATTTTTAGTGAATCTATTTAAGGAAAGTACTTTCTTTTAATAGAAGATAACCGTTAGTAAAAGAATAGTAGCGGATTCAAAAACCTGAACCTTTCGATTTAGCACTAAAACTCATAAAAATGCACTAATTTTAGTAGAAACATTATAACCGCTATTATGTTTATACATTGTTGTTAACCATTTTTTAGTTTTTACTAATGCTACATAAATTTATCTTTATAAAATTATTCGAACAAAAAAAACAACGGAGTTGAGGCTCTGTTTTGTGAGGTAAACGAACAATTTAATTTAACCTCTTCTAGTAATCGTATATTTGTTTGGCTTAGCCATGCTGGCAGCAGTTAAAGTTACATTGTTGTTATTATTTTTTTCTCCCTATTCTGTTATTATTGGCTTTTCAGAAACTGCCATTATTTGTATTTTGTTTGAATATTCATTCATACGAGCAAGACAAATAGATAGATTTATTCCATGTTAATTTAGAGTAGAAAGTACTAAAATGAATTTTTCGTATATATACAATATACTAAAGTGGTGGGATAGGGTGGAATCCGTTTGCAATAGCATAGACCACTAAGCCTGCTGTATTTTTAGCACCAACTTTGTCAAGGAGTTTTTGTCTATGCCCCTCTACAGTTCGTTTACTTAAAAATAATTCATCTGCAATTTCTTGGTTCGTATGTTCTAGACAAATTAATTTTACAATTCCAATTTCCCGGTTAGATAGTTTTCCATTAACGCGTAAGGATAATTTTCTAGATTTGCTATCCATATATTGCTTCAGCATTTCTTGATCAGTCTGTGTAAAATATACACCAGAATTATTAACTGATTCAATAGCGGTAATGAGCAGTTCTTTATTGGAGTTTTTTGGAATAAAAGCAGAAATGCCTAGCTTAATCATATGTCCTAAAACATTGCTTTTGTAATGAGAAGATAAAATAATGATTTTTAAAGCGGGGTATTTGTCTTTCAAAGTTTCAGTTAATTCAAACCCATCCATGGGTTTCATTTGAATATCAACTAAAGCAATGTCTGGAAAATCTGACTCAGAAGTTTTTTCAAGTGCATTAAGAAATTCTAAACCATTATTCGCGGTTTTGATAACTTTTATGTGTTCCACATTTGAAAGCAAAAGAGAAATTCCCTCTAAAAACAAAGCCTCGTCATCTACTTGTGCTATTTTAATAATTTTACTCACAGTTTTGTGATTTTAAGAATTAACCGTGAACCTTTGTCTTTTTTACTTTTCCATTTGCTTTGGGCATTAACGGATTGAATTCTGCTATCAATATTATTTAGTCCCATACCTTTTTGGAGTAAGTCAGTATTAAACCCTACACCGTTATCAGACAAAATAATGGCAAGTAAAGAATCGGTTTCCCTGATTTGTATACCCATTTTAGTTGCTTTTGCATGTTTAATTACATTACTTAAAAACTCTTGGATGATCCGATATACTTGAACCTCAAAAGAAAGGGGTCTTTTTTGATATGTATGAGTTAATATTAATTGAACAGAAAGTGATTCGTTAACATTTGCAATTAAAGCTTCAATTGTTAGTATTAAACCAAATTTTTCTAAATTAACGGGGTATAAGGAATGAGAAATTGTTCGGGTAGCTTCAATTAATTTTGGAATTTGTTGGGTGATTATTTCTTTAGACCTCTTGCTGTTCCATGTCTCATCATTATTAATCCAAAGAGAAAGAATATTTAATTTGTTGCCGATATCATCATGCAGTGCTTCTGCAATACGTTTTCGCTCACTTTCTTGAACGCTGGTGTATTGTAATGATATTTCTTTTTGATGGTCCAATTCAAGCTGATGCTGACGAGACTTTTCTCTTAATATTTTTTGAATAAAGGCTCTGTATACTGCAAAAGAAGTTACTATGATTATCGACAGTACCAAAATCATAATAACTATATATTGGATATTTACGACCATTTCTTTAATTTATAAAAGGTGTAAATGTAGCTACCATATAAAATGGAAGAAAGGATGTTGTTTATTGTCCAAATATTAATGTTCATTTCTGTTAATTGGTTCATTAATAAAAATAAAAATAATGAGACGGCATAATAGAGAAATAAAGTGATGTAAATAAACGAGAATGGATTCTTTTTCTCAAGCTCTTTTAAATTTTTAATTAAAAGAATAGCTAACAAAGAAATAATGGTTAAATGAGAAAATATTTTACCAATACCCGGATTAAAAAAATCATTATTAAACCATAAAAATAAAGCTTCTAAAAATAAAACAATACTAATAAGGCCAAAACACAGCTGCCATTTTTTAGATGAGTGTAAAGGAGGAAAAAGTATCTGAGATAAAATAAAAAACTCACCAGCTATGTAAAATGGGTAGGTAAAGCTTGTATTTTTATTGTTAAAGCCATAAATAAATATTTTAATTATTAATTCTGTAAATAACATAAACCCTAAGTAATATACGTGCCATTTTACTCCTTTTCGAGACCATAATTTTTTATTACTTATACCGAATGTAAATGCAATGATTAATAAACAATTAGATATAAATATAGAAGTTAAAATATAATTATTCATGAAATCTAAAATATTCCAATCTCTAGGTCTTTACACAAAGGTGGACAAGGTTGCGAATAATCTTTTGTGTTTGTTCTAGATATTGTTTCGTTGTTGTTTGCAGTTTGCTTGCTGTTTGCACTAATAATTTCTGCATCACCAGTTTCATCATCTCTGGTTACAAAAATTAATATAGGTATCTGCATTTGATAAATAGAAGAATATTTAAAACCAAATAAGGCAACTACTTCACCTTGTTTTTCATCCTCTCTTGCTAAATCTGCAAAAGGTACTGTAAAGTTTTCAAATATTCTCTTCCCTTTGTTATGGTTGCACTCATAATAAAACCAATCTAAACATTCATTTTTCCATTTTTCTATGTCTTTTACAGAAGCTTTTTCTGTAATCGTAGGCTCGTTGTAAATTGGTAAATCAACTTCTTTCCAGTGTTTAGTGATTTCTAAATTTTTGGACAATGTTGTTTTTGATACAGTAGTTACCACATCTGTTTCAATTAATGTGATTTCGTCTTTTAAATCTGTCAATTTTGTTGTTAGATAGCTGTCAATGTCAATTTCTTTACCGTTTTCATCTAAGGGCACAACTATTAGGATAAATTTATTATTGCGTACACCAGCATAAGTATGAAAATTATTGTTTTTATTCTTCTCTTGTATCCAGTTACAATCGTTTTGTGTAAAATTAAAGACAGCAGTAGGATCAATTATTTTTTTGATCTTTGAGAAGTTAGTTCTAGTTTCGTTCCATTCATTTATTGCTTGGATACATTTTTCTTTTGAGAGCACCGTTTTATGTTTTAATTTATTACTTAAATTAAATAATTTAACGCAATAAATACGTTTTCTTTTTTATATTACGAACCTACAAATTTCAGTCCATTTTCCATCATTTTTTTTGGCATTTTTATACCTCATAATTTTTCGTGGTCTATATTTTCAATTTTTCTTTAATAGTTTGTAGTTTTTTCTACTCGATTTTATTGGCCTTAGTTTTGTTTGGAAGATACCTTTTTATGAGGCCATTTGTGTTTCTTTTAGTTCCTCTTTCCCAAGAAGAAAAGGGAGGCGAAAAGTATATTTTTATTCCTGTATTTTTAGTAATTATTTAATGTCTGGCTATTTCAATTCCCTTGTCTTATGTCATCTATTTTAAGAAGAATAGCTGCTTCCTGTTTTTGTATTGGGGCTAATAATTCGTTCTTTTTTTTCGCTATATTGGTATTAGCTGCCTCTAGGAATTCTGTCATTTCATTAAATGCCTTTTCAGTTTCTGCTTTACCTCCAATTTTTCTAGCGTCTTCAAGTGCACCAAAAATGTAAGACTCTTTTTTATTATAATTTTCTAATTCTTTTTTTAGAACATTATTTATAATAAACGGAGTATAAATATCTTCAATAAAATCATTAATATTATTAGTAATCTCTTTATAAAATAATGTGATCATTGTTTTATGAGAACTTTGTAAATCTTTGCAGATTACTTGAGATAATTGCACTATTTCTTATGGTATAGAAACGCAAGAGTTTAAAATAAAGGCGATTGCTACTATGACTAATATTCTTAATTTCATATGTTTTATTCGAACTATTAATTATTGAAAATGAGGGTCGTTTAAGTTTAAAATTTCTTGTTAAAAATCATTGTTTTCATATGAGAACTAGAGCGGTTTTTAATGATTATTTTCTCATAATAATTCATCATTAATTATGGTCAAACTTATAATAGTAAAATCAATTTTTATTCAGTAGAAATAGCCATTTGTAATAAACAATTATTTAAACCTAGTCTTGTTGAATAGAAAATTTAAATTTGAAGAACTAAAGCAAATAGTTTGAATTTTACGATTTCTGCTATCGCTTTTCTGTACCCTTTTTTTATCCTTTTAAGCAAACGTAATTTGAATAAGAACATAAGTCAACCAACAAAAAAGGTTCACTTTTTATCTTTTTTATGGGGATGATTATTTATCAAAAAAAATATACCATCTATTTTAATTTTTTTTGGTGCATTTGTCTATAATCGCTGTTAGTCCGCCAAATATAGCACCCATCGAAAAACTGCCAAGTAGTAATGAAATTAGTTTGTTAATGCCACCAATGTTTATAAGATCTGACGGTACGATTTCAGTCATAATTAGACCTTCTATAATGTTAAGCAATATTTGAATTGAATACGCTACTAAATCTTCAGAAATTAATAGGATTTTTATTTACGGAATATTTTCTAACGGTTTTATATAACCAAAGCAGGGTTTTGTGAAAGTTGGTGTATTTCGTTGGCTATAGCATAAACAACTAATTCTACTGTGTTTTTGGCGCCAACTTTTTCCGAAATTCTCTTCCTATGACTTTCAATGGTTCGTTTACTTAAAAATAATTGTTCTGAAATTTCTTGATTAGTGTGTTCAGAACAAATTAATTTTAGAATTTCAATTTCTCGGGCAGACAATTTTCCTTGAGTCCTCAGTGGCATTTTTTTAGATTTGATATTCATCTGTTGCATGAGTGTTTCTTGTTTAGTCTGCGCAGAAGAACCATCAGATTCATTCACTGGTTGAATAGCAATTATGGGTACTTGGGCCTTTTTCTTTTAATAACATAACATAACATTAAGAGGTTAATAACCTCTTAATGTTATGTATTACTTTACTCTTTTACTATATACTCTTTATTTGTAATTGTTTAAAAATATTTGCATGTAGTCTTTTTCGTGTTTTAAGAACTGAATTAAAGAAATAAAAAGTGCGGTTCTTAATCATAGAATTTACTAGAAACTGTGTTTGTTATATTATTGTTTGTTGCGTTTTTAACAGTTGTAAAAATGTCGTTCTCAGAAAAGAAAATGGCATTATTTCTATAATCTGAAGTAACTGAAGATAAGTAACTAACAAAAAGAAGTGTACTATTTTTCATAGTTTAAATTTTCTTATTGAACCTCAAAATTAGTGATAAAAAGAAGGTAATTACACCTCATTAATTAGGTATGATAGGGTATGCCAAAATTATTGAGCTAGTGAAAATTTAAATTAAGACGCTGTTTAAAGCCAATATTATAAGTTAGGATGTATTTGGATAACTTGATTCCTATAAAAGAAAGCTGATTTAATGGTTTACTGTGTATACGAATAGTAAATATTTTTTACCGAATGTTTTGGTAACTTATAAATAATGCACAAACCATTAGTTTTATAGTGGCCTGCATTTTTTTACATATATCTATTATTTATCTTTAAATACTTTTTGATAATTAAATAGAAAGAATTAAGGTACATACAAACTGTGAATATTTTAAGGTCGACAACATTGGTAGCCCTCCTTTTTTCTAACAAAAATAAAATTAAGTTCTGTGAGAGTTTAAATCTCTATGCCAAAATGTTCTGAGTCCAGTAGGTTCTTCTTTTTAAATCATTTTACCTTGGATTTATTTTTGCAATGTCCTGCTATTTTTTATATACGTTGTTATTCCCTTTTTTATATGGATTAAATTCGCGCTTTCGTATGCAAATAGCAACCTACTATGGTGTTTTTCAGAATTCAATTCACTAATTATTTAAATTTGAATTACCTAATTATATGAAATAATAGTATTTATACGCTAGTGAAACTTATAATATAATAAGAATTTTACAGTGTAAATAAGAATAAAGATTCGACGGAGTAGCTACTATCAATTTTTACTACAAAGGTGGAATCCGAAAAGCCAATTTAAATAGAGTAGGTTAATTTTTTCTATAAAATTAAAGATTTTGATGTACAAATAGAGATCTATCTTTTTGATCCTAAAGGAAAGCTTATTGCAACTAAACTTATCTTTAAAGAAAATAATTTTGGAAATATAATTGTAAATAAGAACATGTCATATGGTATTTATTTAATAAAAATAATGACTGAGAATGAAACAGTTACTAAAAAGGTAATTAGAAATTAATTTCTCAAATTAAGAAAACAGGTTAAGAAAATTAGTAACCTGTTTTTGCTTTTTATCACCTAAACAATTCATGTTGTTAAGATTTAAACTCATGCTTTAAATTAAGAAAATCACCTATTGATTTTAATTACATTGTTAAAGATATTTACTAGTGAATACTGAAATCTCTAATTATGAAAAATTTATATTTGCTTTTTATTTCGCTTATTTTATTTAGTTGTTCGCAACAAAACCCAGAATTTGAATCGAATAAGGCTTTAGCTCAAAAATGGATTCAGTCTTTTGAAAATAATGATCTTGACCTATGGAAAGAAGTGGTGTCGGAAGATGTAATAGATCAATCTCCTGTTTATGGAGCAGGATTGCTAGATTACAATGGTTCCATTCAGACTGCACAATTTTATATTAATAATTTTAAAAATATTAAATTTATAGATGCTGTTTGGCTTCCCGGAATCGATACCACGTCTTTAAAACCAGACGGCAGTGTAAGAGCTTATGGAACTTGGACTGGTGAAAGTATTTCAACTGGAAGAAAGTTTTCAAATTCTGCATATCATAATTTTGGCTTTAAGAATGGTAAAATAGTATCTACAGGTGAGTTTTTTGATGCAACCGGAATGCTAAATTCTGTGGGGCCTAATCATAAGAACTTGATAATTGCAACATTGCATATTAAGCCTGGAAAGTATAATGAAGTTCAAGCCCTTATGGATTCTGACGCAGGGCTAAGCATCACAAGAAATTATGATGGATGTACACTTGTAGAAGTTACTTACAATGAAGCTTCAGGAATGTACTTTATAGTTGAAAATTGGGAATCATCAGAACAATATCAGAAATATTTAAATTGGAGAATGACAGACGATTCAAGTGGATTGGTTGCTAAGGTTATGCCCTTGTTGGTAGGGGAGAAATCTGGTTTTAATGTTTACGATCCAAATTCAAACTATAAATTTTACTAATATATTTTTTTGATCATGCAGTTATTTTTAACGGTCTTAATTAGGTTAATAAAACATTTAGAGATAATGCCTTTTAGTTTTCTGGAGATTAGTTTTTGGAACCTAATGAAAATTTCATTCCGAGTATATTCTTAAGGGATTATTAACGTATTTGAATTGTTTTTTCAATATTATTTAACGTTTTGAATAAATGCCCGTTTTAATAGCGTTTATTTTTTGAGGTGTGTAGTTTTTGCATCTCATTAATGGATTCTTTTGTTAAAGTCCAAAATTGATATGATAAACAAAAATAATTCGCTTTTTTCATACTTTTTATAGAATCTGTTTAATGTTGGTCAAGTAGTTTCTATTCGGAAACTTGTGGGTTTGCGTGCAAGAAATTCCCCAAGTAAATTAAAACTTAGTAAACGTGTAACGACCTTTTGATTTAGTTAAAAAGGCCATTTTTTATATACATTGTTAGCTGTTTGGGTTTTATTTTTTTAATCAAGTATATCTCTGACAAATACTTCCGTACTGTCAAGATTAGTCCATATTGTCTTAATATTTCTGTTATTACTGGGTGAGTATTCGTAAACCATTATTGTATCACCGAATATTGTTGGATTAAACCATTCTAAATTTTCTTCGAGTGGAATTTTTCCGTTCCAATTATCAGTCGAAATTTTTTCTGCGTCAAAATAGTGTTTTGATAAAATCCGTTCGAGTTCCTTTGGGCAAGTTTTAAAATGAAGCCAAATCGCATAATCTATCTTAGGTATAACTTGGTCTTGATAGTTTAAAATTTTAATACAGCTTCTTTTTCTTTTGTCAAATAGAGCGTCATAAATCTCGTCTCCTGTTCTTATTTTAAATGTATCAGCAACTTTATCATATACCTTGCTCACTGCCTTATAACCTGTCCAACCTAAACTGGCGATAAAAGTAAAAAATACAATCAAAGAAGTCAGCTTTAATTTCTTATTCTTCTTTGTTAAGCCTAACATGAGAATCACGAAGAAAGTCAAAAAAACAAGTCCTGATATTATTGTTAAAATTATTATTTCTTTCATTTTTTAGTTTTGTCCTTCCGTTTTGCAATACAAAACCCTATGTAACTAGTTTGAATATTAAAAGAATTTAAAACTGAATGCGGTAAACTAAACAACAGACTTAACTATTGATTCTTTTTATGAAGAACTAAAACTTTATAGTTTTCTTGCGGAAATATGGAGACTGAATATCCTGTTTTTTAAAAGTGTAAAGCATTGTGAGTTTCATTGTCTAAGAGAACGCCGCCAAAAGTATAAGCTTTTGGTGACGAACTTAGTTTTAGTAAATTGTCCGATAAGGTGTATCCTCGTTTTAAAACTTATCAAGATTACAAATTATAATAGAAAAAACATCAAAAATAGTTTGCAAACAAATTGATTTCTATAATGAGTAACTATTGTGCGAAATAAATATAAATACTAAGAACAATAACGCAAACAGCAATACCGGTTACTTTTAAGTATTTCCAAGGAGTAATATCTACTTGTTTTGTGTACACTTGTTCATAAGCAGTTTCTCTTGGTTTTAGTTTGCCGATGATTAACATGATGATGATATTCAACACAAATAAAATTGCCATTACATGTAAAAAGTGCGGGTAATTTTCTTGACCTACCATCGGTTTAATTATAAACTGACTAATAATGTATAAAACAGAACCAGAAATAATTCCAATTTTTGCAGCAATTGCAGGTACATATTTCGTCATATATCCAACCACAATAATTGTTAAAATCGGAATACTATAAATACCATTTGCTTCTTGTAAATAACCAAACAGCCCATCTGATGCATAAACCAATAATGGCGCAATACACATAGATACAATTGCCAAAATAATTCCGAATTTTTTACCTGCCCAAACTACTTGTTTTTCTGAGGCTTCTTTGTTAATGTAAGATTGGTAAATATCAATTCCGAATAAAGTTACAGAACTATTTAAAGCGGAGTTAAAGGAACTTAAAATAGCCCCAAATAATACAGCTGCAAAGAAACCAACCAAATAACTTGGCAATACTTTTGTTACTAACATTGGATACGCTTCATCCGGATTTTCTAAGGTATTACCAAACATATGGAACGCAATAATACCAGGAAGTACCACAATTAAGGGCCCTAATATTTTTATAAAAGAGGCTATTAATAATCCTTTTTGACCTTCTTTTAAGTTTTTAGCACCTAAAGCTCTTTGAATAATCGCTTGATTTGTACCCCAATAAAAAAGTTGTACCAACATCATTCCTGTAAAAATAGTTGCAAAAGGAATCTGGGATTTTGGTCCTCCAATTGAATTAAATTTTTCTGGATTAGATGCTATTAAGGTTGTTATACCCTCAGAAATACTGCCGTCTCCAATGGCCATCAATCCAAAAAATGGAATCATTAATCCCCCAATAAGCAATCCAATGGCATTGATTAAGTCTGAAACTGCAACGGCTTTTAATCCACCAAAAATGGCATAAATGGAGCCTATAATTCCTATTCCCCAAACGGTAATCCATAAGGCAGCATTTTTAGAAACACCCAGCATTTCGGGAACATTAAACATCGAGTTAATCGCCAAAGCACCTGAATACAATACAATAGGCAATAAAATAATTGCATATCCAGATAAGAAAAGACCAGAGGTTATTGTTTTGGTCATTTTATCATATCTTCTTTCTAAAAATTGAGGTACGGTTGTAATTCCGCCTTTTAAATATCTTGGCAATAAAAATACAGCTGTAATCACCATCGCAATTGCAGCTAAGGTTTCCCAAGCCATTACAAGAATTCCTTCTTTAAAAGCGGCGCCATTTAAACCCACAATCTGTTCTGTGGATAAATTGGTTAGCAATAAAGAACCGGCAATAACAACCCCAGTTAAACTTCTTCCTCCTAAAAAATATCCATCAGAAGAATCTTCATCTGTGTTTCTTGTTTTTAAATACGCGATGACCGCTACAAGAATTGTAAAGCCTAGAAATGTTATTA
>Ga0209712_10004325_pt1 | contig 11321 bp, 9 predicted proteins | sample ArcOceMetagenome_FD_187443 | JGI IMG/M metagenome (GOLD analysis project Ga0209712, IMG submission 187443) | Marine eukaryotic phytoplankton communities from Arctic Ocean - Arctic Ocean - Greenland ARC118M Metagenome (SPAdes) (version 2) | ecosystem: Environmental > Aquatic > Marine > Oceanic...
ACTCCTTACGTCTGTCCGATCAATTCTCAATGGGAGTCGCCTTGCGCTACCTTCGTTCAGATTTAAAGATTCAAACTTTTGACCCTGATGCAAAAGCAGCAGGTTCCTATGGAGTAGATATTTCTGGATACTATCAAAGTGAAGAAGAAGCTTACTCTGATTTTAATGGCCGTTGGAGAGGTGGTTTTGCCATTCAAAACTTAGGGCCAAAAATTAAATATGATGAAGGAGGTACAGAAAACTTTCTACCAACCAACTTAAGACTTGGTGGTGGGTTTGATTTTATATTTGACCAATACAATCGAATTAATGTCACTGCAGAGGTTACAAAGTTACTGGTCCCAACCCCTCCAATTCTAGGAAAAGAGACTGTATTTGAAGACCTAAATGGAAATGGAACCTATGAAATGGGAGAAGACACGCTTATTAGTGAAACTGACCGTGTCATATTAGAAGGTCAAAGCCAAGACGTCAATTTTATGTCAGGGGTTTTTCAATCCTTTAACGACGCCCCAGGAGGGTTGAGTGAAGAGCTAGATGAGTTTACTTGGGCTCTTGGTGCCGAGTATGTATACCAAGACTCTTTTGCCCTAAGAGCTGGTTATTTTAACGAAAATGAATTCAAAGGAGCGCGTAAATTTTTCTCCTTAGGCGCTGGTTTTAAATACACCACAATCGATATTGATTTATCATACTTGTTCTCAGCTTCTAAAGTACAAAGCCCTCTAGAAAACACCTTACGTTTCTCCTTATCATTTAATATTGGAGATGGTGAATACACGGAATATTAATATACCTATCAAATAAAATTAATAAAAACTATTGCCGGTTGCAATAGTTTTTTTGTCTCCAATAGTTATGAAAAAAATAAAAATTGAAACTGAATTTGATGTTTATGATACCATAAGCGAGTTAGCAATACCGGTTCAAAATCTAATAAACAAGGCTGCTGAGGCTCGCGAAAAAGCCTACGCACCCTATTCTCAGTTTTTGGTTGGTGCCGCATTAGAGCTAGAAAATGGGGAAATTATTTTAGGGAACAACCAAGAAAATGCCTCTTACCCCTCTGGTTTGTGTGCAGAACGAACCGCTATTTATTATGCAGGAGCTGAATTCCCAAATCAAAAAATACTTAGAATGGCTATCGTCGCAGGTTCTACCAAGAATCCGACAACGAAACCCATCCCCCCTTGTGGTGCCTGTAGACAAGCATTGTCAGAGTATGAGGTCAAACAAAACTCCGAAATGGAGCTGTATTTCATGGGGACTTCAGGACAAATAGCATTCTCAAAATCAGTCGAAAACATCCTTCCTTGGGTGTTTGATAAAAGCGTACTATAACGTTTTTTTAAAAAATTAACCCCTACTCTTTTTAGGTTATCAATCAAAGTATTACTTTTGTGTTTACATTAAATTAAATTACTGTAACAACATGCAGAAAATAACCAAAGAAGTCTACCTTGATTGGTATGAGAATATGATGTTATGGCGAAAGTTTGAAGACAAACTAGCTGCCGTTTATATCCAACAAAAAGTAAGAGGATTTCTCCACCTATACAATGGTCAAGAAGCAGTCCTAGCAGGTGCTTTGCACGCTATGGACTTATCTAAAGACAAAATGATCACTGCCTATCGAAATCACGTGCAACCCATTGGGATGGGCGTAGATCCTAGACGTGTCATGGCTGAGCTTTTTGGAAAAGCAACCGGAACGTCTCAAGGACTTGGAGGCTCTATGCATATTTTTTCTAAGGAAAAAGGATTCTATGGTGGTCACGGTATCGTAGGGGGGCAAATACCTTTAGGAGCTGGAATGGCTTTTGGAGATAAATACCACGAAACTGGTGCTGTAACGCTCTGTTATTTTGGAGATGGTGCTGCACGTCAAGGCTCCTTACACGAAACTTTTAATATGGCGATGCTATGGAAGCTTCCAGTAGTGTTTGTTTGTGAAAACAACGGCTATGCGATGGGAACATCTGTAGACCGAACGGCTAACCATACAGATATTTGGAAACTAGGATTAGGATACGAAATGCCTTGCGGGCCTGTAGATGGGATGAATCCTATCAAAGTGGCAGAAGCATTTGACGAAGCCTTACAACGTGCTAGAAGAGGAGATGGCCCTACCTTTTTAGAAATGAAAACCTACCGTTACAGAGGTCACTCTATGAGTGATGCCCAACACTACCGAACAAAAGACGAGGTAAAAGAGTACAAAAAAATTGACCCTATTACACAGGTTTTAGATGTCATTCTTCGTGAGGAATATGCCACTGAGGAGGACATAAAAATCATTGATAAGCGTGTTAAGGAACTCGTTGCTGAATGTGAGAAATTCGCTGATGAATCTCCATATCCAGAAAAAAGTGTCATGTACGACGTTGTATACGAACAAGAAGATTATCCATTTTTACAACATAAATTATAAGTTATGGCGATTATAGTTAACATGCCCCGACTAAGCGACACCATGGAAGAAGGAACGGTGGCTAGCTGGTTGAAAAAAGTAGGAGATAAAATTGAAGAAGGAGACATTCTTGCAGAAATTGAAACCGATAAGGCAACAATGGAGTTTGAATCGTTTAACGAAGGAACTTTACTATATATTGGTATTCAAGAAGGAGAAACGACTATGGTCGATGAGCTTCTGGCTATTATTGGAGATGAAGGTGAAGATATTTCTGCACTGTTGAATCCAACGACTGCCGTAGAAGAAACACCAGAAGAAATAGAGGCTCCAATTGAAGCTGTTGCAGCTGTTGTAGAAACAAGTACAGCTAGCCTTCCGGAAGGGGTTATTGTGGTAACGATGCCACGCTTAAGTGACACCATGGAAGAAGGAACCGTTGCAAGCTGGCTCAAACAAGTTGGTGATGTTATTGAAGAAGGCGATATTTTAGCTGAAATCGAAACAGATAAAGCAACCATGGAATTTGAATCGTTTAACGAAGGAACGTTGTTATTCATTGGATTACAAGAAGGTGACTCGGCAAAAGTAGACGCTCTTTTAGCGATTATTGGCCCTGCAGGAACCGATGTTTCAGCAGTCGCTGCTAACTTTTCTACTGGCGCAACCGCTGTTGTAGAAGCAGCGCCGCAAGAAGCACCTAAAGTAGCAGCTCCGGTTCTCAAAGAAACACCCAAAGCAGAAGCTGCAGCTGTTGCAGTAGCTGTACCCAATACAACAGGACGTTTGCATATTTCGCCACTAGCACGAAAAATGGCAGACGATAAAGGCATTGCTTTAAACCAATTGGTTGGAAGTGGCGAAAACGGACGCATCATTAAACGTGACGTTGAGAACTTCACCCCCGCAGCTGTTAGTTCTACTGCAGGTACAGCGAAATTTGTGCCAACAGGACAAGAAGACTTTGAAGAAATCAAAAACTCGCAAATGCGTAAAACCATTGCGAAACGTTTGGGCGAATCTAAATTTACAGCTCCGCATTATTATTTGAATGTAGAGTTTGACATGGACAATGCCATGGCTTTTAGAGTACAGTACAATACCGTACCTGATACTAAAATATCATTTAACGATATCATTGTTAAAGCATGTGCATTGGCCTTACGTCAGCATCCACAAGTAAATTCACAATGGTTTGCAGATCGAATGAAACTCAACCACCACGTACATGTAGGTGTTGCCGTTGCTGTAGAAGATGGTTTAGTAGTTCCTGTGGTGCGTTTTGCAAATGAGCAAAGCTTGCCGCAAATAGGCGCTGCGGTAAGAGATTTTGCAGGGCGTGCACGAAACAAAAAACTAACCCCTCAAGAAATGGATGGCAGTACATTTACCGTGTCCAACTTAGGAATGTTTGGAATTGAAAGCTTTACATCCATTATCAACCAACCCAACTCGGCGATTTTATCGGTGGGGGCAATTGTCCAAAAACCAGTGGTTAAAAACGGACAAATTGTGGTTGGAAACACCATCAAACTAACGCTTGCTTGTGATCACCGAACAGTGGATGGCGCAACAGGTGCACAGTTCTTACAAACCTTGAAAGGCTTTATTGAGAATCCTGTGACCATGTTGGTTTAAGTCGTTTTTAAAAATATTATATTATAAAAAATCCACTAAAATGAGTGGATTTTTTGTTCTGTGGGCGCAAGAGGGATTATAGTTCCCGCTAGGGCTTCTTCTGCAAATACAATTCTGAAATTTGTAAAGTCTTTTTTGTTCATTGAAAACACGAAATACATTTCGATTTTCTTGAAACAAAAAATCCTGATGATAAATCATCAGGATTGTGAGTGTTGTGGGCGCAGAGGGATTCGAACCCCCGACCCCCTGGGTGTAAACCAGGTGCTCTGAACCAACTGAGCTATGCGCCCTCTTGAAGGTCTGCAAATATAGTCTAGTTTTTCAATTCACAAAAGGTTTTTTTATAAAAAGTTAAATTATTTCCGCCACCACAAATGTGCTGCCACCAACATAGATCAAATCGTCGTGGGACGCGTTTTGTTTGGCTGTAATTAAAGCGGCTTTAACAGACTGACAAACAAGTCCTTCAAAACCATGTTCACTGAAAATCTGTGCGAGTTGTGACGCCTCTAGCCCCCTAAGAACATTGGGTTTGCAAAAGTAATACTGCGCTTGCTTTGGAAACAGGTCTATTAGTGAACTAACATCTTTATCATTCACCATACCCAATACAATATGTAAATCTTGAAATTTCTCAGCGAGGAGCTGTTTAAACACCAAGCGCAACCCCTCCTTATTATGCGCTGTATCGCAAATAATTTTTGGCGAAGTGCCCAAAACCTCCCAACGGCCACGAAGTCCCGTGTTTTCGGTTACTTTAAATAAGCCCTGTTGCACTGCTTCTTTAGGGATTGTAAACGACCCCGTATTTAAGATGGAAACGGTTTGTAGTACCGTACGTACATTATTAATCTGGTAGTCGCCTTTAAGACTAGTTGGGTAGATTTCGTTTGCCAACTGATCGGCAAAATAAATCGGTGCCTGTTCTTTAGTGGCTTTGGTTCTAAAAACAGCTTCTGTTGCTGGCTGAGTTTCGCCAATTACTATAGGGGTGTTTTGTTTTATAATCCCTGCCTTCTCCCCTGCAACAGCTTCTAGCGTCGTCCCTAAAAACTGGGTGTGGTCCAAACCAATATTGGTAATGACTGATACTTGAGGATTTAGGATATTAGTGGAATCCAAGCGGCCGCCAAGCCCCACCTCAACCACGGCGATATCAACCAGTTCTTGTGCAAAATAATCAAATGCCATCCCCACAGACATTTCAAAAAACGACAATGAATTGGTTTCAAAAAAGGATTTATGAGTCGCCACAAAATCCACCACAAAATCTTTGCTAATCATATCGCCATTAATGCGGATGCGTTCGCGGTACTCTTTTAAATGGGGAGAGGTGTATAAACCCACTTTATAGCCTGCTTCTTGCAACACAGACGCCAACATATGCGCCGTGGAGCCTTTGCCATTGGTCCCTCCAACATGAATGGATTTGAATTTATGTTCGGGATGATTGAGCTGTTTGGCGAGTTTGAGCGTCTGACTTAAATCCGCTTTATAGGCTGATTTTCCCACGTTTTGATAAAGTGGTAGCTGAGAAAAAAGCCATTGCGTGGTTTCTGAATAATTCATTTATTGACGAACGCTAAAATCTACGATTACAAACCCAATTTGCTTAGAGGGTGCTTTAGAGTCCGCAGGCCATTTATGGGAAAGTGCTGTTTTTTTAGCAGCATCGTATAAGCAGCTATCTCCTGTTGTTCCTCTTTTTCCAGGGATGGCTTTAATGACTGTTCCGTTTTGATTGACATGAATTTCAACAACAACCGTCCCTTCTTCATCACATTCGGGAATCTCTTTTGTTTTGGATGGGCGTCCACGACCATTAAGGCCATAGCCTATGCCGCCGTTACCGCTTCCTGGCGATCCAAAATAACTTGACGCATAGGGAGTGCCATCTAGCTGACCTTTATCCCCTGCGGATTCATCATCACCTTCTGACCCTTTGTCTGCGCCTTGATCGGCTCCTATGCCCCCCATAAGGGCATCTAACTCTGCTTTCTTTTTAGCTTTTATGTCGGCTTCCTTTTTTAAGCGCTCGGCCTCTAGCTTTGCTTTGGCATCTGATTCTGCTTTCGCCTTTTCATTAGCCTCAGCCTGCTGCTTGGCTTTTTCAGCTTCTGCATTTTTAAGGGCAATAGATTCTAAATCTTCTGAGGTCAGTACCTCTTCAGAAGCAGCAGAATCACTTGACTCATCAGTTGGCACTCTCTCGGACTCTTCAATTGGTTCAGTAACCGGAGTGGATTCTGAAGCGAGTGTTTCTTTGGGCTGTACCAGCCCGCTACCTGTATTAGAGGAACCAAAATTAACGGCTACTCCATATTCTAGAGGAGGATCCATATACCCAGGGCCAACGACAAATAAAAGCAAAACCAATAACAACATGATAGCCGCTGTCAGTCGAGCCGAATGTTGTTGATGTTTTGTCTTAAAATAGCGCATCTTAATTAGGATTTACAGCTAATATAATCTTGAATTTATTACGGTTTGCAATATCCATCACCTTAACAACATAATCAACAGGAACCGATTTTTCAGCTCTTAATACAAGGGCTGGAGCCGTTTCATTTTTAAGTAATTTAAGGAGTTCAGATTCTAGATTTTCAAGCTCAACTTCTTTTTGATCGATATAGAAAGCTAAGTCTTTTTGAATACTTACAGAGATTGATTTTTTATTTTCGGTTTTACCACTAGCAGTAGGCAACAAAATATCAATTGCATTGGTAGTTACTAAGGTGGATGCTATCATGAAAAAGATCAGTAATAGAAACACAATATCGGTCATTGACGACATGTTAAATTCTGGTGTGATTTTATTTCGACCTCTAAGATTCATATTATATAGGTTCGTTGAGTAAATCCAAAAACTCTACAGAATTAGCTTCCATTTGATACACGACTTTATTAGTGCGTCCTACGATATGGTTATAAGAAATATATGAGATAATTCCAACGACTAAGCCTGCTACAGTGGTAGTCATAGCGGTATACAGCCCATCGGCCAAAAGTTTAATGTCAATTTGACCTCCAGAATTGGCAATTTCAAAAATGGATAAGATCATCCCTATCACCGTTCCCAAAAACCCAATCATGGGCGCTGCTCCTGAAATAGTAGCAAGCACACTTACGTTTTTTTCAAGGCTATAGACCTCTAGTTTTCCTGCGTTTTCAATGGCCGAATTAATATCCGCAAGGGGGCGTCCAATGCGCGATATCCCTTTGTGAATTAATCTAGAAACTGGAGAGTTAACAGTTGTACAAAGTACTTTTGCCGCTTCTATTTTACCACTGACAACATGGTCTTTTATTTGATTCATGAAATTTGGATCTACTTTGGAAGCCGCTTTAATTGTAAATAGGCGTTCAAAATAAATATACAAGGCCACAACAAGTAGTACCGTTAACAGTGCTATTATGAGTTGACCTGCTAGACCTCCACTTTTGATTAGCTCAATAATTGATAGTGTTTTTTCTATTGATTCGGTCTCTAAAGACAGTACAATTTCATCTTGAGTCATATAAGTGTAAATAAATGTTTTAACAGAAAACGTTAAAAATTAATAAAAATTATCTTTAGAACAGAATTCTTGTAAAGAAAAAAGTGACCGCCCCCGCTAAAAACCCAATTAAAGCCAACCAGGATATCTTTTTTAAATACCAGAAAAAGTTAATTTTCTCCATTCCCATCGCCACAACTCCAGCAGCAGACCCAATAATAAGCATGCTTCCACCAGTACCAGCAGCATAGGCAATAAAATGCCATAATTCATGATCCATAGGCTGTGAAAACATTCCAAGGGAAGCGGCTACTAATGGCACATTATCAATAACTGCTGACCCCACTCCCAATAAAAGAACAACTAGATCTGACACTTCAGCTCCTGGTAGCTCCGTCCCTAAAGCAGGGGTTGCGACTTTAAGCCAGTCTGCAAAACCAAACAAAACCCCTAAAGATTCAAGGGCAGCTACTGCCATTAAAATTCCTAAGAAAAATAAGATACTAGGTAATTCTATTTTTGATAAAGAGTGGTGTACGGGGCTGTGATGTACAGGACCTTCATGGTTGTCTTTATCTAATTCGTTTATGCTAAATTTTGAGGAACTAAAAATTTCTGCAAATACCCCTACAATACCCAATGAAAGCATCATACCTACATATGGAGGAAGGTGGGTTACGACTTTAAATATCGGAACAAAAATAATGGCCCCTAAGCCCAAGTAGAGCATCGTTCCACTAAAACGTCCTGCTGGCTCAGATTGTGTTGTGTCAATTTCTAGAGATCCTTTAAATGCTGGAAGAAAGGAGGCTATAACTGTAGGCACAACCATACACACTACTGAAGGAAGCAATAGGTACCCAAATAAATGTCCAGTACTTACTTTGTTAGCGATCCATAGCATGGTGGTTGTTACATCTCCAATTGGTGAGAACGCACCTCCTGCATTGGCAGCGATTACTATAAGCCCTGCAAACCATAAACGCATTTTACGGTCGTTAATTATTTTTTGCAGTAATGATATTAAAACAATCGTAGCGGTAAGGTTATCTATAATGGCTGACAACACAAATGCTAAGATGGCAAAAATCCATAGTAGCTTCGATTTCTTTTTAGTTTGAATGAAGTTTTTAATGGTCGAAAAACCATTGAAATAAGCAATAATTTCTACAATGGTCATCGCTCCCAATAAAAACACAAGTATTTCTGCTGTTTTCCCTAAATGATGTAGTAAAGTTTCTTCAAGGATGTGCATTTTTTTGCTGTGATCAAATGCTTGAAAATTATCTATCAGGGCATGCTTGCTAGAGTCAAACAAGTTTTGAAAATCGTCGACTCCAAATGAGACTAAGGCCCAGCTAACGGCCATCATGACCAGGGCTGGAATTAATTTATCGATTTTTAAAGTATGTTCTAATGTGATTGCTAAATAGCCTAGTACAAATACACTTATAATAACTACCTCCATTGGTTAAATTTTATATTACAAAAGTCACAGACTTAAATGACTGTGACTAGGAAACAAATATAAAAAACAAAATAATCATTATGGGCATTTAATGTAATTTTTAGGTAAATAAACTCGACCGCTGCTATGGTCTTGACTAGCCCCTGTTACACTTTGAAGACAGTTTGGTAATTCTTTCAACCTAAGCACTCCTAAAAACCCAAAAACCAGAGCTTCTTTAAACTCAATAATCATGGGGTCAGCGAGTGTTAACTCTTGCAAACTAAGACTTCCGATGCGCTGCATTAGAAAGCTGTTGTACACCCCGCCTCCAGTGTGTAATCCCTTTATCAAGTTATTCTCTTTTAAAACGGACGAAATCTGAAAAGCGCAATGCTCTACCACCGTCCTCATAACTTCATCAACCTCAAGCTTATAGCTGTCAATTAATGGAAACACGTGCTCTTGTACCCACTCTAATCCTAGTGATTTAGGGGGAGGTGAGGCATAAAAACTCAAGGCATTCAAGTCGTCAAGTAAGGGAAGACAAATAGTTCCTTTTGAAGCTATAAGACCTTCAGAATCATAGGACAACCCCAAAGGAATTACATAGTGATTTAATACAATATTAACTGGGCAAATATCAAAAGCAATCCGTTTATTCTCTTGTTCAAAAGAGAGGTTTGCAAAACCTCCTAAATTAATACAATAGTCATAGTTGGAAAACAGCAAGGCATCCCCTATGGGAACTAAAGGCGCCCCTTGCCCCCCTAAAGTGACATCTTGAGTACGAAAATCACAAACTACCGTTTGGTTTAAATAAGTAGCGATTTCTGGTAAGTTTCCTATTTGAAGCGTTTTCCCTTTGTTAGGCTGATGAAAAACTGTATGACCATGACTACAAACAGCATCAATAGGAGCTTTAGGATTTTTTTTAATAAAGGTAGAAATTACTTCAGATAAAAGCTGTGTGTAATCATTGTTTAACGCTACAAGCTTTGAGGTATTTAATGTAATTGCTGTGCGTAAGCGATTTTTCCAATATTCAGAATACCCAACAGTTTGAGCATAAATAATACGAAACTTCCAGGAACTTACATACTCAAAATGTACATAGCATAAATCAATGCCGTCAAGGGAGGTTCCAGACATGACTCCGATGACAGAAAAGTGAGTATGATTTTTAAGCTGTGGTACAGTCATAGTATATTTTACAACATTTACTATGCGTGCATAGTAAATTTTCCTATATTTGATGGACAAATTAAAAATTATGAATTTCTCCTTATCTGAAGAACAACAAATGGTGCGTAAAGCAGCACGTGATTTTGCACAAACTGAATTAAAACCTGGCGTGATTAAACGCGATGAACTCCAAGAATTTCCCGACAATTTAGTGAAAAAAATGGGAGCACTGGGCTTTATGGGTATTATGGTAGACCCTAAGTACGGCGGAAGCGGCATGGACACGATATCCTATGTTATAATTATGGAAGAGCTGTCTAAAGTAGATGCCTCTGCTTCAGTAATTGTATCCGTAAATAATTCACTTGTATGTTATGGGCTTGAAACATACGGGTCGGAAGCACAGAAAGAAAAATACTTGCCAAAACTAGCATCTGGAGACGCTGTAGGTGCCTTTTGTTTGAGTGAACCAGAAGCAGGAAGTGATGCCACCTCTCAACAAACAACCGCGATAGACCACGGGGATTATTATGTGATTAATGGCACTAAAAACTGGATTACTAGTGGTGGACGTTCGGATGTATACATTGTTATTGCACAAACAGATCGCTCCAAGGGATCTAAGGGGATTAATGCGTTTATTGTAGAAAAAGGAATGGCTGGATTTGAGATAGGCCCCAAGGAAGACAAGCTTGGGATTCGTGGGAGCGATACCCATACATTACAATTTAATGATGTGAAAGTCCCAAAAGAAAACCGCATTGCAGAGGATGGATTTGGATTTAAATTTGCTATGAAAACCCTTTCTGGTGGGCGCATAGGCATCGCAGCTCAGGCGCTTGGGATTGCATCTGGCGCATACGAACTTGCTTTGGCTTATTCCAAACAACGTAAGGCCTTTGGAACAGAAATATGCAACCACCAAGCTATCGCTTTTAAACTGGCTGATATGGCTACTGATATTGAAGCGGCTAGACACATGGTAATGAAAGCAGCTTGGGAAAAAGACCAAGGCGTTTCTTACGACACATCTAGTGCAATGGCTAAACTTTTTGCTTCTAGAATAGCGATGGAACACTCCGTAGAAGCGGTTCAAATTCATGGTGGTAATGGTTTTGTAAAAGACTACCATGTTGAGCGC